>Ga0172370_10008692_pt1 | contig 12108 bp, 11 predicted proteins | sample LakKiv5m_FD_114538 | JGI IMG/M metagenome (GOLD analysis project Ga0172370, IMG submission 114538) | Freshwater microbial communities from Kabuno Bay, South-Kivu, Congo - kab_022012_11.5m | ecosystem: Environmental > Aquatic > Freshwater > Lake | place: Democratic Republic of the Congo...
CCGCTTCGATCTTAAACTCACGCGTGTAAGTCTTCCGCGGCTTCTTCTCTGCTGTATCCAATCGATACCTCCGGTTTGATGTTACACCCACTTCCACTGTCCATCAAACCGGGGACACCCCACTGGAACGACCGATGGTACGATTGGAACAGCCAAGAGTATCCTAATAGCACCCACTGGAAGAACGAAAACGTCAGTGCCCTTCAGAATTCGGGCAAGACGCCCGTTGTCTTCAACATCGCATGTAACTGCGGCCATATTGACTACGGAACCTGTCTATCTGAGCAGTGGATGCGGAAGTACCCCGGAGGGGCTGTTGCTAGCTTAGGCGCAACCGATGAGATCCTGAAGGACGTCGGTTGCTCTCTGTGTAGCGTTGCGGTCCGGGCCACGCGAGACTACTGGCCGTTGTACCCTGGGCAGTATGAGGCGCCGGTTTTCGACCTAGGTGGCGTGAAGATGTTGATGGATGCCTACGTTGCGTCCCTGTGGTCGGGGACGTTTCGGAGCAAGCCCATCTATCAGTTGATGTGGTTGGGTGACCCGGCGATGTCCGTGTGGTCCGGCGGGGAGCCGGCGCGCGCGGACGTGAGCTACCCCGCACAGATAGCCACGGGCCCTCAGTACTTCCATGTTGAAGTGAAGATCAACTCCTTGCCCGTGGAGAACGCGCAAGTCTGCCTGTACAAACCAAACGACTTCTACATCTCGGGTCTGACCGATGGCAACGGCAACGTTGACATAAACATCACGCCGACGTCGATAGGAACCTTCTCGATATGCGCTACGGGGGGACACGTGCTGCTGAACAGCCAGGATGAGCCACACACGCCGATGCTGCCCTTCACCGCTGTCGGCGAGGTGACCGGTTCCAGCGGTTGGGTGGAGTACGATCCTATGCCCAAGCCGCCGTCGAACAGACCAATCAAGGACGGTGGATGCATGGCATACGACGCGGGGACGGGCGTCATCTATGCCTCCAAGGGCAACAAGACGGGCGACTTCTACGCGTACGGCATGCCTCCTGTCACCTGGATGTTCAGGAAGAGTATCCCACTTGGCGCTGAAGGCAAGCCGGTATACAAGGGCTCGGTCATCTGCTCGGACGGCAACGGCAAGCTCTATCTGACCAAGGGCAACAACACGTGCGGGTTCTGGGGCTATGATGCTGGAACGAACGCGTGGACGCAGCTCACGAACGTGCCGACAGGTGGGTCCGGCAAGAGAGTGAAGCAGGGCTGCGGCATCGCGTGGGCGACAAAGAACGACGTTGGGTACGCGTATCTTCTGAAGGGGTACCGGAACGAGTTCTGCAAGTACGATCCGGTCGCGAACACCTGGACGCCGCTTCTTGATGCCCCGATCGGCGACTACAACCACATCAAGTATGACGCGGGCTCTTGGCTGGTGTCCAACGGTGACCACTACCTGTATGCCTTCAAGGCGAAGTACCACGAATTCTACCTCTACGATACCGACGCCGACACCTGGAGCCACGCCAAGACACCGATGCCGATTCCGGGCAGCGCGGGCAACAAGAAAGCCAAGGACGGTTCCTGCTCGGCGTGGTTCAACGGCAGGCTCTACGCATTCAAGGGCGGCAACACGACTGAGTTCTGGTGCTACTTCCCCGATGGCGACACGTGGCACAAGCTGTATGACATTCCACTGTGGGGCACAACGGGCAAGCGCATAAGGGTGAAGGCCGGCGCGGCGCTGGCCGGGTGTCCTGGATCCGGCGTCTATGCCCTCAAGGGTAACAAGTCACTCGAGTTCTGGCTGTACGTGCCGTCCCAATCCTGCGAACTCGATGCAGTCAGCAACGACGCGCCGAGCAGTAGCTCGGCCGTGGCAGGGGGTGGCCCGACGCTCGGCGGCGAGGTGCCGCTGATGGATGGTCTCGAAGCGTCGAAGCCCCGCTGGAACTGGCAGGGTACCTGGGTCTGCTACTCGAAGACCGATACGCTCACCAACCGCGAGCAGATATATCAGTGCCAGTACGGGCTGGCGACTCCGGAGCAGAGAGTCGTGGACATGGACGAGGACTGCGAGGAGCCGGTCTACAGCCCGGACGGGCAGTACATCGCCTTCCAGTTGGACGATACCGTGTCCGGCTACTACCAGCTCTGTGTGACGACCGCGTCGGACACGGGGCCTGTCTTGCAGGTCACCTTCGCAGGCGCAGACCACTGCTATCCGGAGTGGAGTCTGGACGGGCAGTGGTTGTGCTACGAGCGGGACGATGACAGCAGCTACACGCAGGTGTGGCGCGTGCCGGCATTCGGCGGCACTGAGCAGCAATTGACCTTTGGCAACAGCGACCACTATCTGCCGGAGTATCTGACCGCGACCGACATCGTGTTCACCCTGAGCCCGGACACCGGCTACGACAAGATAGCGAAGGTCAACGTCCCCACGCTAAATGTCACTATCCTCTCGTCCTTTGATACCGACCACGACAAGCCCAGCGCCGCTTGGAACGGTCTGGACGTGGCCGCAGAGGCCCTGGACGACTTCGGCAACAGCCACATCGTCCGGCTGATGGGGTCGGCCGGTGAGACATGGCTGACGAGCGGGGCCGCTGACATCACAGAGCCGGACTACGGTCAGGACAACCGGACCATATTCGCCGTGCGTCCTACCGGCATCACAAGCCAGATTGTCTGGGTCGACGCCTTGTACGGCGGATACTACCCGGTGACAGACAGCCTTAGCATCAGGGATAACCCGGATGCGCACGTTGATACCGTTGTCTCGACTGCACTGGCAGTGTACGAGCGGGAAGCGTGGACTCCCGGCGGTGCCCTCTTGGGTGGCGGCAGGCGCAAGCGCGGTTCAGGAGTCTACCTGTCCAAGTTCCGCGTGCCCAGGAAGAGGGACGGGGCACAGGAAGCGAGCGGCGGCATCATGGCTCTGGACGGGGCCAAGCCGAACCCTGCCTCAGACAGGGTGACGATACGCTGGCAGGTCCCGGTCGAGGCAGACGTATCGCTGCGCGTCTACAACACCGCAGGGCAACTGGTGAAGGTGCTGGCTGATGGCAAGTGCAAACCCGGTGCGTACACGACCGTCTGGAACGGAACTGACGCCAAGGGTCGGCGACTGGCCAAGGGCGTCTACTTCTATGCGCTCGACAACGGCACGAAGAGAATCAGCAGAAAGGCGGTCCTGACCGAATAGGCCGGACAACCCGTCGAACAAATGCTGCCTGCGGGGACGCGGGCAGCCTGCTTTTCTTATGCCCTCAACCGTGAGCAGCGGTGCTCAACAGAGAAGCTGGACGGATGGCCGTGCGCGGGTTGGGCGGGCGAAATGGCAGGAGTCACGGCTGGAGTCATGACTTGCGCCATGGCGGTGGTCATTGCGGATGTCGTTGCTTGAGCCGTAGCCGGTGCCGTGACGGATACCGCAACCTGAGCCGCAACCGAAGTCATTTCCGGCGTCGTGGCCGGAGTCGTTGCGGAAGCGGTAGCTTGTGCCGTTGCGGGTGTCATGGCGGGCGCTGTGGCCGACGCCGCAGCAGGAGCCATAGCCGGTGCCATTGCTGGAGTCGTAACAGGAGCCGCAGCGGGTGAAGTGACCGGGGTCGCAACCGGACCTGCAGCCGGAGTCGCTACAGGAGCAGCTTCCGGCCCCGTGCAGGGGTGGTTTCCGGGAATAATAACGTAAGTGCTGCCGGCACGGTTGGTTGTGCCGGATTCCTGCATGGCCACTCAATCTACAACATTGTAGAACTGGCATCGCGGGGCCGATCGGGCCGCAAGATGGCCTACAGCTTACGGCTTGCGGCTGGCAGCCCGAAACGGAAGCAGGCTGCGGGCGAGCTTCGCCGCCAAACCTGGCTCGCTCCCGCCCCAAGCCGGAATCCGGCGAGTAGCAGACAGGGCGGCAGGAGCCGCCCCGGTCTGCAGCTTAGGTCTGTGGTCTAAGTCTGCGGAGGCAGAGGCGGGGGCGCGGGCGGGTAGGCATCAGTTCTGTCGGTCGGCTCGTTCTTGCGCGCTACGCGGATGATTGCGAAGCAGGCAAGCATGGCCAGGCCGATGAATCCGAAGATGAAACCGCCGGTATAGTCTCGGCCGCGGCCGGCCATCTCGCCCGCAAACAAGGCCAACCCGAAGGCGAAGAGTATCGCTCCGGTGATGAGCAGGCCGTAGTAGTTGCCCTTCTGCTTGCGGGGCGGAGGCGGCATCATTCCTTGTTCTATCATCTTCATCCGTTCTTTGTGGCGTCGGTTGACGACCGACATCACGATTGCCAGGGCAGCGATGATCGCGATGATCGGCATGCCGAAGATCATCACGATGGCGACCATTCCGGTCGCCGATTCGACAAATGCTGATGGGTTCACGTCAGGCTCCTCTCACTTATTGATTCCCGACAGACGCGCGACCGCGGCCACGCTCAAAGGACGCGATGCGCGTACGACTACTTCACCTACGACGTTGAACGAGCGGTCGGCCGTGCAGACTATCTCCGGCATCAGGCCGGCCGCGCGGCGGGCGGTGTTCTTCAGGGCAAAGCCAAGGGCCACCCCGAGCACCATCACCAGGGCTGGCAGAGTGACCAGCAGGGCTCTCCTGTGGTTGTTTCTGATTTGTACCATTTCGCCCGTATGACGTCCGGGCTTGCCAGTTTGTTGCGTCCGGCGTAACATTTGGCGCAGGCCGACGTCTTATGTGCAAGAACGTGGACAGCACATCCGAAGAAGCCCTCGTGAGTCGCTCCGCTCGGGGTGACGAACAGGCGTTCGGGGTGCTCGTAGAACGGTATAAAGGAATGCTGTACTCGATGTCTCGCCGGTTGATGAAGGACCCGGGGCGGGCCGAGGACGCTGCCCAGGAGAGCTTCACCAAGGCCTGGGCGGCGCTGTCCGGGTTCAAGGGCGAGTCCAAGTTCTCGTCGTGGCTATATCGGATCTGCTATAACACATGCATCAGCGAGTTGCGGAAGCGGAAGCCAGAGGTAGAACTCGACGAGGCGATGGGCGTGCCGGTTGATGGCCCGGTTAAGGAGTTCCGCAACCGGGACATCCAGGCCACGATACAGGAAGAGGTCGGCAAGCTGCCGGACGACTATCGGGCGGCGCTGACCCTCTATCATTTCAACGGCCTGTCCTACGAGGAGATTGCGAAGCTGACTCACAAGCCGATGGGCACGGTTAAGGCTCATATCCACCGAGCTCGGGCCGCGCTGAAGACCCGGCTCTTGGAGCGAGTCGGCTGGGATAACCTGAAAGAGGTGATGTGGCAATGAGTTGCGATGAGTTCAGAGGTTTTTTGCAGGACTACGTCACGCGCGAGCTTGAGCCGGAGAAGCGCCGGCAGGTGGACGCGCACCTGCTTGAGTGCGTTGAGTGCCAGCGCGACCTGGCCGTGCTGACCGCGGTCGTGTCCAGCCTCGACCACCAGCCGGTCGAAGAGCCGTCGGTTGAGTTCACGTCAGCGGTACTCGCGAGGCTTCCGCGGCGGCGCGTGTTCGCGCCCAGCCCGTGGTGGTCGCTTGTGCTTGCCCCGATCCTCGGCGGTCTCGCGTGGCTCTTTCATGCCCCGATCGGGCGAGGAATTGCGGGGCTGCTCGGGCGCTACACGCCCAGCAGTATCGCCCTGCCCACGCTGACGATGCAGAATGCCGGGATAGCCGCTGCTGTCGTCGTGGGGTTGGGCCTGCTCGTTGCTGCCGGTGGGGCCGTGTTCTGTTGGCAGACCTATCTCCAGGAGTAGTTCCGTCCGCCGAAAGCGAAGCGGGGCGCGAAAAGCGCCCCGCTCACGTTGTGCCTGGCTACCTTATCAGTCCGAGCCAGTCGCCCAGCAGGAACTGGAGCCGGCCGATGAAGAGCGAGATACGGGCCATCACGGTGTAGCCGAACGATGCGCCGAACCCGACCATGATGAAGACGATACCGACGTAGCTGATGGGTTTCAGCGCTCCCTTGCGCTCGGCCGAGAAGAAGAAGTAGCTGATGGTCGCAATCACGCCGATGAGGATGAGAATGGCCCAGAGCGCCTGGTCCCAGTGCGAGAACTGCGCGCGGGTGACGATGGTCGCCTTGAGTTGACGGATGATCTCGGCGTCGATCGCACGCGGGATACCGAGGCCGCAGGAGTAGCCGAGCGCGATGGCGATCGGGATACGGATCAGCCATGAGACTTTGGGGATGAACCGCGTGAAGTAGAGCGCGCCGATTGCGGCCAGAAAGATCAGCCATACCTTGGTGCCGATGCTCGAACCGTGTGCGATCCGGTTGATGAGAATCGGCACGAGCAGCAGGTGCCAGGTAACCGTGATGGAGTAGCCGTTGGCGAGCCCGACGTACAGGTGCTCAGCCGCGCGGTAGAAGGGGTTCTCGCGGTAGAGGAAGGAGAAGATGGCGAGCGTCAGGATTGCGGCAATCCAGACCCACGGGTCGGTCGAGATATTCATGACTTCCTCCTGCGGGTGACGAAGAACGCGATATTACCGATGATGATGAAGGCTATTATGGCGAGGTGGGCGGCAGCCTGGGACGACATTGCCTCAGTTCCCTTGCGGCGGAGTTTCCAGTCCATGCCCCTTTTGACCATGCCCTGCTCAAGCAGTTCCTCATACTCAGCCGCGCCCTTCATGCCGGCGAGCATACCGGTGAACTGGCCGGAGTTGACGTATGGGTAGTAGTCCGCAGCCGAAACGGCGGTGATGCCGCAGCCGAGGTGGATGCCGAACTGGGTCTGGGCCAGATTGATCCACGAGAGGGGAGTTGACGCGGCGGCAATCGACACAAGTATGCCGACGTCGTCGTAGTTCTTCATGCGACGCATGGCCGGCATGCTCTCGGTCGGTTGTCCATAGTAGTCGACCGGGAACACCTTGGCGATATGCTGTCCCATGCCGAGCATCGGAGTTATCGGCGGCGTGGTCCAGCCATAGAAGACGTATTCCCGACCGCTGATGACAGAGTCGGCGCCGGACTTGGCGTGAGCGTTGAACTCGGCCGTCACCTGGCGGATCGCATCCTCGCCCAGGCCGAGGCCCTGCGGATACAATGCCAGGATGCCGACCGGCCGGCGGATGGCGAACGCGTGGCGCAACAACGCTACAAGCATTGGCTGGAGTTCGGCCTGAGTGTCGGGCGAGTAGTCGACCGAGATGATAAGCCCTTTGTTCTCCGGCATCGTATCGATATACGTGAAGAGACTTTCAACCGGCGCGGTGGCCACTGACTTTATCTTGAACGGGAAGATGAGCGGGATCATTACCACCAGCCAGACGACGAGATAAATCCAACGGCGGTCAATGGACTGCAGCCTTTTCCAGAACTGCATCATCCACCTCCCAGCCAGCCGCGCTCTATACCCAGGAGGATCTTGAGCGATGTTGCGAGCATTCCGAGTTGGATTCCGAAGTTGATGCCGCGCTTGGCCGCCGTGTTGGGCACCGCGAGAATCCACTCCGCAAATGAGGGCAACGGGTGGAATATCATTCGGCCCAGCGGGACCGCACCCAGCATCAGTACGAACGCCGCCGCAAGCAGCAGCGTTGCTGCGAAGCTGCGGGCGCGGAACGCCCGGTATGCTGCCGAGGCCATGAAGAACGCAAGCATCGAGAACATCGTGGCGCCCAGCGGCACCAGCATATTCATGTAGAGGGTCTGCATGTGAAACGAGAAGCTGCCGATTTGGGTCGGGAGAATCCCGGGATGAGAGGGGTCCATGCCGCCGAATACGCCGATGACGCCGGTGACGAAGATGGTGACGACCGTTAGCCAGCTATACTGCCAGTTCTGCGCCTTGTGCTGGATTTTGTGGAAGTGGTGCTGGAGAATCGACCCCAGACCAAGCACTAGGCTGAACGCGGCGATGATGCGCATGACGTCGTTGCGCATCGACTCGTCGGCTGCCTGGATGGAATGGTGCGGGATGAAGTACGTCACGGCGCCGAAGATGCCGGTCACGAGCACCAGTATCAGGGGTAGTCGTTTTTTCATGATCTCTCCTAGAAGTACTCCAGCACCGGTAGGCCGGCCGCCAGCGCCAGTACAGTGCCGACCACGATGATGATAACAAAGAGCGCCTTCGAGTAGTCCTGGCCTTTGATGCCGCCGAGCAGAAGCGGCTCGCGCGACAGGTAGGCCGAGGCAGCGTAGAGCTCCTCGCCGATAAGGGTGTAGTCGCAGGCGGTGATGAAGAATGGCAGCTGGGATACCGCGTCAGTACCGGCGATTTGGACTGCCCCGGTGGCAGCGCCAGTCTCGGCCAGTATCAGCGATTCAGCGAAGAACATCCCGATGAGGAAGTTGGTTGCCGGCTTCTCACGGGTCATGATACCGTCAACGGCAGCCGCGTAGGCGAACTGCACGTCGGTAATGAAGAAGACGATGTCCTGGGTGAACGCGTCGGGCCGCCCGACTGATGTATAGGACTCCTTTACTATTTCGCGGGCCACCGTGTAGACAATCGGGTCGGTGTTCGGCACGATGAGCGGCGTTCCGAACTTGGCCGTCTTCTTGGCGACCTCACCGAGGATGTTGAGCGAGGCGATGGTCGCCACGTCGGAGATCCCTGAGAGGCCCGGCACGTAGAGCGTCGGTCGTCCCATCTCAGTTGCCCGCCCCAGCGCTTCGTCCACTGCGTCGAGACCAGAGATACGGCGGATGAACAGGTTCCGGTCTTTGCGCGCACGGCTGATGAAGTACAGAAGGATGAATGAGAGGACGACGCTGCCGATGAGCGCCGGCACGGTATCGAAGTTGAACCACTGGGCCCGCGCGGCGGCATAACCCGATACCGGGGCCTCAGCTGACTCGGTGTTGGACTCGGCGATGACCCGGTAATGGTACTCCGTGCCGTCCTGCGCGGCCTGGTCGACGAAGCTCGTCGCACGGCGGCCGGCAAAGGTCAGCGTGTCCCAGGTGGTATCGCCTTTGACCTGGCGCAGTATCTGGTAGCCAACCAGGCTGGTATCGGGCGAAGCGGACCAAGTTACTGCAATACTGCCGCCGCCGTCGTTCGGTACGTCGCTTGCCGCGACGTTGCCGGGCGGGGATATGCTGCAAATCAGCAGCGCGAGAAAGCAGGATAACGCCAACTTGCCTCCTAGTTGCTGCCGTACAGCGGCAGCTTGAGCGGGCGGTCTGGTCTCATCAGGTTAAGAAGGTGCCGAACTGACGGCTGAGTCTATTGAAACCCGGGTAGGGGTCAACTGCCGCCGGTTTCCGGGCCGAGGAGCTACGCGGACCAGCGCCGGCGCTCGCGTTCCATCTGCGTGAGGTAGCGCCGGGTCACGCCGGTCGGGTACTTGCCGTTGAAGCAGGCAGTGCAGAATCCCGACACGGCCGAATCGCCGCGTACGGCGGAGACCAGACCTTCGTAGGTCTGGTACACCAGCGCGTCCGCGCTCACGACGTTCCGGATCTGCTCAATGGTCCGGTTCTTGGCGACAAACTCGCCGCGAGTCATCATGTCGATGCCGTAGACGCAGGGGAAGCGGAGCGGCGGCGCCGTTATCGCCAAAAAGACCCTGCGGGCGCCGGCCTCGCGTACCATCTGCACTATCTCTCGGGAGGTCGTACCGCGTACGATCGAGTCGTCGACCATCAGAACGTCCTTGCCCGCGACTTGGGAGCGGACCGGGTTGAGCTTCTGGCGGACCGACAGGGCGCGGCGGTCCTGGCCGTGCATGATAAAGGTGCGGGCGATGTAGCGGTTCTTGATCAGGCCTTCGCGCAGGCTTATTCCGAGGGTGGACGCAAGCGAGCTGGCGGCGGCGCGGGCCGTATCCGGTATCGGGACGATGACATCCGGCTTCAAGCCCTGGCGGACAACCTCGACCGCAAGGCGCTCGCCGAGTCGAAGCCGGGCCTGGTAGACCTCGATGCCGTCAATCACCGAGTCCGGCCTTGCGAAGTACACGAACTCGAAGATGCAGGGACGCGGCGTGCCGGGCTGAACCTGGTGGCGATGGACGTTGCCTTTGAAGTCCACGAAGACTGCCTCGCCTGGCCGCACGTCGCTGAACCCGCGAAATCCGAGGCGGTCAAACGCGACGCTTTCCGATGCGAACGCGACCTCGTTGGCGTTTTGTGAGAAGACCAACGGTTTGATGCCGCACGGGTCGCGGAAGGCGAGCAGTCCGCGTCGGTGAATCAGCGCGACGACCGAGTAGGCGCCGTGAACCCGCGCGAAAACACCCCGAACCGCTTTGAACGCCGCGGCCGGGCCGAAGCGCCTGAGGTCCTGCTGCTCCAGGCCCTCGGCGAACACGTTAAGCAGCGGCTCGACGTCCGAGCAACTGGTGAGCTGCCGGAAGTCCTCGCACATCAACTCGCGCCGCAGATCCGAGTAGTTCGTGACGTTGCCGTTGTGGACCATTGCAATCCCGAACGGGTGGTTGACGTAGAAGGGCTGAGCGTCTTCGACTGAGCCGGGCCCGATTGTCGGGTAGCGGGTGTGGCCGATTCCGGCGCTGCCCGTAAGGCGCGAGAGGTTCTTGGCGTTAAAGACGTTCGCGACCGTCCCGTTGCCCTTTTTGAGGTGGAACGTGCCGTCGGAAGTCAGGACTCCGGCCGAATCCTGGCCCCGATGCTGCAAGGCGAGCAGACCCTCAACGAGGTCAGGTCCGACTTCGCGCCGGGCCATCAGTCCGATTACTCCGCACATGGCTGTATGTTACCCGCGGGTTGCGGCAAAGTCAAAGCGGGGCACTGGCCTCAGACTCCGCGACCGTCGAAGTCAGGGGTGTAGTCGCGGGCGGCAGAGGAGTGGTCCTGCGCAAAGCCTTCGTTGAAACCCAGTTCCTCGAACCGGCGCCGCACGTTTCCGTACTCGTTATGAGAAAGGCGGCGGTTCATGTCGGGCAGTTCCGCGGCGCGATGGACCGGGTAATACTGGGACATCAGGCTGACGCTCGTGCGCGGCCCCAATTCGTCATGTATCCACTTGAGCAGTTGCCGGCTGTCATCGGAGTGGCCCGGCAACACGAGGTGTCGGATGATGAGGCCCTTTTCGATGATCCCGTGTTCGTCGTATCGGTTTCCACCTGCCTGTCGTTTCATCTCCGTGATGGCAGCCGAGGCGAACCGGAAGTATTCGGGCGCCGACGAGCAGGCCCGACCGAGGTCGGCCGAGTAGTACTTCAGGTCGGGGAGGTAGACCTGCACCAGTCCTTCAAGCCGGACAAGAGTTTCCACCTTTTCGTACCCGTTCGAGTTCCAGACGAAGGGAACCTTCACTCTGGCGCGGGCTCCTTCAAGAACCGGGAGCAACTGGTCGGAGTAGTGCGTGGGTGAGACGAGATTGATATTGTGCGCGCCCTGTTGTTCAAGCTCCAGCATGATATCAAGCAGCCGCTCCGGGGTAACATTGCGGCCGTGCCCCTGCTGAGAGATGTCGTAGTTCTGGCAGAATCGGCAGCGGAGGTTGCAGTGGCTGAAGAAGATGGTGCCGGACCCGCGCGTGCCAGAGATCGGCGGTTCCTCCCAGTGATGAAGCTGGGCCAGCGCAATCTCGAACCGGTCAGTCGCCCGGCATACCCCGAGCTCGACCGAGCGGTCGACAGCGCACTCGTAGGGACAGGCTCGACACTCCACCAGACATTATACCGGCGGTCGTTCGTGATGTCGCGCCCCGCGAGGTTTGACAAGTCGCGGGGCCAGGCTAGCTTTGACTGCATGAAGCCGATTCGATTGCACAAGTATCTTGCGTCCTGCGGCGTGGGTTCGCGACGTCATTGCGAGGTGCTGATTGACGCCGGGCGGGTGGAGGTCAACGGGATGCCCGCAAAGATCGGGCAGTCGGTTATACCGGGGAAAGACCGAATCGTGTATCGCGGCCGCGAGGTCAAACCGGAGACCGAGAAGGTCGTCGTGGCAGTCAACAAGCCGGCGGGATACCTCAGCGCGTGCTACCGCGGCAAGGAGGAAGGCTGGCTGGTCACCGAGTTGGTCAGGCTGCCCTACCGCTTGTATCCGGTGGGCCGGCTGGACCGTGATTCGGAGGGATTGTTGCTGATGACGAACGACTGTGACCTTGCTTTGGAGTTGACCCATCCGCGCTACGGCAAGGAGAAGGAATACGAGGTTGAACTTGACCGACCCGCAGACCCGGAGCTGTGCGGACGCCTGAAAAAGAGCGTCCA
>Ga0172370_10008695_pt1 | contig 12101 bp, 10 predicted proteins | sample LakKiv5m_FD_114538 | JGI IMG/M metagenome (GOLD analysis project Ga0172370, IMG submission 114538) | Freshwater microbial communities from Kabuno Bay, South-Kivu, Congo - kab_022012_11.5m | ecosystem: Environmental > Aquatic > Freshwater > Lake | place: Democratic Republic of the Congo...
GCAACGCCGAGATTATAACTTGAACTGGCACACTCCGGATTTTCGGACAGCATTTTCTTCTGATCGGCGATAAAATCCTCAGCGCCCTGCGGTTCTTTCATTGGAGACCTCATTAAAATAGAAAGAGGTCGACGCCCGGTCCCGGACGGCGACCCCTTACATCAATGCTTATGGTTCATACCGAAAGGATCCCCTAATGGTCCTCGGTTACCCCTCTGCCTTTCAGGCCATACATGGTGCTGCTGCCGGTAGAAAAGTAGATCAGTTTTTCTTCATTGATGAGGGCAGTGGCGGCCTTTTTGATCTCCCGTGCCTTGGCGCCCGGAATCACCTTTTGCACTGCCTTTTCAATATCGTTGAAATAAAACTTGGTCTTCTTGTTCGTCTCGGCAAACTCCAGTATCGCCTTTTTCATTTCTTCCATCGGATTGCTCCTCTTTGCTAATGATTGGCAGGTTGATTATTCAATCCCGCCCGCTGCCCTCGAGACATCCCAGGCCGCCTCAGTGTATTTAAACTGAGTGCTTGTACGGTAGGTATCGTACTGGAGTCGATAATCATCGATCAGATGTTCGCTAAAGGGAAGGTCGCACTTCTCAAAGAACCGCTCCCATCCAATACGTTTTGCCCAGTCGCCGACCCGTTCATACTTATTGGCATCTGCTGCATAGGCCTCAACGATTCGTTTGACGTGCGCGCATACATCGGGATACCTGGGGAACTCATTCGGCAGCCATGGGACCACGACCTTGGAAAATTCAGGCGGGCTGATCCGGTTGGAAATCTTGCCGCCGGCCAGGATCGTCACGCCGTCGCCTTCCTTATCCGCCAAGGGTACAGCCATGCACATGGTATAGCAGTTCCCGCAGAACATGCAGCGGTCCTCTTTGATCTTCACGGTCTTTTTCCCTTCTTCGGTCTTGGCAGGCGATATGGCGCCTGTGGGGCAGGCCGCAATGACCAGGGGAATTTCACAAAGGGAATCGATCACCTCGTGGTCAATGACAGGCGGCTTTCTGTGATACCCGAGAAGGGCGATGTCCGAGCAATGCACGGCCCCGCACATATTGAGGCAGCAGGCCATGGAGATCCTGAGCTGGGCCGGAAGGGTCATACCCTGGAAATAGTCGAACAAATCGTCCAAAACCGCCTTGACCATGGATGAGGCATCGGTCGCCGGCGTATGACAGTGGAGGAATCCCTGGGTATGGACGATATTGGTTATGCCGGCGCCGGTTCCGCCGACCGGGAATTTATAGCTGCCGCTCACGTGCTTCCGGCTCTGGAGGTCCTTTTTCAGCGCCTCCATCTTATCCTTGGTGTCAGTCATGAATTCGATGTTGTTCCGCGTGGTGAAACGCACATAGCCGTCACAGTATTTATCTGCGATGTCGCACATTTCCCGAATATGCTCAACCGACATGAAGCGGCAGCCGCCGCACCTGACGGTGAAGACCTTGTCTCCGGTTTCAGACACATGAACCAGGACGCCGGGCTCCAATATCTCATGATATTTCCATTTCCCGTAGTTGTTCTGGATAATAGGAGGAAAATACTGCCAGAAGTGCCTGGGACCCAGGTCCGTGAGCCTGTTTTCCATCGGTTTTGCAGGATTATACAGTCCTAATCTCTCAGTAGATAATGCCATTCTATATACCTCCTATCTCTTATGCTTGGCTCGGTAGACGTTAATGTCGCGCTCAAACCCGCCCGGCACATCCTCTGACTTCCAGAAGATGTAAGGGTTGCTCCTGGGTTCTGTCACCATCTGCGGCATAGGCGGAATCTCGAGGACTTCCAGGAACTTCGGGATTCCGTACCGCTGGATCAGCTCACCTAAACGCTCACGGTTCTTGCCTTCCTCCATCCACCAATCCCACACCTTTTCCACGATGGCCTTGATGTTGTCATAGGGAGACTCGCATTTTACGAAGGGGATGGTCAGGACCGACATCTGGGCGCCCTCGAGAATCGGCGCCTTGGCCCCGAACAGGATGCTGCATCCGGTGTCCTTGCCCGGCCTCAAGGCCCTGGGCATGACATTGATGCAGTGCATGCAGCGCGTGCATTCCTTGTCGTCGATCATGAGCTTCCCCTTTTCCATCCACATACACTGGGTGGGGCAGAGGCCGATGACCTCTTTCTGGATATCAAACTTGCCCCAGTCTCTCCCTGCGTGCGCGCCGGCATTGGGCGGGATTTCGCCGCCGATATAGGCCTTAACCGCCTCCTGGTCGATCCGGATATTGTCTCTCCAAGTCCCGATGTACGACATATCCGATCGGGCGATGGATGCCACGCACCCGTTGGGGCAACCGTCAAACTTGAATTTGAACTTGTACGGGAAGGCCGGGCGGTGAAGCTCATCCTGGTAATGGTTGGTCAGTTCGTAGCACATATCCTGGGTATCGATGCAGGCATATTCGCAACGGGCCTTGCCCAGACAGCAGGAAGGGGAGCGAAGATTGGATCCCGATCCGCCCAGGTCCTGCTGGAGCACATGACCCAGCTCATAGAAAACCGGTTCCAACTGCTCCGTAAAGGTTCCCAGGAAGATGATATCCCCGGTAGACCCGTGCAGATTCATCAGGCCGCTCCCTCGATATTCCCAAAGATCACATAGGCATCGGAGATAGTCTGTATTGTAAAACTTGCTCATGGTCTGGTTGACGCGCATGGTGTGGAAATGGGCAATGGAAGGAAATCGCTCCTGGAGATCGGAATACCGGCCGATCACGCCGCCGCCGTAGCCGAAGACGCCCACGATGCCGCCATGCTTCCAGTGGGTTTCGCCGTCGTCAAAAGAGACCTGGAGCTGACCCAGCAGATCCTCGGCCACATCTGCCTCGATCATCATCCGGTCTTTTGCAAGTTTCTTGCGGTGCAGGGCCTCTCGTTTGGTGTCGGCCACAAAACTCGGCCATGGACCCTTCTCCAGTTCATCCACATCCGGGATGTCGTGCTTGACTTTGAAATTCTTGAGCTCCTCATCGGTGTAGTTATGCAACTCTGCGTCAGAGTAGATTCTGAGCTCTTCATATTTCAGTACCTTCTGTTCTTCTCTTGGTTCAAATGCCATTATTTGTGCCTCCTTTTGCTATTTGGATAAATTGACCTTTTTAAGGAGTAAATCCTAACAATCTAAATGGTTACGCTCACCTCCTCCCTCGAATAATCATGCTCCCTGCAACAATCCTGAGACCCATTTTCCCCTGTTTTTATACAGATCTTTCATGTTTCAAAATGATCAGATTCGCCGCCTGTTTGTGAAAATTTGAATTAGTTAATTTTTCATATAATTAAGGTTTGATTTATAATCAAACGGCGTATAGGATGTCAATAAAAAAAGGGAGGGGAACCCACAACTTTTTTTGTTGACAATTCCGTGGGGCCGTGATCGTAATCTGACGCGCCTCTCTGGGACGTCAAGACGCATGAGGGGGGAGACCAATCGGTTCAACTAAGGGAGATTTTTTTATCATGCACCCCCGTATGATCATCGCTGCGTTGAAGGGAGGGTCTGGCAAAACGATCCTGTCATTGGGCCTTGTTGCCGCATGGCAGGAAAAGGGTTTCAAGATCGCCCCTTTCAAGAAAGGGCCCGATTTTATTGACGCCGGATGGCTCGCCTTTGCTGCGAATCGGCCATGTTACAATCTGGATCCTTTCCTGATGAATGAAGACCAGATTATGGCGTCTTTTCTCTCCCGGTCAGACGATTCAGACCTTTCCCTGATAGAAGGCAACAGGGGTCTCTATGACGGGCTTGATTTAGACGGCTCATCCAGCACGGCAGGGCTGGCCAAGCTCCTCAAATCGCCCGTCTTCCTTATCCTGGATGTGTCCATGGCAACCCGCACCCTGGCAGCCGTGGTCAAGGGATGTCAGGTCTTCGACCCGGGCGTGAATATCGCAGGGGTTATTCTGAATCGGGTTGCAGGCGCGAGGCAGGAAAAATTGATATCCGCCGCTATTGAAAAATACTGCGGTCTCCCTGTGGTCGGGGCTGTTCCCAGATTGAAGGAAAATCTTTTCCCGGAACGACACATGGGGCTTGTCCCCTTTCAGGAGCGCGATCAGGCCGAAAGGGCGGTTTCATGGGCCAGGAAGATCGTTCAGGCTCATCTCGATTTGGATCAGATCTGGGAAATCGCCCGCCGATCCGAGGGTGAGGACATTGGGGCGTCACGAGACGCGACATCAGCATCGAAGGCAGCGGTCAGCGATTCATCTCCACGAATCGGATTCATCAGAGACCGGGCATTCTGGTTCTACTATCCGGAAAACCTGGAGCAGTTGGAAAGGATGGGGGCTGTGATGGTGGAGATCGATGCCCTATCCGCTCCTGAATTGCCGCAGGTGGACGCCCTTTATATCGGGGGAGGATTTCCAGAGACCCAGGCCCGGGCCCTTGCAGATAATGGGAGTTTCAGAAAGAGCCTGAAGGAGGAGATCGAAAACGGGTTGCCGGTCTATGCGGAGTGCGGGGGGTTCATGTACCTGGGGGAGCGTCTTTTCGTGGATAACCGGTCTTATCCCATGGTGGGGGCTCTCCCGGTGGAATTTGTTCTTCAAGAAAGGCCTCAGGGTCACGGTTATACAGTCCTGAAGGTTGCCGGACCCAACCTGTATTATAATGTGGGCGACGAGTTGAAAGGCCATGAATTTCACTATTCCCGACCCGTTGTTATCCAGGAAAAGGGCCTGAAATTCGCCTTCAATGTCAGTCGAGGCCGAGGCATTGACGGCCTGAGAGACGGCGTTTGCAGAAAGAATATCCTGGCAACCTACACCCATGTGCATGCGGCCGGCAATCCGAATTGGGCAAAAGGTCTGTTCCGGGCCGCCCTTTCTCACAAAAAGTCGGATAAATTTTTAAAAGTGGGAAAAGAATGTTTGACAACGCAATAATTGGGAATTATAGTCACAAACTTACATTCAAGGGTTGACAAGGGTTTCAGAAAATGGTAGGGGGGATACGATATTTCACTTAAGAAAGGGAGGTTTTAACTATGCCGACAGTAGAATTTGAGGGAAATACCTTTAATCTCGATGAAGATGGATTCATTGACGATTTCAACAACTGGAATGAGGCCTGGATGAGGTATGTGAAATCAACGGAAGGTATTGAAGAACTGACCGACGAGCATAAGAAGGTCATACAGGTCCTGCAGGATTATTACAAGAAGAATGGGATCGCCCCCATGGTCAGGATCCTTTCCAAGGTTACCGGTTACAAGCTGAAATATATCTATGAGTTATTCCCATCGGGACCGGGCAAGGGCGCCTGTAAAATGGCAGGTCTGCCGAAACCGACAGGTTGCGTTTGATTCTACAAGCGTCATAATGAGAGTTCCCCACCGAAAAAAGGCGCAAGAGACAGCAGGTCAAACGTTGTCTTTTGCGCCTTTTTGACAGCAACCCAAAGGACCATCCGTTTCTGGGGGACATGAATCCCTAACTGGTCTTGCTTCGAAGCGCCTTGCCTGCCAGCGGATTGTAGAGCTTGGTAATGGCGAACTTCATGACGTCCAGGCTCTTCAGGTTAAAAATGATGTCTGCGAGCGTGACCTGGGCCTGCTCCGGAAGCACACACGCATTTGAGGAATCAAATTCGAGATCAGGAAAGGCCTTTTGAAGTTTTTTCTGGTCTTTCTGGCTCATGGCTACCTGAACCGCCTTTTTGCCGTTGATCTCCTGAATGTGCCCTCCCAGGCCCAACTCTTCTATCTTTTTCTGCTGTTCGGGGTCCAAAAAGAGATTGATACAGTAATCACCCATGTAAACACCTCCTCTTGCTAAATTAAAAGTTCCTCATTCCAGAATCATATCGGCCCTGTATACATAGTCTTTCGTCTGTTGTCAAGCCGTAATTGGTCGATATGCCGATTCTCATTCTGGATTCTCGGGCCTGTTCGCCTGCTTGGCGGCGTGAAGCAGTGGGTCCTGTGCGACGATCTCTGCTGACCCATATCTATATATGACAGCATGAAAGCACGATCAGGTAGAACCATATGGGGGGTTTTTCAGAAATAGACGCCATCCTGCCATTCGGAGGGCCTTGCTCGATGCAGTTTCAAAACGATGTCCGGAATGAGTACAACAAGTGCGATACGCCGGACAATACCATCCACCGAATTCAGCAAGGATTCAAGCGCCTGGATTTCCGGTCTGAATACGCCGGGTTCAAGGTCTCAGAATTCCTCCACTGGGGAAGGGTCTGGATCGATTCCCTTCAGATCGTATGCGAAGGGAAGGGCATCTCACCGAAACTGGCTGAGGCGAGCGCCCATGCAGAGTTGGCCGAACGTCTGAGCGCCGGGCTCTATTATCCGGTATTTGAAGAACAGGTCCGTTTTCATCTGCCGGGGATCTACAGCCCCGAGGCCATCCGTTTTTTAAATTATGAATGGATGGAGGGCTATGTGCAGGCCCACCAGGAGGGATTGCACAAGGCCGTGACCATAGAGGAGTTGCTTCGAAGGGAAGTCCAGCTCAACGGCTCGGACCTGGCGGAAATCAAGGACTGCGAGATGGCGCGACACTGGGTGGACGGCTATTCTCTGCTTCGCGAAGAGACGGTCAAGGTCCCGGTCAAATTCTTGGCCTACATCCACGGCTCCAACGGGATAGCCGCCGGCAACACCATCGAAGAGGCCATCATTCAGGCAAGCTGCGAAATCCTGGAGCGATATGCCCAGATCAGCATCATCAAACCGGAGACGATCGTCCCGTCCATCGACCCCGCCTCAGTCGATCTCGATGTCATTCAGCAAATGATGGCGTTTTACGCCCATCACCATGTCGGCGTTACCCTAAAAGACCTTTCGTTTAACGGCATGCTGCCAGTCATTGGGGTGTTCTATACCAATCAGAACCTACCCCCAGACCGGCTGGAACACAGGTCCTTGATCGCCGGCGCATCCTTTAGCCTGGAAGAGGCCCTCACCCGGTGTTTCACCGAGGGGATGCAAGGGAAAAAGACCCTGCTCTCTCCACGGCCTCAGTTCGACAGGCCGGTGGTCCCTCGATCTCAGGTGAGGGATTACTATCCCTTGATGCGATGCGGCGTCTCCCCCACAGACATCTCCTTCTTAAATGAGGGTGGGATGACGAACTTCCGCCCATGGCGCAAGAAAGACATTCTGGAGGAAATCGAGGGACTCAAAGCGATCGTCAAAGGGCTCGGGACGGACTGCATCGTTGTGAATCACACCCATCCGATCCTTCAGTTCCCGGTGGTTCGGGTGGTCATCCCCGGGATCTCCGATTTTCTCCCCTTCCTCCCGCCGACCATCCTGACTGACGACAAGACCAAACCCGCTACGGCCTGGAAAGGGGAGGCCTTCAGGCGGGTCATGCAGAGTTTCTTCGTTGATCAATGATTCCCATTTAGGGATGTTTTCTCATACAGCGACGGCCTTCTTCCGGGAAGGAAATATTTCATCCTGTGTCTTCTCACTTCCTGAAGGGTCTCATCCCTTAGATCGGCATACAGGATGTGCTCCCTCATCCCGACGTACCGGGCCAATACTCGGCCATCCGGCCCGAAAGCCACGGCGACCCCTGGAAACGTGAGGCCGCCCCCACAGGCCCCTACCTGGTTGCAGGCAATCACAAAGAGCCCGTTATCAAAGGCCCGGGCCGGCAGATGCCTCATCCAGCTTTCCAATTTTTCCTCGGGCGTCCCCCGCGGCGAGGCATGGGGGAGAAAGACCATGTCCGCGCCCATGAGGGCCATTCGGGTACTGATTTCAGGAAAGTGGGCCTCGTAGCAGAGCTGCACACCGAACCTGGTGTTTGCAGCCTTATAAACGTCGATCTTCTGCCCTGGGCGATAGAGGGTTGTCTCTGTGGGACCCAGGTGTGTTTTGCGGTAGGAGCCGGTCAGGCCGTCAGGGCCTGCGATAATCTGGGCGATGTAGGGGTTCCCCTCATCCACAACTTCTATAAGACCAGTCATAAGGACGCTCTTTGTCTTCCTCGCTGTCCGGACCAGCCGATCCACGATCTTTTCCATCTCCTCGCGCCGATAGATCCGGCCAGGGGAGGCCTGGATATAGCCGGTCACCGACAACTCGGGGAAACAGATGAAATCGGCGCCGTTGGCGGATGCGTCTTGTGCCATGGCCTCTATCCTGGCGAGGTTCGCGGCAACGTCTCCGGGAATGGAGTGCATACAGACAGCGGCTATCTTCAGATCGTCCATTGTGTACCTCCTTCAATATGGCGCAGGGGCCAGTGATCGGCAACAGACGACCTGTGGCCGGATCGCATCAGCAGTCATTGATTACCATCTTCTCTGGCCTTCAGTCAATTTGGACATCCAAACCCATATTACAGAAAACCTCTTTGACAAGAGGCCCGGGTTTGTATAGGAACCATATGTGACGTTTCAGAAACCCGTACCCTTTTGGATTGACTATTGACTATTGATGATTGACTATTGAAAAAATCCAGCAACCAGCAATCAATGTCATCGACTTAAAAGCTTATCTTCTCATGCACAACCAAAGGGCGTCATTCCGGCGAAAGCCGAAATCCAGTGTTTTCAGAATGTTCTGGACCCCGGCTTCGCCGGGGTGACGACGAGGATCAGGCGAATTATTCTTAAGTCAATGCCATTGAACCAGCAATAAGTAACCCACAATCAGTAACGAGCAACCAGCAGGGCATAGCACGCTGAAAATACTGCTTATATACCCCTATTGTCTCGAAGAGAGGATCCATGGGGAAGATGTGGAGGTCCCTCCCATCGGGCTCTATTATGTGGGGGCGGTCCTAAGGGAACACAATTACGACTGCGAGATCCTGAACTGGCACCATATCAACCGGACGCCGGAGCTGATTCGGGAGATTCTATCGACCAAGACCCCGGATGTAATCGGCCTCTCGGTCCTCCACGCCAATCGCTGGGGGGCCGTCGAGATCGCGCGGATCGCCAAGGGGATGAATCCAGGGGTAACGATCGTCTTCGGGGGGGTCGGCGCCACCCTGTTGTGGGAGCATCTTCTCCGACACTTCAAGGAGATCGACCTCTGTGTCCTGGGGGAAGGGGAGTACCCGTTCCTGAAGGTCGTCGAGGCGATCGAGGCCGGGAATCCAAAGGCGTTTGAAAAAATTCCAGGGCTTGCCCTGAGAAAACGGGGGGCGGTGGTCAAGACCGGGGAACCGCTGCGCATTCGGGACCTGGACCATCTGCCGGACCCTGCAGCGCACTTTACCTATCAGCATGTGACATCCACCCGGGGGTGTCCGGGCAACTGCACCTTCTGCGGGTCGCCCCGGCTGTGGGGACGAAATGTCCGGTTCCACTCACCTGAGTATTTCGTCGATCAGTTGCAACGGCTTCATCGGAAGGGGGTCGGGTTTTTCTATTTCTCGGATGACACCTTCATGCTCAAGAAGGACCGGGTGATCGAGATCTGCAGGAAAATCCTTGAGAGGGGCCTCCGGATATCGTGGGCGGCCATTTCACACGTCAATTATGTGGATGAAGAGGTCCTCTCCTGGATGCGACGGGCAGGATGCACCCAGATCAGCTATGGGGTCGAAAGCGGTTCGGAGAGAATCCGCCATCTCTTGAACAAGAATATTCGGACTGACCAGATCCAAAAGGCCTTTTCATTGACCACCCGGTATGGCATCCTGTCCCGGGCCTATTTCATCTATGGCTGTCCCGGAGAAACCTGGGGCACCATCCAGGAGACCATCGACCTGATCCACGATATCAAGCCCCTCAGCACGATCTTTTACATCCTCGATATCTTTCCAGGCACGGCCCTTTATGCGGACTTTGTGAAGCGATCAGGGGTTACAGACGAGATCTGGCTGAAGCGGATTGAAGATATCATGTATTTCGAGACAGACCCGGATCTGACCGAGGAGACGATCCTTGCCTTTGGCAGCACGCTGAGGACAGCGTTTTATAAAAGTCTTCCTTCCTTTGTGGATTCGATTGACCTGGTCGATGAGGAAGGCTTTTCCCAGTTGCATGCCGATTTTCTGTCGCGCCTCGGCATGACGTTCAGTCACGGGGATTATGCCGGGATCGACGCAATCCCCGATAAGCTTGAGACCACCGAGAAACTGTATGAACGATCCCTGAAATTCGCCCCCAATGACCGTGCTTACCTGGGTCTGGGGATCATCCGGCAAAAGGAACGGAGATTTGACGATTCTGTCCGCATCCTGTCCGAGGCAATCCGGCATTTTCCCGACAGTGAGCCGTTGCATATTTGCCTGGGGCTGAGCCATATGAACCTGGGTCAGTATGCCGAGGCCCTCTCCTATCTCGAGAAATTCAGGGATTCCGCACAGGCAGGAATGTATATAGAGGAGTGCAGGAGGCGATTGTAGCAGTCACAGGCTATGTCAGTTAGACCTGAACGATGCCTTCCTCACGGAGTATGATCACTTAAACGGAGACTCTCCACATCTTGTTCTCAGGAGGGCGGCATGAGCCTGTTGATCGACACCCCCGGCGGCAGGGCGGTCATCACGGGTTTCTGCGTGATTCAAGAGAATTTCGATCCGCCCAAACAGATCAAGGCCATGGAAATGGAGGTGATCCCTCCCGGGACCCACGTGAATTCATATGAGGCCTATGACATCATGATGAAAATCAAGACAGCAGGCGATATCCTGATCCCCCTTCATGAACCTGCATTCGCCTCCACAGAGACGATCCCGTGACCATCAAAACGACTTTGGAACCACAGATAGTCTTTCAGTGGTTCAAGGTTTGGAGCAAGTGTCTAACTGCAACTTATTGAATTAAAGTAGATACTTGCGGTTAGGAAGTTGCAAAATTGTAAATTTGGCAATTTGAGGCGTTTTTTCTTGACGTCTCAATTGCAGGGTTATAAGCTCATTCGGCCATTTGGTCTGACCAGCGGCAGGAAGCCTGCTGACACGAGAATGCGTTGATCGCGGGCAGATAGCGGTCTAATGAGGCGCCAAGGTACTAAAAAACAAGAGTTTCTAAACCGGGCACACATTTATTGATTGAGCTTTTTTCCAATTAAAAGAAATTTGCATTTTCACAGTATTGGCATTACAACATCAACAATTAAATGTGGAGGGAGGTTTTATGAAAAAGAGAATTTTTATGGCGTTGTTGATCGCAGGGGCATTGGTGTCTTTTTGCAGTGTCGGTATGGCAAAAGAGAAGGTCATCAAGTGGAAGGTCCAGGGATTCGTTCCTGCCGGGATGCTTTACCACGACAACCTCCTCATGCTGGCAAAGGAAGTCGAGAAGACGACACAGGGTCGCCTGGTCTTCGAGGTCTTTCCGGCCGGGGCCCTGGTGCCCCCTTTCGAGGGCCTTAAGGCGGTCAGCGACGGCGTCTATGACGCCAACTACGGCTACTCGGCCCAGTGGGTGGGAAAGATCCTGTCAGCGCCTTTGTTCACCGCTGCTCCTGGCGGCTTGAACGTGATCGATATGATGGCGTGGCAGGATCAGGGCGGCGGCTACAAGCTCTGGCAGGAGATGTACGACAAGCATGGCTACAACGTCAAGGTCCTGATGGCCGGGCCCATTGGCATGGAATGTTTCATGTGGGCCAAAAAGCCTCTGCGCAAACTGGAGGACTTCAAGGGCATTAAGATGCGCATGATGCCCCTGATGGGGGACGTCTTGCAGAAGCATGGGATGTCCGTTGTCTTCATGCCGGCCGGAGAGATCATGCCCAACTTGCAGAGAAACGTCATTGATGCTGCCGAATACAGCATCCCCGCCTTTGACAAGACCCTGGGCATCTGGGAGATCTGCAAGTACGTCATGTTGCCGGGCGTCCATCAGCCCGCTTCGGGCATCGAGCTTCTCATTAACAAGAAGACATGGGAGGCGCTCCCCGATGACCTGAAAGTGATCCTCGAGGCGGTCATGGGCAAGTTCCGCCTGGAAAACCACCTCTGGATGGAGATGAAGAGCCTGGAGGCCATGGAATTCTTCAAGGAAAAGGGGATCGAGGTCGTGATCGTGGAACCGGAAACGGTGAAGACCATGAACCAATGGGCCTGGGAATATATGGACGAGCTGGGCGCCAAGGACGAGTTCTTCAAGAAGGTCTGGGAGTCCCAGAAGGCCTTTGGCA
>Ga0172370_10008696_pt1 | contig 12099 bp, 7 predicted proteins | sample LakKiv5m_FD_114538 | JGI IMG/M metagenome (GOLD analysis project Ga0172370, IMG submission 114538) | Freshwater microbial communities from Kabuno Bay, South-Kivu, Congo - kab_022012_11.5m | ecosystem: Environmental > Aquatic > Freshwater > Lake | place: Democratic Republic of the Congo...
GGGATCGGGCACCTGGCCCGAGAACGCGCACTCGAGCACGCAGTCGTAGTACTGCTTGCAGCTGGCCGGGACGACGCAGGCGCCCGCGTCGCAGAACTGCCCGTTGGAGCACAGGCCGCACAGGCCGCCGCAGCCGTTCTCGCCGCACTCCTTGCCGGCGCACGAGCCCACGCACGCGGTCTGGCAGAAGCCCGCGTCGTTGCAGGTCGTGCCGCCCGGGCAGGTGCCGCACACGCCACCGCAGCCGTTGGGGCCGCACTGCGAGTTGCCGCACGCGGGCACGCACACGCCGGTGCAGCGCCCCTGGTCGCACGCCTGGCCGGTCGGGCAGACGCCGCACACGCCGCCGCAACCATTGGGGCCGCACTCCCGGATCTCGCCCCACGCGTCGGAGCAGTCGGGCACGCACACGCCGTCGCAGCGCCCGTCGACACACGCCGCTCCGTCGGGGCAGAAGCCGCACTGGCCGCCGCACCCGTCGCCGCCGCACTCGAGCCCGTCACACGCGGGCTGGCACCCGCCTTCGCACCAGCCGGCCTCGTTGCACCAGGAACCGGCGTCGCACGTGCCACACAGGCCCTCGCACCCGTCGCCGCCGCACTCGCGGCCGGTACAGTCGGGAACGCAGCCCCCGACGCACGCGCCGTCGTGGCACGTCATGTCGGCGGGGCAGCTCTCGGCGGTCCAGCCGCCGCCGTCGATGGCACAGCGCATCAGCGCGTCGCCCAGGCACTCGGTGGACTTCGCGTCGCACAGATCGGGGCGGCAGGCCTTGGCCCCGTCGCAGAACTCGAGCACGGCGCAGTCGGCCGACGTGCGACACTCGACGCAGGTGCGGGTCAGGGGATCGCACACCAGGGGCTCGGGGCACTCGCCCACCGTGCACGCCGTGGTGCCGGGCTGGCAGGTGGCGTCGAGGCACACGTAGCCCTCGGGGCAGTGGGCGTCGAGGAGGCACGGCACGCACAGGCCGGTGCCGAGGTCGCACACCCCGTCCTCGCACGCGCCGTTGTCGGCGCAGGGCAGGAGTGCCTGGCAGTCGCCGTCGACGCACACCTGCCCGTCGGGGCACTGCTCGGCCGACAGGCACTGCACGCACGCGCTGAACTTGAGATCGCAGACCTGGCCGTCGGGGCAGTCGCCGTCGTCCAGGCACGGCGGCCGCACGATGTCGATGGTCACGCCGTCGCCGGCCACGTCGGTCAGCGCGTCGGTCACGATCACGTCGCCCGAGTAGGTGTTGGAGGACGGACACGCGGTCAGGACGAAGAGCCCCGCCAACGCGACGAGAAGGAGCGACGACGTGTGACGCTGCATGAAACCCCCGCTGCGGCATCCGTGACTCGAATCAGGATCTTAGAGGAAAGCGACCGCACTCACAAGCCGGGCGACGGACGCATCCAAAGTCGAATCATTCCCGCAACCGGGCGTTTTTTTGACGCCTCCCCCGCCCGGCTTTACCATCGCGACGGGCAAGCCGTGTACGCTGTGAACGGAGTCGCGCATGAGAGCACCCATTGCCGTGCTGATCCTCGCGTTGTTGGCCTCGCCGATGCGCCTCGACGCGGGCGGGGGAAATCGTCTGACGGACATCTCGGTCCAGGAGCGTGAGAAGTTCACGCTCATCGAGGTGGCCAACACGGGCGTTCCGACGTTCAGCGTGTTCAAGCTGGAGGATCCGCCCCGGCTGTTCGTCGACCTGGCGAACACCCAGGTGGGCTTCGACAAGAACGTCGAGGTCTACAACGGCGTGATCAACGACGTCGGCACGCTGCAGTTCTCGAACCACGCGACGCCCACCAGCCGCGTGATCGTGAACCTGCGCCACGACGCCCTCTACACGGTCGACACCACGGGCACGACCCTGCGCATCGTCGTCGACGGGACCGGCCGCCAGGCCCAGGCGCCGGACCCCGCCGCGCTGAAGGCGCTCGAGGAGAAAGAGGGCTCGCTGAAGGCGCGCCTGCAGGCGTACGAGACCAAGAGCACCGAGCTCGACGCGACCATTCGCGCGCGCCAAGCCGAGCTGGCCGAGCTGCAGACCAAGGGCGCCGGCGACCTCTCCGCCGTTCGCGACGCGATCACCCTCGAGGAAGCCAAGCGCGCCAAGCTCTCCGAGACCCGAGCGACCGAAGAAGCGCTGCGCCAGGCCACCGAACGCGCCGTCACGGAAGAGAAGGCCCGCCTGGCCGCCCTGAAGGCCTCGGTGCAGGCCGAAGAAGAACGCCGGGTCGCGGTCGAGGCCGCGCGCAAGAAGGAAGAGGAGAAGCAGCGCTTCGTCGCCAGCCAGCGCGCCGAGGAAGAGCGGCTGCTCGAGGCCGTTCGCAGCGCGCGCACCACCCAGGAGAGCATGCTGGCCGAGATCCAGGCCAAGACCGATCAGGTCGACGCCGTGCGACGCCAGATCGCCGCGGCCAGCGACGCCGAGAAGGCGCGCCTCGAGAAGGAGCGTACCGCCCTCGCGCGCGAGCTCGACGGGTTGAAGAAGGAGCGCAGCGCCCAGACCGACACCCTCGACAAGGCCAAGAGGTCGCTGACCTCCTTCCAGGAAAAAAACGAGGCCGCCCTCGCGACCTACGAAAAGGAAGCCGCGGGCCTGAAGTCGCGCGTAGCCGAATCGTCGGCGCGCCTCGCGAAGGTGGAGGCCGACGTGGCGGCGCGCAACCGCCAGAAGGAAGAGCTCGAGGACCAGGTCGGCGGGCTCGAGAGCCGCAAGGCGCAGCTGGCCGCCGAGCTGACCGGCTACCAGAAGAGCCTGGCCGCGGGCAAGAGCACGCTGGCCGAGTCCGAGGCGCGCGCGCTCGCGAAGGAGCGCGAGGTGGCCCGTCTCGAGGCCGAGCTGAAGGGCTTGAACGAGCAGCAGAAGCGCAACGAGGCGCGCCAGGAGGAGGCCCAGAAGACGCTGGCCTCGCTGACGTTGAAGCTCTCCGACGTGCGCGGCGAGATTGCCCACGAGGAGTCCCGGCTGCAGGAGGTCGTCCAGGTCCGCAAGCTCGAAGAAGAGCGCATCCGCGAGCTGCAGAAGGAGACCGGCGAGCTGACGAAGGCCGCCCCGCTGAAGGCCGAGCTGGACCGAACGCGCGCCGAGCTCGAGCGCACGCGCGCCGAGTACGACCGCAAGGTGGCCGATCTGCGACAGGCCGGGGGCAGCCAGAAGGCCGCCGCCGAGAGTGAGCTGAAGGCCGCCCGCTCGGCCATGGACGAGGCGCGCCTGGCCTACAAGGCCGAGGTGGCCGCCACCCGCGCCGAGATCGAGCGCACACGCACGGCGTACGAGGCCAAGCTGGCCGAGCTCGAGAGCACCAAGGGCACCGAGCGCAGCCGGGTCGAGCAGGAGCTCGCGACCGCCCGCGCCGAGGCCGATCAGGCGCGCGCCACGTACGAGTCCGAGCTCGCGACCCTGCGCGACGAGCTGAGCCGCACGCGCGCCGCCTACGAGGCCAAGCTGGCCGAGGCCGCGAACGCCGACGGCGCCCGCAAGGCCGGCGTCGATCGCGAGCTGAAGGCCGCGCAGTCGGCCATGGACGCGGCCCGCGCCAGCTACGAAGCCGAGCTGGCCTCCGCCCGCGCCGAGCTCCAGCGCACGCGCGCCGCGTACGAAGCCCGCGGCTCCGAGGTGGGCGCCCTGAAGGGCCGCCTGGCCGAGCTCGAGAAGGAGCTGGCCGCCCGCGAGGCCGCCCTGGCTCGCACCGAGAAGGGCAGCAAGGCCGAGGCCGGCGCCGAGCGCGCCAAGGTCGCCGAGCTGAAGGCGCAGATCGCCGAGCTGACGAAGCGCGCCGAGGCCGAGAAGCTGGCCAGCTCCAGCAGCTTGGCCGGCCTGAACGCCGAGGTGAAGGGCCTGAAGCAGGAGCTGTCCGCGCGCGAAGAGGAGTACCGGTCGCGCCTGGCGGCCAAGGACGACGACACCGCGAGCCTGAAGCAGGAGATCGAGAAGCTGCGGTCGCGCGTCAGCGACAGCGAGAAGGCGTACCAGGATCGCCTGGGCTCGCGCGCCTCCGACGTGGCCGCCCTGCAGTCCGAGATCGCCCGCCTCCGCGAGCAACTGACCGAAACCGGCAAGGCGCGCGACGAGATGCAGGCCCGGCTGGGCAGCACGGGCGCCAGGCTGGCCGAGGCGTCGGCCGAGGTGCAGCGCCTGCAAGGGCAGAGCACCGACCAGGGCGCGCAGATCGGCAAGCTGCAGTCCGAGATCGAGAAGACGCGCTTCCTTCTCACGGCCCAGAAGGGCCTGCAAGGCCAGGAGCAGCGCAACCTCGACCAGCTGAAGGCGCGCATCGCCGAGCTCGAGTCCTCGGCCAAGGCCGAGAAGAAAGCCAGGAGCTCGGGCTACGAGAAGCGCCTGAAGGACAACGAGGCCGCCCTGGTCGCGCTGAAGGAAGAGAAGTCTGCCGCCGAGAAAAACGTGGCCAAGCTGGCGACGTCGCGCGAAGAGGATCGCAAGCGCCTGGCCGAGATGGAGACCAAGCTCACGGCCAGCCGCGACGAGCTCGAGAAGGTCACCCGGGCCCTCGAGGAGCGCGAGGCGCGCCTGACCTCGGCCGGCGAGCACGAGCAGGCCCTGTCCGCCGACGGCCGCCGGACCGCCGAGGAGGCCGCGCGCCTGGCCGCGACCAGCGACGAGTTGAAAACCGCGCTGCAGGCCAAGGAGAGCCAGCTGGCCCGCCTGTCCGGCGAGGTGCAGGAGCTGAACCGCGCCCGCGAGGCCGACCGCAAGGCCCTCGAGGACTCCAGGGCCGCCAAGGAACAGGACCTGGCCCGCCTGTCCGGCGAGGTGCAGGAGCTGAGCCGCGCCCGCGAGGCCGACCGCAAGGCGCTCGACGAGGCGCGCGCCCAGTTGGTCGCGTCCCTGAAGACCCGTGACGACGCGAAGGCCAGGCCCGGCGTCGGACGCGTGGCCGACGTGCGCTTCGACGGCGAAGGCGCCGACGCCCGCGTCGAGGTGACCCTCGACGGCGACGCCAGCTACCGCGTGACCGAGACCAAGGAGGGCCGCAAGGTGCTGGTGCTCTCGGGCGCCCGCCTCGAGCGCGGCCGCGAGCGCATGCTCGATGTGTCGTCCTACCGCGGCCCCGTCTCGTCGGTGGCCAGCTTCAACGACCGCGACGCCAAGGACCAGGTCCGCGTGGTGGTCGAGACCAGCGGCAAGGTCGAGGACCGCCTCGAGAAGCAGGGCAACCGCCTGGTCTGGTCGTTCGCGCCGCGCTCGCAGGCGGCCGTGCGCCAGTCCTTCCCGACCACCGTCGCCGCCGACGCGGCGGCGGCCAGCCCGGCCGGGGCCTCGGGCGCCGCGGGCCTCAGCCTGCCGGGCAGCTCCGGCGACTTCGGCGCCGCGGGCGTCTTGAACCCCTACCCCTTCAAGAAGCGCAAGAAGTACAGCGGCAAGCGCATCAACCTGACCATCAAGGACGCCGACATCCAGGACGTGATCTCCTTCCTGGCGCGCGAAGGCGGCGTGAACATCGTGGCCAACGACGAGGTCAAGGGCACGGTGTCGTTCCACCTGGAGAACGTCCCGTGGGACCTGGCCTTCGACATGATCCTGAAGGCCAAGGGCCTCGACTACGTGAAGGAGGGCGAGGTCTACCGCGTGGCTCCGCTGGAGGCCATCCAGAAGGAGTACGACATCCTCATCGAGAAGAAGAAGAAGGCCGCGGCCCTGAAGTCGCTGGTGGTGCGCCTGATCACCGTGAACTACGCCTCGGCCAGCGACCTCGTGAAGCGCGTCAGCTCGCTCAAGTCCGAGAAGGGCAGCGTCGAAGTCGACGAGCGCACCAACACCATCATCCTGAAGGACATCGAGGAGCACGTCATCGCCATCGAGGACCTGGTGCGGCGCCTCGACACGCAGACCCCGCAGGTGCTCATCGAGGCCCGCATCGTCGAGGCCACCGACACGTTCACCAAGGACGTGGGCGTGCAGTGGGGCGGTCACCTGGGCTTCGGCCAGCAGTACGGCAACCAGACCGGCCTGGTGTTCCCGAACGTCATCGGCCTGTCCGGCGGCTCGGACGACACCAACAGCCCCACCAACGGCGTCATGGCCGCGACCCCGGGCTTCGCCGTCAACCTGCCGGCCGCCACGGGCGCGGGCTCCGGCGGTGCAATGGGCCTCACCCTCGGCAGCATCGGCGGCGCCGCCAACCTGAACCTGCGCCTGTCGGCCGCCGAAGAGAACGGCAACGTGAAGATCGTCAGCGCGCCGAAGGTCTCGACCCTCGACAACACCACGGCCACGATCCAGCAGGGCGTGTCGATCCCGGTCAGCGTCGTGTCGGCCCAGGGCGTGAACACCCAGTTCTTCAACGCGCTCCTGAAGCTCGAGGTGCTGCCGCACGTGACCCAGGACGGCAACATCTCGCTGAAGATCGACATCACCAAGAACGAGCCCGACTTCGCCCAGACGGGCGCCAACGGCAACCCGTCGATCCGCAAGAAGGAAGCCCACACCGAGCTGCTCGTGAAGGACGGCGACACCACCGTCATCGGCGGCATCTACACGCGGAACACCAGCGACGGCTACAAGAAGGTGCCGTTCTTCGCCGACCTGCCCATCCTGGGGCCGATGTTCCGCAACCACAAGCAGCAGGACCAGCGCTCCGAGTTGCTGATCTTCATCACGCCGCGCATCATCAACCGGCAGGCGTCCGAAGTTCGCACCGAGTAGGATGGGCGCATGACGAGCGGCGTCACGACGGAGGGGAGGTCGCGAGCGAGATGACGGAGCGCGAGGCAACGCGAAGGCACGGGCCCAGGCCCCCGGCACCGGTACGCGCCGGGTCCGAGCTGGCACCGCTGCGCGTCGGGCCGATCGACTGGCCCGAGGTCGCGCGCCTGCTCGGCGGTCGCGGCGAGGTGGTGGGGCTGGCCGACGCGAACGCGCTGCAGGCGTGGGGTGACGCGCTGGCCGAAGGCACCCGCTCGGTCGACCTCGGCGTCCAGTGGCTGCCCGTCGAGCAGGGGGAGCGCTCCCACAGCTTCGAGCGCGTGTCCGACGTGCTCGAGCACCGCCTGCGCAAGCTGCACCCCGGGCGCGTGGCCTGGCTGGCGTTCGGCGGGGGCGTCGTCGCCGACCTGGCGGGCGTGGCCGCGGCCCTCACGGGCCATGGGTCCCCGTGGGTGATGCTCCCGACGACCCTGACGTCGCAGGCCGACTCGCCCCGCGACGGGCGCGTGGGCGTGTCGTGGAAGGGCGTGCCGCACGTGATCGACGTGCACCACCCCCCCCGCGCGGTGCTGGCCGACCCGGCGTTCCTGTCGTCGCTGCCCAAGCGCCAGTACCAGAGCGGCATGGCGGTGGTGCTCCGCAAGGCCGCCGCGCGCGATCGCGCCCTGTTCCGTTACGTCGTGTCGCGGGAAGCCGACCTGGCCGCGCGCGACCCCGAGGCGCTGGCCTACGCCGTGCGCCACGCCAGCACCCTCACGGCGGGCGCGGCCGAGGCGGCCATGGGCTCCGACGGCCTGCGCCCAGGGCGCCTGTTCGCCGAGGTGGTCCAGCGCCTCGATCGCACCAAGAACTACGGTGAGGCCGCGGCGCTGGGCCTCGTGTTCGCCGCCGACCTGTCGGTGGCCCACGGGTTCCTCGACGCCGAGGAGCGCACCGAGCTCGTGGAGGCCCTGAAGGCCTTCCACCTGCCCACCGGAACCGAGAAGTACGTGGGCCCCGAGATGGAGCCCATGTTCGATTGGGGTCTGCCCGAGCGCGGGCGGGTCCCGGTGCTGGTGCTCGAACGCATCGGCAAGGCCAAGGGGACGAGGTTGCACGTGAACGACCTGGCGATGTTCGTGCGAGGTGGACGATGAAGAAGCGAACCGCGACGACCTGGATCTTCGGAGCGACGCTCGCCGGCCTGCTGGCGACGACCCTCTGGGGCGGCCTCCCGGCCTGCACCCCCATGGAGGAGACCGCCTCCTTCTACACGCACGGCGTCATCGCCGTCACGCAGCAGGAGCAATGCGTGGCCCGCGCCGATGCCCGTGTCATGCGCCTGCGCGGCGTCATGGACACGTGGATGCGCAACCGGTTCTTCCTCTTCATGAAGCTCGAGAACTACCTGCTCAGCACGCGCTCGGAGTTCGGCGAGCTGTGGGGCGAGAACCACAACATCCAGGTCCTCGGCGCGCACGTGTCGTACGAGTACCCTTCGGGGCTCGACGGCGCCACCGAGACCGCGCTCTCCGACACGTACTACACGGCAGCGACCGGCGACGTGGCCCCCGAGAGCATCGGCGTGGCGTCGATCCAGGCCATCCCCGTCGAGGTGGGCAACGCGCTGGCGGCCGACTCGATCGCCCGTACGACCGGCTTCCCCCTGCTCGCCAACGTGCGCCTCGAGGGGCGCCTGTCCGACGGGACCATCGTGAAGTCCAATGTCTACAGCTACCCTATCGACATCTGCTTCGGTTGCCTGTACATGGTGGTGACGGACGACTGCACGAACCTGGCTGACGCGCAGGACATGCGTCCGCCCTGCCTCGTCGGGCAGGACGAAGGCGTCGACTGCCGCCTCTTCACGCTGTGGGGCAGGGACCCCGGCGAGATCGGGTTCTAGTCGACCCGCAACCAACAGGAGCCCCGATGACCACCGACACCCCCACCCCCGCCGCTCCCCGGGAGATCGACGAAGTCGCGGCGCTGAAGAAGGTCGCCCCGCTCTTCGAGCGCATCTTCCGCGTCTTCGACCCCAAGGAGTTCATCCTGCGCCTCTCGCAGTTCGAGCGCGGGCTGTACAACAAGTACTTCCGGGGCTTCCGCACCGAGAAGTTCAACCGGCCCAAGCTGGCCGAGATCGCGCGCCACGAGATCTTCGACGGCAACAACCAGCTGCTGGCCCAGTTCGTGACCATCCTGTGGAACCGCGAGCACCGCGACCTGTACAACGACATGCTCGAGCAGGTGAAGACGGTCAACGAGGACGTCGAGGCCATCGAGGTCATCCCCGACGACAAGGCCGGCCCCATCCTCGAGGCCGTGCTGGCCAAGGGCTACGAGAAGGCCGACATCCTGCTGCTGGTGCGCCTGAACGACGTGCGCTTCACCGAAGAGTTCATCCTGAAGAACCTCCCGGTCGAAGCCGCGGCCTGAGGCGCCCCGTGAGACCCGCTGCCCTCCTGTTCGGGGCGCTCCTCCTCACCCTGCCCTGCCCGACCCGCGGCGCCGAGCCAACGCTCGCACCGAGCCCCGCCGCGGCGTCCGTGCCCGACCTGCCGCTCCGCCCGGTCGTCACGCCCGAGGCGCTCACCTACAACGTCTACGTGTTCGGCGCCCACTCGGGCGTCGCGCGCCTCGAAGCCCGCGCCACGCGCACGCGCGTCCACCTGCACGCTTGGCTCGCGTCGGCGGGGCTGTTCCACACCGTCTACCCGGTGGCCAACGAGGCCCTCAGCGTGCTCGACCGCGCCACCTACGTGCCGGACAAGGCCGTGATGCTCACCGACGAGGCGCGCATCGTCGCGCGCTACCTCATGAAGTTCTTCCCCGCCGAGAAGAAGCTCCAGCGTATCAAGACCAAGCGCGAGCAGGGCCGCCCCCTGGCGTGGCGCGACTTCGTCTGGAAGGGCTACGGCCAGGTCTACGACATGCTCGCGTGCCTCATGTACCTGCGCACGCGCGCGCTGACGGAAGGCGAGACCGGCACCTTCATGGGCTTCTCGGGCAACTACCTCTACCAGGTGCGCTACCGGGTCATCGAGCAGGGCAAGGCCTACACCGAGCTGGGCCTGCGCGACGGCGTGGGCGTCATGGCCTCGGTGCGCCGCTGGGACGAGCGCAGGAACAAGCCCTCCAAGGACAACTGGTCCAAGGAGGTCAAGATGTGGTTCTCGAACGACCAGCACCACGTGCCCCTGGGCATCGAGGTCAACCTGTTCGTGGGCGCCGTGAAGGTCGTGCTCGCGAAGATCGAGTAGCCTATTTCGACGGGAACGACGCCTCGACCACGCACTGCCGCACGCGATCGAGATCCTCGAACTTACGCACGCACAGCGCGGTCGCCTGAGTGAACTCGGCCAGGCAGCGCTTCACGCAGGCGTCGGACAGCAGCGCCTTCTCTTCGTCGAGCCCCTTCTTCAGCGCGACCAGCAGCTGCGGCTGGGCGCCCTGCACGCGGTTGGTGGCGCGCCGCACCTCGAGCTCCATCATGCGATCACAGGCGCCCTTGCACTGCTCGGGCGTGGGCTTCAGGTGCTCCGGCACGGGCAGGGGCTCGGGCTCGGCCGGGGGCTCGGGGGCGACCGGGCACGCCGGGCACGCCTCGCACTCGCAGGGCGGGCACGCCGCCGCTGGCTTGGCCGCCGCCGGATCGATCGGCGCTTCGGGCGCCTTCGCGGTCGGTTCGGGGGCAGCGGCGCCCTCGGGGCGCACGGGGACGGGGCGGCTGCAGCCAACGCCCGCGACCCCCAGGACCAGGATCACCACGGCCAGGGCTCTAGTCGTCATCAGCAACGTGGACCTCACGCGCGCCCGTGAAGAACATCTTCAGGCGATAGAACGGGTTCTTGCGGCGCTCGGCTTCCTTCTTGATGCGCAGGCGCAACAGGCGCAGCTCGCGCTTGGCCGGCGTGTACTGGGGATCGATGGTCAGGCAGTCGCGCAGCAGCTCGTAGGCTCGCTCGACCTCGTTGCGCGTCTTGTGGTAGAGCGACAGGTAGTACATGGCTTGCACGCTCTGGTGCTGCGTCTCGAGCACCTTCTCGAAGTACTGGCGGGCCTCTTCGAGGCGCTCGCGCAGCGGCTGGGTGCCGTCCTGGAAGATGGTCCAGCCGAGGTCGAGCAGGTAGCGCGGCTCGTCCTTGCGCAGGGTGAGCGCGCGCTTCATGAAGTCGATGGCCTCGCGCGCGTTGCCGCGCCGGAGCAGGATCTGCGCCTTGTGGTAGAAGATCTCGGCTTCTTCCTCGGGCGAGCGCTTCACGTCGTCGGGCTTGGCCTCGGCCGTCGCCCCGTTGGCCGCCGCGGCAGCACCCTGAGCCGCCGCCGTGGCCCGGACGCGCGCGACGTAGGCCGCACGACGCACGTTGTCGGTCAGCGTGTTGTACGCCTCGGACAGCTTCTTGAAGACGAAGCGACCCTTCTCGAGATCGCGCGGGTCGAGCTCGTAGCGCGCCAGCACGTCCGGGTGGAACGTACGCGCCATCTTGAAGAACGAGCTCTTGAGGGTCTCGGGAGGGTCGGACTCCTGCGCCTCGAGCAGCGCGAAGTAGTCGCCGGAGAGGGCAGGCTGGTACTTGGCCTCGATCTGTTGGAGGATGGCCTTGTCTTCGGCTCCCGGCATCACGTCGCTCCCATCAATCTTCGAGTCTATTCGCCCGCCCCGAGAGCCGCAAGGCGTAAAATGGGCAGCCCGAACCACGCCCGGCCTCGTGAAATCCTCTGAAGGGTTGTTGACAACCTGAAGCTGCCCGCTACACTTTGCGCAGACTCGGGGACAACCCAACAAGGGAGGCTTACCCATGGTGAAGCGCGCTTTCTTCCTGGTGCTCGTGCTGGCGCTGGCCACCGTCGTGCGGTGCGGCGGCGACAGCGGTTCGACCGAGAGTGACACCCCCAACAACGACGAAGCCGTGACCGACGTGCCCGGCGACGACGTTCCGGCCGGCGACGTCCAGAAGGACGAGGGCGGCGAGCCCGACGCCGCGTGCGTGAAGGCGTGCGGCGACAAGGTGTGCGGCGACAGCAACTGCCCCGGCGAGTCCTGCGGCACCTGCGGCGCCAACGAAGAGTGCGCGGCTGACCAGAAGAGCTGCGAGCCCATCTGTGAGCCCGCCTGCGACGGCAAGGTCTGCGGCGACGACGGCTGCGGCGGCACCTGCGGCACCTGCGAGTACGGCACCTGCGCGGCCGACCAGGCCACCTGCGAGTGCACCGCCGACTGCACCGGCAAGGTCTGCGGCCCCGACGGCTGCGGCGGCACCTGCGCCCCCGGCTGCGCTGCCGAAGAGATCTGCAAGGCCGACGGCACCTGCGGTGGCGTCGAGTTCGGCAAGGCCACGCACTTCAACGCCCTGTTCATCCCCGCGACCCCCGAGTCGACCGGCGCCGAAGCCGCCGACTTCCCGAACGTCGCCGGCGCCGTCTGCCTCGACATCAACGGCGACGACACCCCC
>Ga0172370_10008698_pt1 | contig 12098 bp, 10 predicted proteins | sample LakKiv5m_FD_114538 | JGI IMG/M metagenome (GOLD analysis project Ga0172370, IMG submission 114538) | Freshwater microbial communities from Kabuno Bay, South-Kivu, Congo - kab_022012_11.5m | ecosystem: Environmental > Aquatic > Freshwater > Lake | place: Democratic Republic of the Congo...
ATTCCTCATTCGATAACAGATTGGATAGACTTATAAGAAATTTAAGAAGCGAACCGATACTTACAATCAGTCAATCCGCAGGTTTTTGCCAGAGAGGTATTCATATAAATTTATTTTTCTCAAACGGGTACCTGCGATTTGAAATTAATGAAAAGGCGTTAAGGGAATCAGGTTTGAAAGCAAGTCATTTGTTGCTTAGACAAGCAAAAATAATTAATGAGTGAGGTATTATGAATTTATTTGCAAGCTGGTCAATAAAATATAAACTCATTTTCGCAATTATTGTGGTGGCGATGTTCTCCTCTACGGTTGGTTTTATTGCGATTAACTTCAATCAAATTAATGACCTGAAAAAAGACCTTGAAAATGAAGTCCTTCTTAATTCCAAACTTATAGGTGAGTATTCGGTCACTGCACTGTTGTTTAATGATGCCAACGGTGCAACTCATATTTTGACAAAAATAAATACTGTACCATACATAAACAGAGTAGCAATTTACGATACTGCAAATGTCCTGTTTGCCGAGTATTCAAAAATGTCAGATACTTCTACTTTCAGTAAAATTTTACCAAATAATCTACCTAAATATGATGGTAAGCAAATCTACATTTTAACTAATATCAGTTATGATAATACAGAGTATGGGAAAATTCTTATTGTTGCTTCCACTCGCGGTCTTGAAGACAAGAAAGAGGAAATGGTGCAAACAATTGTTATTCTGCTGATTTCAGTCCTAATACTTTCTTACTTTCTTGCTACTATTCTTCAGGGTTTTATTTCCAAGCCAATTTTAAATCTTGCGGGAATTGCTGCTAAAATAGCAAGAGATAAGGACTATAACTTGATAGTTTCAACTGATTCAAAGGATGAGATTGCAGAATTGTATAAAAATTTCAACTATATGTTAGACGAAATCAACAGAAGCAATCGGGAAAAAGCTTTAGCCAGTGAGAAAATTGAAAATATCAATCTTCAACTTGAAAACAGAGTTATGGAAAGGACATCACAACTTGAAGAGACATTAAAGCAGCTTACTGTTGAAAATAATATCCGCAAAAAAACCGAAGAAGAACTTCGGAGTGCTAAACTATCGGCAGAAAATGCTAACAGAGCTAAAAGTGAGTTTCTTGCCAATATGTCGCATGAAATTAGAACTCCAATGAATGCTATCATCGGTTTCAGTGAATTACTTCTTAAAAAAGCAGATAAAGAATCAACTAGAAAACACCTTAAAACAATCATCAATAGCAGCAATACTCTTATGGCTCTGTTAAATGATATTTTAGATTTGTCGAAAATCGAGGCAGGAAAACTTGAGCTAAATTTGCAAATTGTAGATATTGAAAAATTATTAGCTGAAATAAAATATATTTTTCTTCCGAATCTTGAAGAAAAAAATCTGGATTTCATTATTACATTCGTTGAAAACATGCCTGTAAATTTGCTTTTAGACGAAATCAGATTCAGACAAATTTTATTTAATCTGGTTGGGAACGCAGTTAAATTCACAAATGAAGGTTATGTCAGAATCAAAGTGAATTATGAACTGATAGCAATTAATAAAATAAATCTTTTACTTGATATTGAAGATACGGGAATAGGTATTTCGGAAGAAAATCAAAAAATTATTTTCGATGCTTTCTACCAGCAAGTTTGGCAAACCACAAAAAATTATGGTGGTACTGGTCTGGGATTAACTATTACCAAAAAGTTAGTGCAAAAAATGAATGGTGAAATTGCTGTTAGAAGTGAGCTGGGAGAAGGTTCTGTATTTAGCTTGAAGATTTTTAATGTGGATATTATTAGCCAGGTATTGAAAGAATTAGAAAACAAGGATAATTTAAGCCCGGCAATCAAATTTAGTAACGCAACAATTCTAGTTGTTGATGATGTTGATTTCAACCGAGAGTTAGTCAGGGAATACCTTATTAATACAGATATAAAAATTCTCGAAGCAGGAACTTCTGATGAGACAATCAACATTCTGAAAAAAAATAAAGTTGATTTAATATTGATGGATATTAGGATTCCGGACATAGACGGATATACATTATTAGAAAAAATCAGAAATGAGAAAATTTCTGAATGTCCTATTATCGCATTTACTGCGACGGCAATGATAATAGACAGCATTAAAATTAAACAATGTTTTGACGGACGATTAATCAAACCTTTTAATCAGGAAGAACTTTACAATGAAATCAAGAAATTTTTACCTTATAGGATTGAAAGTAGAATTTCTGAAATTTTACATCAGAAGAGCAAGGAAATTGAAATTGCCGAAGTCCCGTTAAATTTTATAGAAAATTTAGACGAATTCTTGATAATTTTGGATGAAATAAAAACATTAAAGATTGAAAAATTTATTGATGTTATTATTATCAACGATATTGAAGAGTTTCTTGACGAACTGAATATTTTGCTTAATATTTATAAATTCGAAGAATTTGAGGAATATATTAACAGGCTGAAATCTGTTGTTGTTGCTTACGATGTAACAGGTATTAAAAAAACTCTTCAGTCGTTTGACGAACTAATTTTAAGACTAAAAAATTTAAAGAACAGTTAATTGAAAAAAATATTTATTATTGCCGGCGAACCATCAGGAGATATTCACGGTTCGATACTGATGAAAAATATAAAAGCCATTCTTCCAGATACTGAATTTTTCGGTATTGGTGGAGACCTAATGACTTCAGAGGGACTTGAATCCATCGTCCCCATGAAAAGCATTTCTGTTACCGGATTTTGGGAAGTTGCAAAGAAATATTCTATTTTTCGGAAACTTCTAACTAAATGTGAGCAGGAACTTGTGGGGAGGGAAGTTGATTGTTTTCTGCCGGTGGATTATCCCGGTTTTAATTTAAAACTTGCAGTTTTTGCCAAATCAAAAAATATTCCGGTTGTTTGGTATATTGCTCCTCAGATATGGGCTTGGGGAAAAAATCGTGGAAAAAGTCTTAAAGACAAAATTGATAAATTATTAGTAGTATTCCCATTTGAAAAAGAATTTTTTGAAAAACTTGGGGTGAATACCGTCTATGTTGGTCATCCTTTACTGGATAATCCGGTTTTTTCCGATGATTTTCTGAGATATCCTCAGCGAGAGAAACGCATAGCAATTCTACCGGGGAGCAGATCACAAGAAATTGAAAGACATCTGCCATTAGTAGAACAAACTATTGCTTTGCTTAAAAAACAGTTACCGGATTATAAAATTTCGTTAGCTGTTTCCCCAATTCATCATTCAGGAAAATTGGCAGATTTAAAATTAAAATTTCCTCAAATCGAATTTACTAATGAGTCATCCGAACTTATGAGACGAGCCTTAGTCGGTATTGTGAAAACAGGCACTTCAAATCTTGAAGCTGCTCTATGCGGAATGCCTTTTGTAATGTTTTATAAAACTTCAACAATTTCATATCATTTGAGTAAAAGATTGATTAATCTTCCATACGTATCGTTGGTTAATATAATCGGAGGGAAAGTTATCGTTCCCGAACTAATACAAAAAGAAGCTACCCCCGAAAAAATAGTCAATCAACTTAAATTTCTTCTCGAAAATCGGGAACTTTACGATAGAATGCAAAAAGAATTTCAGGATTTAAGAATGCATATGGGAGAAAATGGTGCTTCAAAAAATGCTGCCAAGATTATAATAGAATATTTAAAGTAATGAAAATCAAACTATCACATCGAATTTTTATTTCAATTCTTAAGTTTTTAAGTAATACTTGGAGATTAAAAGTCTTGGGACAACTACCCGAAAAGCCTGCAATTATTGTCTTCTGGCATGGATTCATGCTTCCTGTCTGGAAGCTATTTTCAGATTTCGAGCCATTCGGAGTTGTAAGCAAAAGCCATGACGGAGCAATCCTATCATCGTTTCTTGAAAAGATTGGCTTTCGCCTTATTAGGGGTTCTTCTGCAACCGGAGGAAAAGAAGTGATTGAAGAGATGACCGGAATTGCAGGACAAAACTATCTTTTAATTACACCGGATGGAGCAAGAGGACCTATTTACAAATTGAAGCCCGGAGCTTTCGTTGTTTCACAGAGAACCGGCACACCAATTCACATCTGCTGTGTTCAAATTAGTAGCAAAATAATTTTTAAAAAAAGCTGGGACAAATTTGCTTTTCCTTTACCTTTTGCTAAGATTCGGTTTTCCTTTTCCGAACCTTTATACCTACCCAAAGAAGCAGACAGAGAAACAGTAACAGAAATCATTCTTTCGACCGAAAAAAAAATGAATAATATGTATTGTCTGAAATAAAAAATTTCTTGATTACGCAAAACATTCATAGTAATTTGTCTTTTTATTTTTTTCAAATTGACAGGTTTAATATGAAAAGCTTTTTAAATTCAACAATTTTTTTATTTACTGTTTTGCTGATGACTTCCTGCGGACAGAAAAACGAAGCTATTAAAGGAGTTCCGATGAAATCCGAAACACCCTCGGTGACCGAAAGATTAAAACAATTCGCACCAACAATTATCAAAGCTGATTTATCAAAACTTTCGGAAAATGATAAAAAAGCCGTTATGCTTCTTGTGGAAGCCGGTAAAATTGCTGATGCAATTTAATGGAAACAGACATCACCCGATGCAATCGCAATAAGAGACTCTCTAAAAAAAATCAATACTCCCGAAGCTAATGACCTTCATGAATACGTATTAATTAATTATGGTCCTTACGACCGTATTTACGAGGGTGGTCGTTTTGTCGGTGATGGACCAGCTAAGAAACCCGAAGTAGCCTGCTACTATCCATTGGATATGACCAAAGCTGAATTTGAAGGATATGTCAAGACTCACCCGGGACAAAAAGAAGAACTTGAAAGTCAATATACCGTAGTAGTAAGAGATGGAAGCAATTTGAAGGGAATACCTTTCCATCAGGCTTATCCTGAAGTCGAACAGCTTGCACTAAAGCTCGAAGAAGCATCAAAAGTTTGTGATAATCAATCACTTAAAAACTATCTTGTTCTGAGGGCTAAAGCTTTGAGAACCGATAATTACTTCGAGAGTGATATGGCTTGGATGGATTTGAAAGATAATAATTTCGATGTCGTTATTGGTCCTATTGAAAATTATGAAGATGCTTTATTTAATTACAAAACCGCTTATGAGTGCGTTGTAATGATAAAAGACTTTGAAGCCACAAAGGAACTCGAACTTTTCGAAAAAAATATTGATAATTTCGAGCATCGGCTGCCATACGACAAAAAATACATTAGGGAATCTGCGGGAAAAGGAAACGTACTGCAAATTGTTAATGTAGCTTACTTTGGCGGTGATTGCCAGAAAGCAGTAAAAACAATAGCCGCATCTCTTCCGAATGACCCGAAGGTTCACGAACTTAAGGGTGGAAAGAAATCAATGTATAAAAACATGATGGAAGCGAAATTTGATAAAATCGTAGTTCCAATAGCCCAAAAAATTCTCGACCCATCGCTGTTGATGGATGTGGATAAGAAAGCTTTCACGAGTTTCGTTACTCTGCACGAGGTTTCTCACACTTTGGGCAGAAGCTTTGTTTATGGCAATGATAAGCTCGATACGAGAAAGGCACTGAAGGAAAAATATTCTGCACTTGAAGAGACAAAAGCTGACATCCTAGGAATGTATAACCATAAACATCTTCTGGATATGAAGCTCATCACTCCCAAATATGTAAAAAAAGCAATGGTGACTTATCTTGCAGGACTTTATCGTTCAATAAGATTCGGAGCTGAAGCTCACGGTCAATCTAATCTTATTCAGCTTAATTTCTTGCAGGAAAAAGGAGCAATTGTCAAAACAAAGGATGGAAAATTTACAATAAATGAAAACATCTTTTTTGAAAAAGTTGCCGAGCTTGCAAAAATCGTCCTTACAATCGAAGCGGAAGGAGACTATAACGGAGGCATTAAACTACTTGAGAAATACGGTAAATTGACAGATGAAATACGTGGGATTATTGAAAGTTTGAAGGATATTCCAAGAGACCTCGATACATCTTATGAGTTTTAGAATGAGATTAAAGTAACATTTTATTGACTGAATCGTTTAATAAATGACCATTTAGTTATAAATTAATTAAAAATGGAGTAAATATGACATTTAAAGTAATTAATCCTGAGAAAACGAGATTTAACGACATCAATTTTGATAATCTCGGCTTTGGCAAGTATTTTTCTGACCACATTTTTTTAACAAACTTTGAAAACGGAAACTGGGACGAAGGTGTTATTATGCCTTACGGTCCTCTCCCAATGGAACCCGGCTTATGTACATTGCATTACGGACAGACAATTTTTGAAGGTTTAAAAGCCTTTCGGGATGTTAAAGGGGGAATTAACATCTTTCGTCCTGACATGAACGCTAAAAGACTTAATCATTCCGCTACGAGGGTATGCATTCCCGAATACAATAATGAACTTTTGATTGATGCTCTCAGGCAGCTTGTTTCTATAGACGAAAAATTTGTTCCTCACAAAAGGGGACATTCTCTTTATATTAGACCGGTAGTATTTGGTTCCGGCAACTTTTTAGGAGTTCAGCCTTCTGACACTTACAAGTTGATTATAATGACTTCACCCGTTGCATCCTATTATGCTGAAGGTTTGAATCCCGTTAAAATTATGATTGCTTACGAATATGTTCGCGCTGTGAGAGGAGGGCTTGGAACAGCAAAAACTGCAGCAAATTATGCCGCTTCACTTCTTGCCGGTAAGAAAGCAAAGGAAGCCGGTTATTCACAGGTACTCTGGCTCGATGGTATTTCACACGAATTTATTGATGAAGTGGGTGCAATGAACATAATGTTCGTCATTGGCGATGAACTCGTTACTCCACCGTTAGACCAGGGTACTATCCTTGCCGGAGTAACACGTGACACAGCCATTACAATAGCGAGCGAATGGGGACTGCATGTATCTGAAAGACAGCTAAAGGTTAATGAAGTGTTTGAAGCACATCAAAAGGGTTATCTTAAAGAATGTTTCGGAACTGGAACTGCTGCTATCATTTCTCCTGTGGGTCAATTAGACTTCAAAGGAGCAGTTATAAATATCAATAATCAGGAAATTGGTCCGATTGCTCAAAAGCTTTACGATACAATCACCGGAATCCAGACAGGCGAAATTGAAGACAAATATGGCTGGAATGTACATATAGATTAATGTTTATAAACTCATCCGGTGGTGCAGGTTACCGGATGAGAAAATTATTTATCTTTTAAGTGAATATTAAACAAAAAATAGAATACTGGAATAAAATTGCAGAAAATGATTTACCTGTAATGGAACATTTATTTGATTCGGGTGATTATTCTTATTCTTTATATATTGGTCACTTGATTTTGGAGAAAATAATCAAAGCATTATTTGTTAAAACAAAACATGAGACACCTCCAAGAATTCACGATTTGGTTAAATTATCTTCAACCGCTGAAATTGAGTTGGATGATGAACAGATCAAGTTTCTACTTATAGTAAATACTTTTAATATAGAAGCAAGATATCCGGAAGAAAAATTAAATTTTTACAAAATATGTACAAAAGAATTTGCTTCAGAAAATATACTTAAAATAAATGAAATGTATCAATGGCTGAAATCCCTGCTATAGTAAAAAAGAAGATTAAAAAATTTATTAATCTGTTAGAAAACAATAAAATTTCTATACAAAGAGCTTATATTTTCGGTTCTTACGCAAATGGTCATGCAGATAAATGGAGTGATATTGACATTGCTCTGATTTCTGATGATTTTACAGGAAACAGATTCCAAGATAGATTAAATCTTATTGATTATGTGTTTGAAGCGAGTACAGATATTTCCCCATTACCATTTCTTCCGGAGGATTTCGAAGACAGTATGTTTGCTCGCGATGAAATTCTCAAAAAAGGGATATTGATAAATCTAAAATCAATCTAAATCTTCACAATTTTTAGAAAATTCTCAGGTGTCATAATGCTAATTTTGCTGCCTTTAAAATCACTCACATTCCTTGTTATTATCACATCAATAATTCCACTAAATTCAGCAGTATAGCTCTGTATCGCTTCCTCAAAATCATTAAATGATGAGTTGAGAGCCGAATGAATTATATTTTTATCAATTGTAAGAACTTCAACAATCTGTAAAAGTTCGTTCAATTTCAAGATTACTTTTTTTTGGCTTGCTGTTCTTCTTAAAATGTAATACAAATTACTGCATATAACCGGACTGATAAATCCGTTTACTTTCTTGCTTTCGCATAATGACAGAACCTTAGTGGAATGTTCTGCAAATGGCTCTCTGTCGAAGAAGCAATCAAGAATAACATCTATATCAATGAATACATTTTTCATATTTCAAACTTGTCGGAAATTGATTTTTACAGAACTTTTTTATAATCATTTACTCCATTATCCGAAAATGAACCCTTTAATGATTCAACTATCGGTGAAACTTCGATGTTAGAATTTCTTTCTTCCCTTATGAGTGATTTTAGATAGTTTTCAATCAAATTCGATAAACTTTGCTTTTTGCTTTTGGCAAAACCCTTTGATTTCTCTATTACAGATTGTTCAATCGTTAATGTTAATTTTGTTGTCATTTTTAAATCTCTCGATGATTTTATTAATTGCAAATTATTACACGTATAAAATAGAAAATTATTATACGTAATTATTTCATTTTTTTTCAAAAAAGTGCGAGACGTTTTTGCGTTTCATGTGTCATTATATATTGAATATTGACAAATTTGGAAAAACTATGAAAATTTTTACTCGTTATTTACTCGTAGCCGCATTAGCATTAGTTTCCAGCCGTTTTGCAACAGCAGGAGCACTCAAGGTTGATTCCGCTCATCAACCAGACCCGAAAATCTGGGACAACCACGGCGCTATTCTTTGGGATGTTGTCTCCCTGCCTCAGGAACATTCCAACACACACGTTACATGGGATGATATTCTGAAAACATGGAATGTTTCAACGTTTTATAATAAAGTCCTGAATCTCAATACTATGTCCGAAGAGAATGACAGTTCATGGATTAAGTACGGGGAGCGGGGTGGAGACTGGCTTATAACAAAAGTGATTGACATCAGGAACAGCGTGAATCCCTATATCACTTTTCTTTATCAGCGTTCGGGTTACAATGAGAAAAGTCCGACGGGAAAATGTGATAATTATTTATATGGACCGGAATTCCGCGTTGTCGAAAATGCAGATCCGAAAAAGGAAATAAGGAAACCCGACCAATTGTTAGTTGAATTAATTTCATCTGACTCATCACACATTTCTCAACTTAATAATCCTCTAGAGTCAGATTGGAACATCCACCCAAGCCGTTACGGTTTGCCTCCTGTAACTGGAAATCCTGCTCTAAGCATTTTTGGAGGTGGTGGTTACAGGATAGGATTTCTGGAAGGAGATAAGGATTCATCTTTAACTTTCGATGACGGACTTAGGATGGACCTATTTGATGCAGGAAGCGATGATAGATTTAGACGGGCATACATATTTATTCCTGAGCAATTTAGAAAAAACGGATTCATTAGAGTTCGTTTCAGGGTTGATGCAGAAATAAATGCAAATTCAAAAAATGTAAAAGATGACAGAGATGATTTTTACTTAGATGATGTTAAAATTGTTCAGGATGGTAAACCGGACGTTGCACTCAATTCCATATTCGTTCAAAATCCATATTCAATTTTAAATAATAATTCAAAATTTGAAATTCCCTTGTACGCTGACATATCAAGCATTTATCCCATTCAAGGAGACTCCTTTCAGCTTAAAATCAGAATTAAACAAAAAACTCAGGACAAGTGGTCTCCAACACCGGATGACCCTGATTATACAAACGAAGAGGGGTATAGTAAAATCTTAACATTACCCGCAGACAACTTGAGGAATATTTTTATGCTACCTTCACTTAAACTGAGTAATTTTCCTCGATTTCATTACGGTAGCACTTACCAGCTTTGGGCTAATATTATGCCAGGTAAAGGTAATTCAAATTTATCTAATGATACATTGTATTTTGAATTTCCTGTCAAAATGGGTAGTGTCATAGCATATGATGACCCAGATTTAATTAACAATGATTATGGTTATTTATCCAATCCAGAATTGGGGGGGCTTTGCTTGTTTGGTTTTAGAATTGGAGAAGATTTAGCTAAAAACACAGCTCCAAGAGGAAGTGGACAAATACTTTTACAAATTGATATCTTTCAAACAGATACTGTTTATGGTTTTCAAGGCTATTGGGCACCACTTAGTCAGGCAAAAGATGAGATAGAATTTTCATTACTTAAAGAATCCGGGCAACCTGGAGTATTATTAGTCCCAGGGACATTAATGACGGTAAAGCGTGGATGGGATGATATAAGAAATGATTTCTTTTGGGGTGAATATGTTACTTGCTTTCTGCCTAAACCAGCAATTCTTACTCCTGGAAAATATTATTTACAAGTTGCTCAACTTGGTGAAGCTGGTTTACATCTCGGCGGAAGCAAATACAGGATGGCATCGGCAATTACATCCACAGGTAATCAGCAGGATCCTTCAACAGTATGTACACTGTATGAACAATCATTTAAATTTTTAAATTTATATAATCTATGGTTAAACGATTATCGTTTTATTTATAGAAATGTAATGTGGTCGTATGATTTTTTTGCTTTCACTCCTCCACTTGGCAATCCTGCTTACGCTCATTTCAATTATGAAGGAATGAGTTATGATAGTGTAAAAACTTATACAAGAGGTAGTTTTATACCTATGTTAAGGTTATATATGGACGGTTGGCATTATGATTGGAACAATGTAAAAGAAAGCGAAGTCAAAAATGATATAGTAATCGAGCCCAATCCCGCAATGGATTTCATCGAAATTTCTTATCCTGGATTTGACCGTATGGTTAACCATACGGTTGATGAAGCCAACCACACCCTTAAGGGGGTGTTTCAATTGCACGTAGAGATTTTTAATGTTTATGGCGAGAAAGTGGTTTACCTCACCACCAGCCCCTCTCCAAAAGAGAGGGGAGTAAGAATTGATGTGAGTGGTTTGCCAGCGGGTGTGTATTTTGTGATGATTGGAGAGAAAGTTAGTAAATTAATTAAAATATAAAGGTTTCACAATTTTTAAAAAAGGGAATTTCATATGAAAAAAACATTACTGCTATCATTGTTAATTTTTTGCTTCTTATTACCTTTAAAATCACAGTGGGTCAAGACTAATGCCAATTTCAACAGTATGGTAAATTGTATGGTCTATGATGGAGGCATTATAGCCGGTACAGAGGATTACGGATTATTTTACTCGACTGACGAAGGAGTTCAATGGAATGATGTGAATAAATCACTTGGTGGAACTTCAATTAGGAATATTCTCTTCGTTGGAAATGATATGTTTTTAGCTTCCTGGGGTTCCGGAATATTTATTTCGTCTGATAAAGGTCAAACTTTTAAGAACATTGACAGCGGTTTGACAACCTACAGAATTGAATGCCTGGCAGCATTGAATAATAGGATATTCGCAACAGGAAACGGCAGTATTTTTATGTCAACTGATAAAGGGCATTATTGGGCTGAGATTTATCAGGAATATTCAGGTAATTATATCTACTCCTTTCTTGTTGATAACGGAGTGATTTATGCAGGTTCGAATAACGGATTGATTGTCTCGTACGATAATGGCAGTACATGGGGATTCAAAGGTGGTGATTTTAAGAAAAAAGTTAAAGCTATGGCTAAGCACGGGAATAATTTCGTTGCACTAACGGATACGAACGGTGTGTTTATCTCAAAGGACGGCGGAACCACTTTTTCTGAAGTAACAGGAGGCAAAGTTAAATATGATTTGGGAAGTATTGTAACTGTCCGCAGTAATATTTTTGTAGCCTCAAAACAACGTGGGATGTATTTTTCGCCGGATTCCGGTGTCACTTGGAAAGCAATAAACGATGGGCTGGAAAACCGCTCGATTTACAGCATCATGGTAAATGGTAACGATATTTATATCGGTACATTTTTCGGAACGATTTATAAAGCAAAAGTATCAGATTTTTCGGGAGAAAATGGAGTATATGATGAAATATCAGAAATTCAGGATATTTCAAT
>Ga0172370_10008700_pt1 | contig 12098 bp, 14 predicted proteins | sample LakKiv5m_FD_114538 | JGI IMG/M metagenome (GOLD analysis project Ga0172370, IMG submission 114538) | Freshwater microbial communities from Kabuno Bay, South-Kivu, Congo - kab_022012_11.5m | ecosystem: Environmental > Aquatic > Freshwater > Lake | place: Democratic Republic of the Congo...
TCGTCGTGGTGGGTCACGTTGATTCGATGACATCTTGCACGGGTATCGGTAACTTCGGAAAATAAAGTGCTAAACAATTTCCTGCTTATGGCGAAAATTCGCCGCCGGGATCAGGAAGTCTGAGGTTACGCGCATCCATAAAGATCCGCGTGTCACCAAGCCCTATAGCAATGCCCAGTGGCAGGCCATGCTCGATCTCGACCACCAGATCGATGCCGAGGTTAACCCGCATTGGCCTTGAACTCCAGAGCAGCAAGGCGCGCAATGATCTTGCGCTCGCTCATCGGCATGGGCGGAATCGACAACATCGGCACGCGCAGCTCGCCCGAAAAGGCCGGGCTGTAATGTTCCATGAAGGTCTGCCGGTGGGATTCCGGCTTTTCCACAATTACCACGCAATTCACCAGCACGTCCGGAATCTTGCCCCGGCGCAAGTTGAGCGTGTTGCGCTCGGCAATGCGCTCGAGCTGGGCAATGACGATGCCGCCCGAGAATGGATTTGTCGGCCAAGCTTAGACTATTCCAGCCCGGCAGAACACCGTTACGCGATTGGCTCCCGAATACCGTCTAGAATTGCCCAGTCGCCCCGCGACGATGGAGACAAATCACAAGGAGCATTTCATGAGCAAAAAAACCGTAACCGTATTTGGCGCTACCGGCACCGCCGGCATTGCCTGCGTCGACGAACTGATCCGCCAGAAACTTTTCAATGTTTGCGTTCTGGCGCGCAAGCCCGGCCAGCAGGAGAAGGCTTCCAACGGCATGACGCACAGCGACGACACCAAGCGCAAGCAATACGACGTATGGACCCGGCAGGGGGTCACCATCAAGACCGCCGATGCCACCGCGGTCGAAGAACTCATCCCGGCGCTCGCGGGCACCAGCTATCTGGTCTCGTGCGTGCCCGTCAATGCCACCGAGTCGCAATATCCGCTGATCTGGGCATGCAAGGAAGCCGGCGTCGAGCGCTTTGTGCCTTCCGAGTTCGGGGCAATTTATGAATACGAACAATATTGGCCGACCAATACTTCGCATCGCGTGATGGCCCGGCAAAAAGCCTATATCCGTCGCATCATCGAATCGACCGGCCTCGACTTCACCATCATCCCCGCCGGCCTCTGGCCGGAGTACTACATGCTCGAACCGGTCGCCGTGATGGGTGACGGCAACGAGAAGGTGGCATGGTCATCCGGCCCCGATGTCGGCCGCATCATTCCGCATGTCCTGGCCCATCCGGCTTCGCGCAACGCGATCTGCCCGGTTGCCGCCACTGCCTACTGCTCCTGGAACGAGCTGCTCGAAGTTCGCGAACGCGTGCTGGGCCGCAAGGTCGACCGCTACTACTGGAGATCGGAACAGTGGCGCACGGCCTATGCCAAGCAACCGCCGGGCATCATCAGCCTGCTCATGGCGATCGGTGTCGCACTGACGGATACTCCCGCCGGCATGTCGTTGTTCGGCCACTGGAACAAGACGTTTCTGCCCGAGTTCAAGGGAACGCCGCTCGAAGACGTATTCCGCGATCGCGTCGAACCTTTCGTCGATGGCATGCGGGCGGCGCTGGTGGCTTCGGGCGAGTTGCCCGCGGCAGCGAAGCCCTAGGCTCTGCGCTTTCTCTGGTAAGCGTACAACCCGGTAATCGTTGTCAGCGCAAAAATCCAGAACAAGGCTAAGTGGTAGATGACGTCCTCTCGCCAGTGTGCGTAGATGGCGTCTTGATTCCTACCGACACCAACCACCAGCGGCTTGTCCATTGCCAGGGCTTCGGGCTGGACTGTCACCATGGCGACGAGACTGTCTTCCCCGAGCGCATAACTCCTGCCCTCGAAAATGTTTGATGGCTTGCCGCTCTTGAGTTGCTGCGTAAAAAATGAATCGGGCTTACCCTGCTCCATGCCGATCAGGTTCTTTTTTTCTGGAACGGCCAGGAACAGCATGCCATCGCCGTGTACCAGGAAACTACTCATGTCCTGCTCATACAGCGCGGAATTCAACACTACTCTGAACTCTTTCGGATCCAGAGACGCGATCACCAGACCGTCGAACCGATCCTCCGTTCCGGGAATCAGGCGAACCAGGTTCATGGTGAAATTTCCCCGTGAAGTCAAAAACGGAACGCTGACATACAGGGTTTTCGGATTGGGATACCGCTTCGCCGTCATGAAGAATTCCCGTTTGGCCACGTTCCTTCCGACGAGATCGGTCTTGTCGGCGGCAATGATTCTGCCTTCTGCATCGATGATGAGCATGGTCAGTACGCCCGACATCGCATCGGCCAGGGCTTTCAGATGCTGGCTGGCAATAAGATCGCCACCCTGTTGCCTGCGCCACGCGGGAATCTCTCTCAGAACGTTTTCAAGAGAAATGTTGGCGGCCAGCAAGTGGCGGGTCAGGTTGTCCGCAACCATTTGGGCCTGGCTGGAAAGATGCGCCCTCTCTTGCGCTTCGATACGCAGGTGGTCATGAAAAAGCAGATAGGCGATGTAACCGCCGATCACAATGATCAGCAGCCCGGCATACATCCATTCCAACAGAAAGCGGCGACTCAAGCTCAATTAATGTGTATCCCCTTCCGCGGCGAATTGTATTAATGAATTCCGGGAAACGCCGCGCTGAAGATACACCTTTGAAATCGCCAAGGCTTGATCGTAATCAACCGGTTCTGGATAGCGTGATACCCCCCGAACCCGAGTTGCCTCCGGCGTCCGAAGGTAGCCGGAAAGTTACGGTATAGAAGAGCACGAAGACACTAGCCGTTGAGCAAGTCACAGGAACGCGGCAATTTGGCGACAGTCAATTTATGGTAACCTGAAAACCTGCGCTCATATCCTGTCAAATTTCGGTCGCCGGCAACCCGGTCATCGTTGCCGACTGCCTTCCCTAGCCATTCAAGGAGTATTGCATCGTGAAACGCTATGAAGTTCACCCCGGCACACCTTCCGCACCCTTGCAGCTTGCCAGCTTCGAACCAGCCCCGCTGGGCGATACCCAGGTGGCGGTCGCCATCAAGGCCGTGTCGCTGAATTACCGTGACCTTCTGGTCGCGCAAAACACCTATTTCGGCCCGATACCCGAGGGGCGCGTGCCCTGTTCGGACGGTGCGGGCGAGGTCGTGGCGGTCGGCAAAGCCGTGAAAAGTCTCAAGCCCGGCGATCGGGTCGCCACCCTGTTCTTCCCCGACTGGCAAAGTGGCGGCCCTGATGGCGTCTCGACATCAGGCGCCTTGGGCGCCGAAGCGGACGGTGCATTTACCGAGCGCTTCATCAGCGCGGAACATGGCCTGATCAAGCTGCCCGACAGCCTCAGCTACGCCGAAGCGGCCTGCCTGCCCTGTGCCGCCGTGACCGCGTGGAATTCATTGTTCGTCGTTGGCGACCTGAAACCCGGCCAGACCGTTCTGCTGCAAGGCACGGGTGGCGTGTCCATCTTCGGCCTGCAATTCGCCAAGGCCGCCGGCGCCCGCGTCATCATCACTTCCAGCGACGATGCCAAGCTGGCGCGTGCCAAGAAGCTCGGCGCCGACCATGGCATCAATTACAAGACCAATCCCGAATGGCATCAGGAAGTGTTGCGCCTGACCGAAGGACGTGGCGTGGATGTGGTGCTAGAAGTGGGCGGCCCGGGAACGCTGGAGCGCTCTCTGATGAGCGTCAAGATCGGCGGCCGGATTGCCTATATCGGCGTGCTGACCGGCCTGGCCGGCCAGGCCAATCCGGTCATGCTGATTCCGAAGAGTGCCAGCATTCACGGCATTTTCGTGGGCAGCCGCGCCATGTTTGCCGACATGCTGGATGCGATCGCGACGCATGCCATCCATCCCGTAATCGACCGTGAATTCTCCTTCGTCGAAGCGCCTGCCGCGCTTGCGCACATGCGCAGCGGCGGTCACTTCGGCAAGATCGTGATTCGCGTCGGCAGCTGACGCACAGCGGGAACTCATCGGGCTCAGTTGGGCTCAGTTGCTGTTAGCCGCGGCGCAGCGGGCATTCCCCACGTCGTCGCGCCGAGATGCTGCGGGCCTGCGGAAGGCCCGCATCAAACGACTGTCATGTCCTGGTGCGCCGCCTGATAGCGCCGCTGCAGATAAGCCAACCCCTTGGCTGTCACCAGCGTGCGTGCGTAGAGTTGCTTCTGGTCGTGCTTGTTGATGAAGCTGCGTTGCACAACCTTGAAATAGCCGGCATCGATGTGGCACTGATAGGGCAGGTTGTTGTGCATCAGGATGCCGGCCCGCCGTAGCCAGTCGAAAAATTTGACGGCGCCCACGCCAATCACCTTGGCGACGTCCTGGATACTTTGTGCGTTGGTGATTCGCAGCAAGGCATCATGGAAAGCCACCTTCGGTGCGTCTTCCCTGGCTTTGGCTTCCAGCGCAATCATGCGCTCGGCAAATTGCAGTAGCAGGGCGCGCAGTTGGTTCGGGTCGGATAACATCCGGATGACTTCCGGATCCGTTGCACTCGCCTTGGCGCGACGCTCCCCGGCGATAAAGTACTGGCGTGCCTGCCTCCCTTTGTCGTTGCACTCGACCATCGACAGTTCCTTGGCCATGTCGAGCGTTATCCGGTAGTCGGCATCGTTGAACAAGCTGCGGGAATTCTGCGGTTCCGGTTCCTCGCTTTGCTCACGCAGGAAATCGACGCCTTGCTCAAAACCGAACTGGGCAATCCGTGCCTCGATCCAATGGGAGAATTCCTGCCGGTTTCCGAGCCAGGCGTGCAATGCCCGGGCACTGACGGTAGCCACCTGTTCCGCACCAATCCGCTGCTCTTCTATGGGAATGAGCACGGTGGCCATGGTCTGATGGCTGCCTTCCGGCAGTCGATCATCCCGGCTGAGGCTGAGGATGGCTTCGTGCAGTTGTTTTTCCATGTTTTCGCTCCGACACTCAAGTCTTTGGCTATGAAAACTGGATAAAGTTGCCTGGCGCGAAAACAATTTTTTGATGACTTGCAAACTCCCGGCGAACCCATCCGGCACAAGCAGCAGGGTAAGACATTCTTCATGCCATGGGAATACTCAGGAACCGGTAATTTGACTACCCGTATCCGGGTAGGAAGCCGGCTGACCCAGCCTGGCGCTTGTATTTACCTGCCCGTTCCATCTGTCTCTGCACGCCGAAATACCGCGTGACAAAAATCACCGCGGCGGCACTCGAATCCCCGGGTTTGCACTGGGACAGCCCGGACATGCTGGATTGCTTCGGCCGCTGCCACGCCCGTTACCATCTGCTGTGCGGTGATGAGCCAAGCCGGCGCCAGTGAAGAATATCTTCAGTGCCATCAATCGGCAGTCTTTGCCATAAGCACCAGTTCCTGCTGCGGCGACTCCTGATTCTCTTGCCGGGTATGCTCTGGCTGCAACGCACTCACCCGGACTCCCAGCAGACGCAACTTCCGGTCAAGTGAGACACGTTTCAGGCAGGCGCCCGCTGCACGTCGGATCGCTGCCGGATCGGACACTGCGGCAGGCAACGTAATGTCCCGCGTGACCGTCTGAAAATCGCCGAAGCGCAACTTGATGTCTATGGTGCGCCCGGCATAACCGCTGTCCTGAAGGTCATGGGCGACACGAACGCACAGATCGGTAAAGATCTTGCCGAGGGCGATCCGGTCACTGCGGGGATGCAGATCGCGGTCGAAGGTCGTCTCCCGGCTGATCGATTTCGGCTCGGAATGCGTCACGACCGGACTATCGTCGATACCGCGCGCCGCATCCTGCAGCCAGGCGCCGAAACTGCGGCCGAAATGCAATTGCAGGAATACCGAATCGGTAGCCGCCAGTTGCCCGATCGTCGTAATGCCCAAGGCCGCCAGCTTCTCGGCGGCCTTGGGTCCGATGCCGTTGATCTTGCGCACCGGTAGCGGCCAGATCCGGGCCGGGATGTCATCCGTCCCGAGGATTGTGATCCCGTCAGGTTTCTCGAGATCCGAACAAATCTTCGACAGGAGTTTGTTGGGTGTGATTCCGATCGAGCAGCTCAGCTGCGTCGCCTCTCGCACCGCCTGCTTGATCCGGCGCGCCAGCGCCCGGCTGTCCAGCGTCGATTCGGTCAGATCGATGTAAATCTCGTCGATCCCGCGGTCTTCGACCTGCGGTGCAACGCCCGCCACCGCCGCCTTGAAAAGCGCCGAATAGTGCCGGTATGCAGCGAAATCCGCTGGCAGCAGGATGGTATCCGGTGCCAGACGCGCTGCCTTCATCAGGCCCATTCCGGAAAACACACCGAGCGCGCGGGCTTCATACGTGGACGTGGTGATAACACCGCGCCCCCGGTAATCGCGCAAGCGGGCGAACCGCCGACTGCCATCGGCCGCGATTTCGGGCTGATCTGTCCTGCGGCCGCCGACGACCACCGGCATGCCGCGCAGTTCCGGGTAGCGCAGCAGTTCGACCGAAGCATAGAAGGCATCCATGTCAAGGTGAGCAATGCGGCGCTTGGGCGAATTCATGACGCAATGGTACACACTCTTGGTCGATAGCAAATGTGGCCGAATATCAGGAAGGACGCACTGCAACGTACAATGCGGATGTGCCGATAAACATGAGAAGGATGATGGAAGCAGTCGCAGTGATCGACTTTGAAACGACGGGACTGTCGCCGGAACAGGGATCACGCGCAACGGAAATCGCGGCAGTCATCGTGCGCAACGGCAAAGTCGTGGATCGCTACCAAAGCCTGATGAATGCGGGCGTGCGCATTCCGCCGTTCATCGAGGAACTGACCGGCATCAGCAACGGCATGATCGGCAAGGCGCCGCCTGCGGCCGATGTCATGCGCGAAGTCTCCGACTTCGTTGGCGACTTTCCGCTGGTAGCGCACAACGCCTCATTCGACCGCAAATTCTGGGACGCCGAACTCAAGCGCATTCAGAGAAAGCGGCGCGCCGAATTCGCCTGCTCCATGCTGGTTGCGCGCCGCGTATTCCCGCAGGCGCCCAGCCACAAACTGGGGACGCTGGTCAAATTCGCCAAGCTCCCTGTCGCCGGCCGCTCCCACCGGGCGCTGGCCGACGCCGAGATGGCCGCCAGCCTGCTGGTATTTCTGGAAGTGGAACTATGCCGCCGCTATGGCCTCAGCCAAGTGACTCACGAGCTTTTGCGCAAAATTCAGGTGCTGCAAAAACATCAGCTCGGAAATTACCTCGAAGGCCTGTCCTGACCGCCTGAAGTCCGCCCGAACTCGGCATCCGCGCACGCGACTTCCTGATCCGTCAGGGCTACCCGGTTGAGTGGCACGAATATGCCATGCCGCATTCGGTATGCTTCGAGGAAATCCAGGAAATCGGACGTTGGCTCAAGGGAAAAATGCCTGAATGATGATTACAGCACACCTTTCCATGCCGGACGAAGCGGCGCCTGCTCCGAGGCATTCGATGGTCGTACGCTGAGATCGCGGAACAACCGTTACGGGATCACGCCCATTCGGGAATGGAAGGGACACGAAGCTGCTCGACTTCGGGAAGATCGAAGCCGAAATGCTCTGCCAGAACTGAACGCAGTGCTACGCGGTCGGTGAGTTGCGTGGTGCATGGATCATTCCCGCGCCAAACGGTGAGGTCCCGGTTCATCAAGGTCACGCGTCCTCCCGGGATAAAGGCCCGCATCATGATGCGATTGACGAAGATTGAGCCGGGGCATGTGGCGGCATAGTGATTCCCCATTTCGAAATCGACCAGGTTGTCCCGATCAAGCGTCGAGACCCATGCGTCGACAATTTTTTCGCCCGTCTTCACCCTGAGCACCCAATAAGGCTCATCGCGAACCATCCAGTGGGTTGCATCATGCTCAATCGCACCGTCGTTCAAAGGAATCGGGATACGCGGCGCCATCCCGCCAAGACCGGGGTCCACAATAAACGCGCCTTCGGGGAGCAGCACCTTGAGGAACATGTGCGTGCGTGGTGAGGCCAAGCGTTGGGTAAACAGCACAACGCGTGCGGTATGGGGAACTGCCTGAAATCCGAGTCGCTCCAGGACAGCCGCAAACAGGGTGCCATGCTCGAAGCAATAGCCGCCGCGGCGGTTGCGTATCAGTTTCTCCTGGAGACTAGCGAGGTCCAGGCGAACCGGACGCCCGAGCAGAACGTCAAGATTTTCAAAGTGAATGTGCGATATATGCGCATTCAGCAGCCCAGCCAGTGTGGCGAATGCCGGAGCAGTTCCGCCACCCCACTCAATGCGGTCCAGATACGCGTCAAGATCAAGAACGCTTGTCATGCTCGTCTGCCCGATAAAAAAATCACACACCCACGCGCAACTCTAACACGCTGTTGTTAAACGATTGTTGCGGGCTATCCGAGGTCAGAGTGCATAAATAAAATGTACTAACAGCCGAAGATCGCCTCGATCTATAACCTCTTTCGATGCGCATGAGGCAATCTATCACATTGTAATTCCACGGGTATTTTTGTTTCTACGCTCCCTGGCACGGCTGATGCACATACATGGTCAAGCAGACTTTAAATCAACCTTCCAGGAGATCATCATGAGCGCCCTTCCAAAATATGAAGCCTTCGAAAGCCACAGTGCCGAAGCCAAAGCCCCCAAGAACACTTGGGAACCCGTCCTCTACAAGATCGTGCGCCGTGCGCGCGACGAGCATGCCGAAGCGGCTGCACCTTCCAGCGTCGCCACCAAGGCCAAGAATATCGCACTGTTCCTCGCCTCACCCTTCATCGGTCTGGCCTATGTCGCCGCGATGCCTTTCGTCGCCGCCGGGATGTTAGCCTACTTCGCCGCCAAGGCGGTCTTCGCCAAGTTCCCCCTGGTCAAGCATGTGTCGATGATGGTTGCCGCGCCCTTCATGGGTCTGGCCATGATCGTGGTCGCGCCGATCGTCGGTGCCGGTGCCCTCGGTTACTACGGCTCCAAGGCCCTCTTCAAGAAATAATCACCGCTACGTTGTAGAACGCAACTGCCGGGTCGCTCCCGGCGGTTGCGTTTTGGGAGATCGGCAGGCCCGGACCGGGCTTAATTCGACGAAATCGGCTTTTTCTTAACCTCGACCTGGGCGGTTCTCGTGACGGGCTCGCGACTGCTGCGTAATTGTTCGCTGGTGCGGCCAAAGCGTCGCTCGCGCTGACGATAGGAAGTGATGGCATCGTCCAATGCCTCGGCGCCGAACTCGGGCCAGAGCAGCTCGGTGAAATACAGCTCGCTATACGCCAGTTGCCAAAGCAGGAAATTGCTGATGCGTTGCTCTCCCCCGGTGCGAATAAAGAGATCGGGTTCCGGTGCATATGCCATGGCCAGATGTGGTGCAAGGTCGCCTTCATCGAAACCGGAACGCTTTTCCGGGTTTTGCGCCAGCATGCGCTCAACGGCTTGCAGCATGTCCCAGCGTCCGCCATAGTTGGCTGCCACGGTCAAGGTCAGCCGTGCGTTGTTGGCGGTCAGTTTCTCGCTGTCACGAATCATCGCAACCAGCTTGGGATCGAAGCGCGACAGATCGCCAATCACGCGCAGGCGGATGCCGTTCTTGTGCATTTTGCTGACCTCCTGTTCCAGTGCCAGCATGAACAGGCTCATCAGAAAAGAGACTTCCTCGGGCGGACGGCGCCAGTTTTCGGAACTGAAGGCAAACAGGGTCAGATACTCGATGCCGCGCTTGATGCAGGCCTTGATCACCGTGCGCACGGTCTCGACGCCGCGCTTGTGACCGGCCGCACGCGGCATGAACCGCTTGGTCGCCCAGCGGCCGTTGCCATCCATGATGATGGCCACATGCCGGGGTACGTCGGAAACTGCCGGGATGTCTGTGGTAGTGCTTTGATATCGTTTCATCTCCAGATCACCTTTTCAGAAGGAATGCATGAAGCCCACGCTGGGTATCGGCCTTGAGAAAAGCATCGAGTGGACGGCCATTTCAGTTGAAACAAACAAGGGAGGGAGCGGGGCTTTATGTCGCTTTTCGCGTGTTCCATCGTCTGTGGGTAACTTTCGCTGCCATGAGCGTTAGCTTCCAATCTCTCGTCCGCCATTTCCGAAACTTGGCCAAGACAAGCAACAATATCCTTCATTCGAGCCAGTTTTCGATCTTGAGTCCGGGATAGCGGACAAAGTCCGGTAAATTGTTTGTCACCAGGATCAGATCCAAAGATAGGGCATGCGCAGCAATCAACTTGTCGAACGCGAACTTGTCGAGCTCGTCTTTTTTGGCGTTGTGTGTAGCCTGGCGAATGGGACAGTAAGCCATGGCGCTCGAATCGTCAAATGGCAAGACAGGGATATCCTCGATGAGCTGCACCAAATTGTGTTGCTCGCGCCGGGGATTGCTCGATACACTCACGCCATATTGAAGTTCAGCATACGTAATAGCCGACATAACAACATCGCCGACATAGCATTGGGCAAAGTGCCGCCCAACCGACTCCGGCTGATTCTTCATTAAGAAGACACACATATTGGTATCCAACATGTAGCGCGCCATGGTTACAGTGCGTCCCTCTCCGCTTGTTCCTGAGCGCCACGACCAGCGTCCATAAATTCAGGTGAAAACTTGGCAAATTTTTTCAAGACGTTGATCAAGGGACGCCGCTGGGGGCGAATGCGAAGCTCGTCGCCTTCTCTTTCAATTTCAAAATCGAGATCGGTTCTTTCATAAGCCAGGGCGGCAGGAATACGGATCGCCTGGGAATGTCCGTTCTTGAATACTCGCGTCGTATACATGGCAACATCCTCTTCTATCAAACCGGCTCAATTCTAATGCCACGCAAACCGGATGTAAATACATGGATGTACATCTATTGGGGAGGCTCAAATACGCCTGCGTTTCCTGGTAGCCAGGACAATTCAAGTCGATGTGGTCCGCAAGCATAGCTACACTTTCTTGCATCTCGAGCGCAAAGTCGGCCGCTGCACGTTTTTTTCATGCGCGATGTAGGTCACTTCATCGTCCATGTTTTTCAAGGCGCGACTCGGCCATTTAACCTGCATACTTCTTCACCACCACCTCAATATCCACATCGGAAGCAAAGTCATTGTCATCGGCCTTCTTGAGTGCCTGCTGGATTTCACTGATCTGCCATAATTCAACTGCCAATGGCCGCAGTTCTTCAGGCAGCCTGGGGACGTTCCTCCAGCTTGCGCCTGAGTTCCGTGAGCGTTTTCACCTGCATCTTGTGCAGAATGTTGGCGCGGTGAACGTCGACGGTTTTCGGGCTGATGTCGAGAAACTGGGCGATTTCCTTGCTGGTGTTGCCCTTGACCAGATGGTTCAGCACTTCCGCTTCGCGCGCCGAGAGCTGCCCGAGCTGCTTGTCCAGTTCCAGGCGCCGTTGCCGCACCTGATAACGCTCGCGCGCCAATTTCAGCATGCGATTCACGGAGTTGAGGAAAACCTGCGGATTGAACGGCTTCTGCAGGAAATCCAGCGCACCGCTCTGGATGGCGTTGACTGCCGCCGGCACATCGCCGTGCGCGCTCAGAAAAATCAGCGGCAGATCGTGACCCTGTTGCAGCAGCAGTTGCTGCAGTTCCAGGCCGCTGATTTCCGGCATGCGCAAATCGAGCACCGCGCATGCCGGACCCTCGTAGTCACGGACCGCAGCAAGGAACGGCGGCGCGGAATTGAACACGGTGGACGAAATCTTCACGGAATCGAGCAGCCATTTCAGGGCATCGGTGACTTCCGTCTCGTCATCGACGAGGAACACCTGGACCGGCGGCGCTGTCATGCCGCACCGCCGATCGGCAAGGTGAAACGAAAACAGGCCCCCGCCGGTTTGCCCGGCAGATAGCGGATGGTGCCGCCGTGGGATTCGATCACGCTGCGGCAGATCATCAGGCCCATGCCGAGACCGGTCGACTTGGTGCTGAGGTAGCTCGAAAAAATCTTGCCGAGCAGTTGATCGGGCACACCCGGGCCGTTGTCGCTCACCTGCAGGTAGGCCTTGTTACGCGGGTCCTGGCCGAGCCGAACGGCGATCCATCGCTCGGACTGCGGCAACCCGGCCATCGCATCGAGCGCATTGACGATGAGATTGATGATCACCTGCTGGATCTCCACCGAATTGGCCTGCACGCAGATCGCCTCTTTCTCGAAATCCAGGTCCAGGCTGACCTCGCGAGTCTTGATCTGCATGTCGAGCAGCGACA
>Ga0172370_10008704_pt1 | contig 12092 bp, 13 predicted proteins | sample LakKiv5m_FD_114538 | JGI IMG/M metagenome (GOLD analysis project Ga0172370, IMG submission 114538) | Freshwater microbial communities from Kabuno Bay, South-Kivu, Congo - kab_022012_11.5m | ecosystem: Environmental > Aquatic > Freshwater > Lake | place: Democratic Republic of the Congo...
AAGTGGCAGTTTTTTCCCTTTCCCTCCCTCTTTTGGGGGGAATCTATGTGCAGTTCGCCTGCATATGGGGAAATTTCCTCTACGAGAAAATCTTCGGGCGAATTTTTAAGGGAGCCGCCTATTCCTTTGGGGCGGGAAAGATAGGGTAAATCATCCATTGGAAGCACTTGGGTGCGGGATTTTAAAAGGTGTTAAGCAAAAAAAGAGTTTATGCAGCTTATCATTTGCGAAAAGCCAAAGGTTGCGCAAAAGGTAGCTGCTGCGCTCTCAGGCGGAAAATTTGAGCAAAAGAGGCATGCGGGAGTGAGCTATTTCCTCCTGAATAGGAATGGGAAGGAAATTGCGATTGCGCCTGCCGTAGGGCACGTGTATTCGCTCATGCAGGAAAGCAAGGGGCATGGGTATCCGGTATTTGACATTAAGTGGGTGCCTGCTTACGAGGTAGATAAGGGCGCGGACTATACAAAGGGATATGTGGAGAGCATTGAGGCGCTTGCAAGGAAGGCGGATGAATTCGTGTGTGCATGCGACTATGATATTGAGGGGAGCTTAATCGGGTTCAACGTGATACGGTTTGCGTGCAGGAGCGAAAAAGGGAAGAGGATGAAATTCTCTGCGCTCACCGAGGACGATTTGATAGAAGCTTATGAGGGAATGGGGGAACTGGACTACTTGAATGCGTATGCGGGGGAAGCAAGGCACATGCTGGACTGGTTTTATGGGATTAATTTGAGCCGCGCATTAATGGAAGCGATTAGGAAGAGTGGAAAATACCAGGTAATGAGCATTGGGCGCGTGCAGGGGCCGTCCTTGCACATACTTGCAAGCAGGGAAAAAGAGATTGTTGCATTTAAACCGATTCCATACTGGCAGCTTTTTGCACTGTGCAAGGCAGTGAAATTCACGCACGTAAAAGAAAGGTTTTTGAAAAAAGAGGAAGCAACTGCGGCGCTAAAAGCATCTACGAATGAGGGAATAGTGGAGTCGGTGGAGAGCAGGGAGTATGCGCAAAACCCGCTGCCGCCTTTTGACTTGACGGACTTGCAGGTTGAAGCATACAGGCAGTTCTCCTTTGCGCCTGCGCAGACCTTGCAGATGGCGCAAACCTTGTATGAAAGCTCTCTTATTTCGTATCCGAGAACTGCGTCGCAAAAATTGCCTGAAAAGCTGAACTTGCAAAAAATAATAAATGCGATTGCAAAGCAGGGGGAATATGCGAAAAGCGCGGGAGAGCTTATTTCCAAGAAGCGCTTCAAGCCCTTTGAAGGGAAAAAAGAGGACCCTGCGCACCCTGCGATACATCCTACTGGGCAGGCCGGGCAGATGGGGGAAAAGGAAAAGAAATTGTATGATTTGATTGTGAGAAGATTCTTGTCGTGCTTTGCAGAAGCTGCGAAGCGCGAAAGCATGAAAGTTGTGCTGGACTGCAATGCACAGAAATATTCCGTTACTGGGAATCGGACTGTAGAGCAGGGATGGTTTGCGCACTATGCGCCCTATGTGAAGCTTGAGGAAACTACGCTTCCTGCATTTTCCAAGGGAGAGAAAGTGCGCGTGGATGAGTTCAAGATGGAGGAAAAGAAAACCCTTCCTCCAAAAAGGTACACGCCCGCATCCCTCATAAGCGAGCTTGAGGACAGGGAGCTTGGGACAAAAGCAACGAGAGCGGTTATTGTGGACACGCTTTTCAAGAGAGGGTATCTTACGGGCAGCAAGAGCATCGGGGTTACGCCTTTTGGGATGGCAGTGCATGAGGCTTTGGCGAAAAATGCGCCGGAAATACTGGATGAAGAGCTTACGAGGAATATTGAGAAAGAGATGGAGCTTATCACAGAGGGGCGGGTGCAAAAGGAAACTGCGGTTGAGGACGGGAAGAAAATACTCGTAAAAATACTTGAGGAGTTTAGGGAGAAAGAAAAAGAAATTGGAATTGAGCTTGCAATGGGGCTGCGCCAAAAGGAAGTTGGGGGCAGCCTGCTTGGGAAATGCAGCAAATGCAAGGATGGGGAGCTGCGCATAATACGCTCAAAAGCCGGAAACCAGTTTGTGGGATGCTCAAACTATCCAACGTGCACAAATACGTACTCTCTTCCAAGAGAGGCGAAAATAGAGGCGCTTGGGAGGATGTGCGAAAAGTGCGGCACACCCATGGTGAAAGTTATACGCAGGGCGCAGAGACCCTTTGAAATGTGCCTTTCAATGAGTTGTGAAACGAAAAATGATAGTGGGGGCGGGATGTTCAAGAGCAGGACCGTAGTGATAGAGGCAGGGGCAACGCCGCCTGCACCGCCTGCACAGAAAATTGCGATTGATGCGCCTAAAACAAAAACAATTGTTGTTCAAAAGCCAGCACAAACACCGGCACAGCCAAAAACAACAATAATTCAGAAGCCGGCATCGGCACAGCCGCCCGTGCAGCCAAAAACAATAGTAATGCAAAAAACTCCGGCACCAGTTGAACAGCCAGAAGCTGAATTTAAGCTTATAGAGGAGCCCAAAAAGAAGGCAGCAAGGGCGAAAAAACCCGTGAAACTTGGCAAAGCCGGTGCTGCATTGGCGAAAAAGGGCAAAAAGTAGCTGTATACATTTTTTAAACATTTGTATACAAAAAGTATACATGCTTGAGGGAATAATAACATCGGCGGCAAAAAGGAAGCTGCTTGCGCTTTTTTTCATGAATCCCAAGAGGAAGTTTTACTTGCGGGAAGTGCAAAAGAACATAGGGGAAAACGTAAATACTGCAAGCAGGGAACTTGCAAGGCTGCAAAAGGCAGGGATTTTGACAAGTGAGAGGAAAGCGAACCTTCTTTTTTATGCGGTGAATGAAAAATGCCCGATATATGATGAGCTAAAGAGGATAATAATCAAGACCGAAGGGATTGGAGAGGCACTTAGGGAGGAATTCGCAGGGTTCGGTGACATACTTTTTGCATTTATATATGGTTCAAGCGCAAGGGGCGATGAACGGGAAAAAAGCGACATAGATTTGATGGTGATTGCACAGTGGGGAGGAGACGAACAGGTGGAATTCGGGAAGCTGGTTAGAAAGATGGAACATAAAGTCGGGAGGGAAATAAACTATTCCGTTTACCCGCCCGAAGAATTTTTAAGCAAAAAGGAAAAAGGGTTCATAGTGGAAGTGCTGAAAGGGAAAAAGATAATGCTAAGAGGGACTGAGGATGAACTTGAGCGATTTGCTGCGGGACAATAGGGTGCGCCAAGTGCAGGCAGATGCAAAGCAGGCAGCAGAATGCATGGAAGCGGCTTCGCGGGACCTAAGGGTTGCAAAGAGGATGCTGTCCGAAGACTTTGACTGGGCTTTTTCAATCGCATATAATGCGATGCTGCAATCCGCAAGAGCATTGATGTTCTCGGATGGGTACGTTGCAGTGGGGGAGAATGCGCACAAGGCAGCGGTGGATTATGCGGATGCAAAGCTTGGGGCAAAATATAGGGAGAAAATAGAGCTTTTTGATGCTATGAGAAAGAAGAGGCACAAGGCGGTTTATGAAAAGGCGGGCGCGATTTCGGAATATGAGGCAAAGCACGCTGTAGAAACTGCTGAGGATTTTGCGCAAAAAGTAAAGGAAAGGCTTGGGAAGAAATAGCTGCGCGTGCAGGGCAACGTTTAAATGCCTCATCCTCGTTCTCTTCCCATGTATTCAAAGGACGCGCAAAAGCTGCTTAAGGGTGCAAAAACAGGGGATGAGCTAAGGCTGCACACCACAGAACGGGAATATTCAGGGATACTTATGCCCCATCCTGACAACGGGGATGGGAATTGCGTTGTGCTCAAGCTTTCCAGCGGATATAATGTCGGGATAGATGCCGGGAAAATTTCTGGAGTGGACGTGCTGCAAAAGGGAAAGGGCATTGCTGCGGGAAGCCCTGGCAAGAAAAGCGATGGTGCGGGCTCGGGAAAAACTTCTGGTGCAGGGAAAGGTTCTGTTTTTCAAAGCGATACGGGAAGGGAATTTGTATCCCTTCTTGGGTGCGGGGGAACTATTGCATCCAAAGTTGAGTACAAGACGGGTGCAGTGTATCCCGCTTCAAAGCCTGAGGAAATACTGGAGAGTTTTCCGAACATTTCAAAAATTTCCCCTATAAGGAGCAGGGTGCTTTTCCAGTTACTTTCTGAGGACATGGCGCCAAGGCACTGGAGCGCAATTGCAGGCGAGGTTGCAGATGAAGTGAAGAGCGGGGCACAAGGGGTTGTGCTCATGCATGGGACGGACACAATGGGATACACTTCTGCTGCGCTCTCTTTCATGCTCCAAGAGCTTCCCGTTCCGATTGTGCTCACGGGAAGCCAGCGCTCGTCTGACCGGCCTTCTACTGACGCGGACGTGAACGTTACGGGCGCGATGCTTGCTGCAAAAAGCGGCATTGCGCAGGTAATGGTGTGCATGCACAAGGGAATGAATGATGATGTGTGCTCATTGCATTCGGGAGTGCGCGTAAGGAAATTCCATACGAGCAGGAGGGATGCATTTGCGTCTGTTAATGCGAAGCCCGTTGGGGAAGTGGATGTTGTGAAAGGAGAGGTGCGCGCATTTGGGGAACATCGGATGAGGGATGCAAAGAGGAAATTGAAGCTCTTTGAGAAAGTGAGCGAAAATGTTGCGCTTGTGTGGGTGTACCCTGGGATGGACGAAAAGTTTGTGAAAAAACTCGGGGACTTTGACGGGGTTGTGCTTGCGTGCACGGGAATCGGGCATGCGCCCGTAAATGCATTTGGGACAAAGGATGCGAATAGCATACTTCCGGCGCTTGAGAAAATAATAGATGCGGGGACGCTTGTTGCACTTGCGCCGCAGACTATTTTTGGAAGGATAAACATGGACATTTATACGACTGGAAGGCTGCTTAAGAAAGCCGGAGTAATCGGGGACTTGTGCGACTGGCTTCCGGAGACTGCGTATGCGAAAATGTGCTGGGCACTTGGGCAGGAGAAAAAGAAAGGGAAAGCGGCTGAACTTATGATGAAGAATATTGCTGGGGAAATAAGCGGGAGAAGTGCAATGGACGAGAAAGTGGAATTTGAATAGGGGGGATTTTCATGACACAAATGGCAGCACCAAAAAGCACGCAGGCTAAGGCAACAAAAAACTACGTTGCACAGTACAAGAAAGTCATGGATGACGTTGTTGCGGCTTGCGGCGGGGACGATGACAAGGCAAATGAGATGATAGAGGAGCTTAATGAGGAATATAAGAAAGCATCAAGGGAGATTGAGAAGCTTGGGGCACGTTATGAGGGGGACACAAATTCTTTTGGGTATAGGCGGGACAAGGACAAGCTCATGATGGAATTAAGGCATGAGATGGACGGGATAATAGAGAAATACGTTCCGCATGCGCGCGACCACACGCACGATTTGTTTGTGGGGGCTTCTTTGGCGGTTGCTGCGGTTACGCTTCCCTTTGCGGTTCCCACGATTACGGTATTTTCGCTTGCTACAGGGCTTATTGCTGCTGGCGGCACTTATCTTGCGGGGTATAATGTTGTGAAAAACTGGCCTGCGCTTGCAACAAAGGCAAACGTGCGCGACATGATTGCGCAGACTGGCGGAAAGGTCAGGATAGGGAAGAGATAATGGCAATAAAATGCGGGCTTGAAATCCACCAGAGGCTATCTGGAAAGAAACTTTTTTGCAACTGCCCTGCGCACGTTGAGGGAGTAAAGTCCGAGGGGACGTTTAGCAGGAAGCTTGCGGCTGCAAAGAGCGAGCTTGGGAAAGCGGACATTGCAGTTTCTTTTGAGGTTGCAAAAGAAAAAACTTTTGAATACTCATTTTCGCCTGAGAGCGCGTGCCTTGTGGAAGCGGACGAGGAGCCGCCGCATGGGCTAAACGATGAGGCGCTTTCAGTAGTAGTTGCGCTTTGCAAATCACTTGGAAGCACGCTTGTGGATGAAGTGCACGTAATGAGGAAGATTGTTATTGACGGGAGCAACACAACCGGATTTCAGAGGACTGCGATCGTTGGGATGGGCGGGAAGCTCTCAACAAGCAAAGGGGACGTGCGCATAAGTACCGTGTGCATAGAGGAAGAAAGTTGCGCAATAGGGGAAGAGGGGAAAACTTCTTTTTCACTTGACAGGTTGGGGATACCGCTCATTGAGATTGCAACAGAGCCAGATGTTGTGGACGCTGCGCACGCAAAAGAAACCGCACTTGCGATTGGGACTCTTCTTAGGATGAGCGGGGCTGTGCAGAGGGGGATTGGAACCATTAGGCAGGATGTGAACGTTTCTGTGGATGGGGGGAAGAGGGTAGAGATAAAGGGGCTGCAGGAACTTGGGATGATGGAAACGCTTGTGCAAAAAGAGGAGCAAAGGCAGAGGAAACTTGCGCAAATTGGGGAAGAAGTGCAGAAAAGAAGCAATGGGAAATTTTCACTTGGGGAGCAAAAAATCGTAGATGTGAGTGAAATATTCCTTGAGAGCAAATGCGCGCTTGTAAAAAAAGGGATGCAGGCAGGCGGAGTTGTGCTTGGGATATGCGTCCCGTTCCATGCTGGGCTTCTTGGGAAAGAAGTGTATGAGGGGCGAAGGTATGGGAGTGAAGTGAGCGATTATGCAAAGGCTGCGGGTGTGCGCGGCATTATACATTCGGATGAGGACATGGAGAAATACGGGATAAGCGAAGATGAGGTTACTGAATTGAGATTTGCGCTCTCATGCAAGAAAGAGGATGCATTTGTGCTTGTTGTTGCGAAAGAGAGAGTTGCGCAGGCTGCGCTCTCCCTTGCACTAAAGAGATTGGAGGGGGCTGCTACCCTTGGAGAAACTAGGAGGGCGCATCCGGACGGAAGCTCTTCCTTTATGCGCCCGCTTGCCGGGGGGGCGAGAATGTATCCGGAAACGGATGTGGAACCCATAAGGATTGATGAGGCACTTTTGAAAAAAGCCGGGAAAATAGAAATAGAAAGCCCGCAGGAGAAACTTGCGGGGCTTTGCAAACTTCTTCCTGAACACATGGCAAAAAGGATGCTTATGTCTAGGAATTTGGGGATTTTTGAGAGGATAGTGGGAGAAGGGATTGAGCCCATGCTTGCTGCAACTGTGCTGGAAGATACGCTTGTTGCACTAAGACGGGAAAATGTGCCTGTGGAGAAAATTAGTGAGGAGAAATTAACTGCAGTCTTTGAGGAGTATAAGAACGGTGCGATTACGAAAGCGGCGATTGGGGAAGTATTGAGGGCGGCTGCGAACGAGCCGGAGAGAGAAATAGGAAGCCTTGTTGTGGAAAAGGGATTGGCAAAGATTACAGGAGAGAAACTTGCGGCGCTTGTGAAATCCGAAAATGCACAGCTTGGGCAGATAATGGCGAAATACAGGCTGCGCGTGGATGCGGCTGAAGTGCAGAAGCTGCTTAAGAAGGGCTAATTTTGCATATATTTATAAATATTGCCACACATAATAATAGCAGGTGGTATTATGGTTTCGGCAGTAGTCCGCATACCTTTGAGAGAGCCCGCAAATAGTTGGGTTGGCAGAATGCCAGTAAAGCCAGTGAGCGTTGCGCTAAAGGATGTTCATTTGCACACCGGAATTTCTGCCAAAGACCTCAAGCTTCTTCAAGAGCGGAGGCGTGAACTGAGCAAAAAGCCGAGTGAAACTGCGGACAAAGCATATATGGGCGCATTCTCTGAGATGGTTGAAAAATCAGCTAAAAACCAAGGCATTGCACTTACGCCCGGGCAGAAGGACGCCGCAGCGCAAGACGCAGCAGAATACTGCAAGCGTGATTTGGGATGGGCAAATGAATATGCCAGAAGTCATAAGAGGTCTTTTGTGCACAGCGCGGTTGGCTTTATTATTGGAGGGGCAGTTGGTTTTGGCTTGACGCTTCTAGAACCGATGGGAAACGCTGCGCAGGCTGGCTGGAGTTTGGCTTATGGGAGCATGGGCTGGTTTTTTGGCTCCTTTGAGAGATTCACCAAAATTACGCAAGGATGCAGGGATAGCAGCTTGGTGAGCACTGCTTATGCAATCAAGGCAGCAGTCAAGGATGCGTCACAGAAATAATCATTCCACATCCTTTGGGATGAATTTTGCATCTTGGGGAAAATAGTATTTTCTGTTTTCCTCAAATTTTCTTTTTCCATACCAGAGTATCTCTAATTTGTCGCGGGAAATTTGTAGGTAGTCGCGGTCAGGGGAATGTATTTCAAGCGTGATTGTGCCGTCGTAGAAGCTTTTTAGTTCTGTGATGACTTTTTTCAAGTTTATTTTGCCAACCCCAAGGGGCAGGTGCGCATCCTCCTTTAGGAAATTGTCGTGCAAGTGCATGTGTGAAATTTTTCCCTTTATGCCGTGCACTGAAAGGAAATCCTCAAGCTTCCCTCCCCACATATGCGCATGCCCTACGTCCAGAGTCATTCCGATTTTTGCGTCTGAGAGAAGGCGGGACATGTCCTTTGGGGAGAGCGCATTTGCATCAAAGTTCTCAAGGAGCAATTCCATTGAATGTGCGCGGCAGAAATCTGAGAGGTCGCACAAAGATGAGGACATTTGGGTGTAGAGAAGGTCTTTTTCAGCGTATAAGTTGGGCATAAATTCAGGGTGGATTGTCACTTTCTTTGCGCCTAAGGAATGCGCAGAAAGCATTGCCTGCTTGAATTCGTGCATGCTTGCGTTCACTAATGATTCGTAGGGGTGCGCAAGGTGGAGGAACCAAGGGAGGTGCGCGAGAACGCCGAAATTGTAGGATTTCAAAAGCTCCTGTATTTTCTGCTTTTTCTTCTCTATTTTTGGCGGGTGCGCTGCTGGGGCTTCTATCGTAATCTCCACATAGTCGAAAGAGAACTCCCCAAAAAGCTTAAGCTCGGATAGGATGTCGTGCTTGGGGTTGTTCATTGCGCCGATAAGCATGTGGGATATGGGAAGTGCAAGGAATAAAAAGCGCTGCTTTTGCACAAGGTTTAAATAGTCGTTGTTGGTATAATATAGTGTATGCTACTTAGGGTAAAAGATACAGGTACGGCTGCGAGAAATGGCAGCGGATTTGCTGCGAGAATGCCGCTCTTGGAAAAGTGGCAGATGGCAAAACAGAGCGTGCGCTTTGCAATAGCTGCGACTATTACTGTTGCGATGGTTGCGGGGGTGTGCGCATTTTCTACGCTAAGGGCGCAGGAATTGCCGGTGCCAAGGCCAAAAAAGCTGGAAATTGCACCTTCAAAACTGCCGTCTGAATTGAAATTCCTTTATGAGTTCGCATGCGCTCAAGAAGCAAAGCCCAAGAGTGAAACAGAGCTTGTAGATGTATGTTTGCCTGCGAGCCTTGCATCAATAAGCTTCAAAGAGGCAACTGAAAATGGAAGGGTGGTTCAGGGAAGGCAGGGGATGGCGACTGCGTTTTGCATTGGGGGCAAATATTTTATAACCGTGCAGCACGCAGTAAAGGAATTGAAAGACAGCACCTTTACGATAAATGAGCCTTTGCGTTTTGACGGCAGGGAAGACGGCATACCTATTGGGGAGGCAGTTATGCACACTGTGCTTGTGCTGAATGGAAAGGAACATGCATACAGGGTTGTTTTGAGAGACAGCGCGCTGGATTTTGCAGTGCTTGAGGCAAAGGGCGTGCCTGCTGTTGGAAAACCAATTATATGTTTGGATCGTGCGGAAATTGGGCAGGCGGACACCATAGTGCATTACATGGACGGAATTTACGGCAACAAATTTCGTGGGATTTCGCCTTCAGTTATTGGAAAGCGCACTCCAGTCATGTGCGAGAATGGCAGTGGAAATAGAAGGCAATGGCTTGTGTTTACGCCATTGGAATCAAATGTTGGGGGCTATTATCTTAAAACCGAGGGATTTGTGCTGCCATTTACTGCAGAAGGGTTTGGGGAATGGGGCCTTTATCAGGGCGGATTGGAAAGAGCCGAAAGCCTGTTTTCCTCCAGCGCATATTCAATGAACGGGAATTCGGGCGCGCCGGTCTTTAAGAAAGTGGGCAACGGATACGTTCTAGCAGGATTGGTTTCAGGAGGCCATACGTCAATGCAAATGCTTGATATGCTTGGAATGGAATGGCAGCAAGGCACAACTGATTCCCCAAGGCCTGAGCGCATCAGTGAACTTGTGAGCCGATTCATTGAGAAGCGCATGGAAAAACTGAGGGCAGAGGCGCAGTAGCTTTAAAAATGCTGCCGGAGAAATGCTATTGTCTTTTTAGACGATTATAAGATTAGGTGGTTTAATGAGCAAAGTATTCGCCTCAGCAAAGGAACTAAAGGAAGGAAGATTCGTGCTTATAGATGACATACCCTGCAAGGTTGCGTCTATTGACTCCTCAAAGCCCGGAAAGCACGGGGCTGCAAAAATGAGGGTGGTTGCAATCGGGGTATTTGACGGGCAGAAGAAAACATTGCTTGTTCCTTCGGATGCAGACGTGGAAATACCGGTAATAGAGAGGCAGACTGCGCAGATTGTTGCGCTTAACGGGACAACCGCGCAGCTCATGGACACTACTACATTTGAGACTTATGAGCTTGAGGTGCCCGAGGAATACCAGGCAGTTGCAGCCACGGGCAAAGAGGCGGAAGTAATGGAAGCAATGGGAAAGCGCGCGATTACGAGGATAAAGTAGGTGTTTTTATGGACATAGAAATCAAGGGGAAAAAAGAGAACAAGCTTATTGGCAGGCAGGAACTAAGCTGCACTGTTGGGTTTGAGAAAGAAAGTCCAAGCCGCAAAAGCGTGAGGGATGCATTGTGCGCTGCCCTGGGAGTTGCGCCTGAGCTTCTTGTTGTGAAATCAATAAAGGGAAAATACGGCGTTAAGAACGCAAACATAGTTGCACACGTGTACAAGGACAAGGCAAGCGCTGCAAGCGAGGCAAGGCATTTGCTTGTGCGCGACGGGCTTGCGCAAAAAGCCGAGAAAAAGAAAGTTGAGAAGAAGGCGCCTGCGAAAAAGTAAGAAAAAAGCGCTACAAGGCACAAAAACACAATAATACGAGGTAATATTTATGGCTGAAGAAAAGAAAGCTGCACCTAAGGCTGCAAAAAAAGTCAAACCATACGTAACGCACAGGATGTGCCCGAAATGCGGAAGCGGCGTAAGGCTTGCTGCGCACAAGGACAGGCATTCGTGCGGCAAGTGCGGCTATTTTGAGAAAAAGTAAATTGGGGAAGAAGTAGAAAGTAAAACCGTTGAGAAAATGCTTCAATTGGTGAAAAAGCCCGGCGGGGCAGTATATGCGCTCTTTGTTGCGCTTCTTCTCTCACTTCTTGCCAGCGGCTTTTCAATACAGAAGGGAGTGGGGGATTTAAGCACTGGGACATTCTTCACGCCCAATGTGTTTGTATTTATAGTGTACGTAGCCGTGCTCGTCGTACTTTTGTTTCTGCTTGGAAGCGAATATGGGGTTCTTTCTGTTGTGTGCGCTGAAATTGTATTCCTAATGCTCATTTACCTCTCGTTTTTCACTGAATTTTATGCGTCCTTTGCGCTCTCTGGAATTCTCCTAAGCGGCACGCTTGCGTACTATATGCGCAAAGATAGCTTGGAGGATGCGCTTGGGAAAATCGGGCTGCAAAGCAAGAACATTTACATGGATGTTGCGTATGGGCTTGGGGGATTTGCAATTGCGATTTTTGTATCAGTTGTGCTTGCGTCTTTGCTTGGGGCAATTGGGATTGAAGACAGCGCGCTTGTGCAGCAGAGCATATTTGGGATGCCGCTTCTTGTGCTTCTTTGGGCAGTTAGCATAACGCCGCTTGCTGAGGAGATGTTTTTCAGGGGATTGATGTTGCAAAAGTTTGGAATGTGGGCGTCGAGCATCCTCTTTGCGCTCATGCACGTATTTTATGGGTCAATTGTGGAAGTTGCGGGCGCATTTTGCATTGCGGTTTTATTTTGCTACCTTGCACGGATGCGAAAAAACATTGTTGCGCCTCTTGTTGCGCACATTGCGTTCAATGCGTTTTCAATTGTTGCTGCACTGTATTTGTAAGGGATTTGCATGATTTGCCTTGGAATAGAAAGCACTGCGCACACCCTTGGGGTGGGCGTGAGCAATGGGAGGAAAGTTCTCTCTAATGAGAAGGATATGTACAAGCCCATTAAGGAGGGAATTG
>Ga0172370_10008705_pt1 | contig 12091 bp, 9 predicted proteins | sample LakKiv5m_FD_114538 | JGI IMG/M metagenome (GOLD analysis project Ga0172370, IMG submission 114538) | Freshwater microbial communities from Kabuno Bay, South-Kivu, Congo - kab_022012_11.5m | ecosystem: Environmental > Aquatic > Freshwater > Lake | place: Democratic Republic of the Congo...
TGTACGCGTGAAACTACGGGACAGGTCTACGCTTTTGGAGCATCATCCATCACACAATTATGGAGTACGTATAGCCAAAACGTAAAAGGACTTAATGAATATATTGCAAACATAGAGAGAGACGGATTGGCAGTAGAAAGAGGTTATACAGTCACCAATGAAGAAACAATTGTTCGTGAAGTTATTAATGAAATCATGTGTAATGGATACCTTGATTTTACTAATCTTGCAAAACGCATGAATGTTAGTGTGAATGAAATAAAAAAAATAACTAATTATGACTCTTCTAAATTAAGCGATTTTATTGATGATGGATTAGTTGAAATAAATAATGATGTAATTCAAGTGAGTGCCGACGGAATGATGGTGGTAAGAACCATTGCCATGATATTTGATCCTTCATTAGTCATTCAAAATTCTCAATTTTCTAAAACAGTATGACAGGCGTTTTGCTTGTAAATATGGGTTCTCCATCGTCCAGAGGGGAGATGAAATATTTCTTAAAAAAAATGTTTCAAGACCCAGCTATACTCCCTTATTCAAAAATGTTAAGACACTTTCTTGCTTTTATTATCAGTAACACACGGTATAAAAAGTCGTGGAAAAAATATGAGATGATAGGGGGTTCTCCTTTGAAAGAATCTATGAAAATTATCAATGAATCCTTGGCCAAAGAATTAGGTGATGATTACTTTGTGTTTTCTGCCTATTCATATAGTGTTCCAACTATTGAGGATGGATTAAAAAATTTCAACGAGCAAGGAATAAAAAATATAATCATTATTTCACTCTATCCGCAAACAAGCTATACAACTACGGGTAGCGTAATAAGGGATATTCAGATTAGTCAAAAAAAGTTTAAAGAGTCAGAAATAAAAATTATTGACAAATTTTATGACTCCGAAAGTTTTATTAAGTACTGGGTGACGCTAATAAATGAAACCATTCAAAACAATAACTTAAATAAACCACTGCTTCTTTTTAGTGCACATGCAATACCTGAGTATCTGATTGCAAAGGGAGAAACTTATGTTGAAGAAATTAATAAATCAGCTTCTTTGATTTCTCAATCTATTGGTTTGGATTATAAAGTTTCTTTTCAATCGAAAATGAAACGCATGAAATGGGTTGGGCCAGATACTATGGAAGTCTTAAAAGATCTTTCTTTAAAGTACTTAAAAGAAATAGTTGTTGTTCCCATCAGTTTTGTAAATGAAAATCTGGAAACACTTTTTGACCTTGACACTGAAATAATTCCGTATGGGAAGAACAAATTAAATATTACAAAGCTTTGCAGGACAATGATTCCGAAATCGCATCCATTGCTAATCGAGACCTTAAAAAAATTAATTATTAAGAATTAACATGAATAATTCTGAAGAAAAATATACGGACGTAGTTGTTATTGGTGCCGGTTTAACAGGACTTACAACGGCTCATTACCTAAAAAAATTCAAAAAGGATTTTATGGTAATTGAAAAAGAGAATAAAGTAGGAGGTGCAATCAGCTCAATAAAGAAGAACGGATTCTTATATGAAGAAGGCCCTAATACTGGAGTTATTGGAAATACAACCGTTGTTGAGCTCTTTGAAGATTTATCCAATAAATGCGAATTAGAATTAGCAGGGGACAACGTAAAAAAAAGGTTTATACTTAAAAATGGTAAGTGGGAACATCTTCCACTTGGGTTTATCGATGCGATAAGTACACCCTTGTTTACACTAAATGATAAATTTCGTGTTTTGGGTGAGCCATTCAGAAGTCGTGGTAAAAACCCACACGAAAATTTGGCCGATTTTGTAAAACGCAGATTAGGAAAAAGTTTTTTTGAATATGCAATTGACCCTTTCATTATTGGCGTTTATGCAGGTGACCCAAATTATTTAATTCCTAAATATGCCTTGCCCAAGTTGTATAATTTAGAACAGAAATATGGAAGTCTGATTGGTGGAACTTTTAGAAAAGGATTTATAAAGAAAAGTGAAATGGAAAAGAAAGTGAACCGCAAAGTGTTTTCTTTCAAAAACGGCTTGGGCTCTCTTACTGATGCATTGATGCATTCAGCAGGACCCGAAAAATTTATTTTGGGAGCACAAAATATTACTGTTAATCCCTCAGAAGATTTATACATTGTTCAGTTTAAAAACAATACTGGTAAAGATTGCACAATCAAAACAAAAAAAATAATTACAACTATTGGTGCTTATGCTCTAGAAACAACTTTACCTTTTATTGACCAAAGCTCAATGAAAAAATTAAATTCGTTGTTATACACTAAAGTTGTAGAATTGGCTATTGGGTTTAATAAATGGGAAGGTAGAGCACTTGATGGTTTTGGAGGGTTGATCCCATCGAAAGAAAAACGTGATTTATTAGGAGTACTTTATATGACTTCCTTGTTCGAAAACAGAAGTCCTATTGCTGGTGCTTTACTTTCTGTTTTTATGGGTGGTGTTCGCAGGCAAGATTTGATAGGACTTTCTGATACTGAAATAACAAACAAAGTTGAAAAAGAATGTTTAGAATTATTAAATTTAAAAAGCTTTAATCCTGATTTGTTTGAAATTATACGACATAACAAAGCGATTCCGCAATATGGTGTTGAAAGTGGTGAGCGTTTTGAAACAGTTGCACTTCTCGAAAAAAAATATCTGGGATTGCAAATTGGAGGCAACCTGAGAGACGGCATAGGCATGGCCGACAGAATAAAACAAGGGAAAGAGTTGGCGGAAAACGTTTTAACATTATAATTGTTATATGAAATTCAAAAAAGGCGACAAGGTTAGTTTTTTAAGTGAGCGCCGCGAAGGTGTTGTAAATAGTATTATCAATCATAACACAGTGGGTGTTTTAATTGAGGATGGTTTTGAAATTCCCGTACTCGAAAACGAGATAATTAAAGTACACGATTATTCAAAAGTTGCTGTTACTAAATCCGAAAAACAAAGCAATTTAACTAAAGTTGAATCTACCATTTCTTCTTTAGTGGTAACTGATGATTCATTAGCCGATGGCTTATACTTAGCTTATGCTTTACCAAAAGACAAAACTGAGTTCGATGGTAAGTTGTCAGTTTATCTTATCAACCATACTAAATTTGAAGTAATATTTATGTATGCATTAAAGGAAAATGAACAATTTGTATGGAAAAATTACGATCGAACAAATAAGAATTCAAAGTTTTTAATGGCAACCATAGAAGGTGCTGAACTGAATAAATGGACAGAAATACATTTTAATTTTATGTTCTTCAAAGCCGGATCATCTGAAGAAAAACCAATGATAGCCGAAACTATAAAGATTAGCAATGTTCGATTTTATAAAAAAGAAAGTTATAAATCAGTTCCTGCACTTGGCCGTCATTGTATTTTAACTTCACTCGAAAAAGCACAAAATAAAAATCAATTGTTAAATGTTGAATGGAAAAACGAAAAGATTGATTTATCCAAAGGAAATCAGGTATTACAAAATATTGCGAAACAGCAGGAGAAAGAAATCTTTCCCGAAAAATTTATGATAGAGCGAGGTGTTGGAGAAATTGATTTACACATTCAACATCTGGTTGACAGTACAGGCAGGATGGACGCTAGCGACATGTTACGGATGCAGATAAATTATTTTATTCGCCATCTGGAACTTGCTATGAGCAACAAGTTACATAAAATAATAGTGATACATGGAGTAGGGAACGGGGTTCTAAAAACCGAAGTGCGAAATATTGCATCATCTTACGATGGTGTTAATTTTGCCGATGCTTCCATTCATAAATATGGAGTAGGAGCAACCGAGATATTTATCGAATATTGATTCTCGAAAAATAATAAAAAAAGCAGCCACTTAAGCTGCTTTATATTATTAATGATTCCCTAAATTATTTTATTGCAACGTATTTTTCTTTTGCTGTTCCGCAAAGCACGCAGTTTTCAGGAACATTTTTGCTGTCGTATGTGTCCCCACATTTGGGGCAAACAAAATATTCGAGAGCTAAGATTTTAACTTTGTTTGCATTTAAAGCATCCAGGGCTTTTTGATAAATTTCTTTATGTTTCTTTTCAGTATCCATAGCAAATCGAAATGATTGATTTGCTTTAGAAGCTTTGTCAACATCGGCTTGTGTTATAAATCCGGGATACATAGTTTCGAACTCATAGGTTTCTCCTTTTATAGAAGCTTCTAGATTTTCTTTCGTTGTTTTTACTTCAAAGGAATCAATTTTGACATCAAATTTTCCGCCCAATTCTTCCAATGCTTTCATATGATTTTCGGCATGAATGCCTTCTGCTTTTGATGTTGCTTCAAACATTTTTGAAATCTGAAGGAAACCTTCTTCTTTTGCTTTGGTTGCAAATGCAGCATATTTAGCACTTGCTGTAGATTCGCCTGTGATAGCAGTCTTTAGGTTCTCAACTGTTTTTACAGTTTGCTTTGTTGTGTCACCTGTTGTTTTTCATCAACTTTTTTAGCTGTGTTACCGCAACTACTCATAATTGCAATAACTAAAATCATCATCAATGATTTCATTAGATTTTGTTTCATGTTTTTTTATTTTTTAGTGAATAATAAAATTAAATTCCAATCATATAATTAAAAACCAAATGTCCTCCTAAAAACCCCGTAAAGCTTACCGTTATTGCAGCAATAGCAAATAAAATAAACACAATATATTTTAAAGTTGCCGATTCCTTTTTTTTTACCACTGCATATATTCTAATAGCAGATGCGATTATCATAATGCTTGTTGTTATTTTTGCAAACAATTCATGTTGCTCCTGCACTTCACCTGCTTTGCCTATGAGGTCATTAGTAAAAAGTTCACCTGCGAGTATGGCGGCAATCGCTCCCAAAGTGCCTGATATCATTAAATAAAAACCAAGTTTTAAAAAGTGATTTTCTTTTTTTGAAAGCATTCCAATTGCATCAGCCAAAAATCCCACTATGATTAATGCAATGGGAAAGTGAACAATCATGGGATGAATGAGACTTGTTTCCATAAAATGTTGTATTTATTTTTGAGCAAATGTAACCATGTTTTTACTTCAATAGTTCCTTTTCAACCGATTTTAAACGTAAAAAATATTATTACAAGTTGGAATAAGAACCCTGCATTATTGCAGGGTTTTAATAATAAAAAACTATTTAGGATTAACAACTTCTATCCACTCACCCGGCTGTCTGGCATTGATAGTTGCATCGTACATCGCCTCGGCATAAATCGTAGGTAAATAATACTTGCCTACATAGCTGGCGTTTAGCATTACTTTGAATGTTTTGCTCTGGTTACTACCAAGGTCAAAGTAAGTGTATATCCTATCGTCGCGTATGTTCTGATAACTGAATGAGGATGAAGTAAAACTCGATTCGTAATTATCCATTCGGGTATTGTGTATCTCCCAACCCGAAGGGAAAATCTGTGTAAGCGCCATTTGCTTATAATCACCTCGAGTTCCGGGATTAGTTACGGTTACTTCGGTATAGAAATCACTTCCCTGTTCAATTTTAGTTGGAACTAATGTTTTACCCTTCATATCTTTGAAAGCGACTTTTATTTTTAGATTATTTTGTGCAGCAGACTTATCGCCTGTTTCGGGAATACCTTCGAGAATGATACGCGCATACAAAATGTTTTTTCCATTGTTTTTGATGTTCACATTCCCCTTATTTGCTGAGCCATTTAAACTCATGTTGAGTTGCGAGATGTATTTCGCGGTCTTCACGTTTGCAAGAGCGCCGTTGTTCATCCTATAGGCATAATCAATCACTGCATTTGCCTTGGTGTTGTAAAGATATTTCGAAATTGCAATTAAACAATAGGCCGTAGTTTGCGTGCTCATCCAAACTTCTTTACACATAGCAGTTGATATTTCTTTAATGATGGGTGCCGCTTTTACACGCTGATTCATTATGCTTAACGCTTCTACTATCATGGCCTTATCGCGCACATCAGAGCCATAAGTATAATACAATTCCTTGTAAGGTTTAATGGTTGAACTAATATTGTAGATTAGTTTTTTAGCTGATTCGGTTTGTCCGGCTAATTGATATGCCGCAGCCAGTCGCCATTTTGCTGCAATGGAAAGAGTAGTCTGTTCACGCAAGCGGTTCATGGCACCCAGTTCAGGCGCTTTTGCAAGAGCGAGAGTGTACAAACGATATGCCTGAACAAGATCATTATTATAGCGACTATTATTCTCTGACCAAGCTGTAGCGCGGTTTTTTTGGAATCGTTTCCAACTTTCGAGATAGCCCGATGGTAGTGAATATCCCTTGAGTGCAGCTTCTATCATAAAATGACCGGCATAGTTTGTGCCCCATTCATCGGGTTCCAAATCCCCGGGCCAGTAGGATAATCCACCACTTGATAATTGCATGGATTTAATTCGAAGGATTCCGGCTTTAATATTTTTCTCTATGCTGGCACTTGTAGCAGCATTTATTTCGATCAGGTTGGATAAATACAATTGCGGAAACACCGAAGAAGTTGTTTGTTCTATACATCCGTGCGGGTATTCGAGCAGATACTTCATGCGCTTTTCTAAATTGATTGGTGGCATTGAGGAAACTTCAATCGTCCCTTTGTTTGTCCCTTTCATGCCCGGTGGAGAAAAGGCAGTATTCCAGCTTTGCCCAGGTGCAATGATGGATTCAATAACATCTACTATCTTTGGGTTCGGATTTCGAATATCAATTTCAATATCATAAGCTGCGGTCATAGCTCCGCTAAAAGCAGTAATATGAACTTTACCAATACCGATTGCAGCATTTACTTTCAAATCGAAGTTTACCAGATCATCACCGGGTTTTTTAAAGCTGAGTGTTTTGCTTGCTCCACCATTGATGGTGAACATATTGTTTGTAGTTACCGAAACGGAAACATTTTTTACAAAATTTTCCATTGCAAAAACACTCACCGGTAGCTTAACGATTTCTCCGGGTCCGAGCACTCTTGGTAATGTTCCTAATAGCATCAACGGTTTACGAACAGCCACTGTTTTGTCTGCGTTTCCATAAGCTCCATTATTGCCTGCTACTACCATCACACGAACAGAGCCGATGTACTGCGGAACGAGGAAGTTATAGGTTTTTACCTGTGATGCACTTAATGTGAATGGTCCGAAGAATTTCACCATCGGTTTAAAGCGATTGGCTTTTGCTGTACCTTTTTTGCCATCGGCATCACCATCACCGCCAATGCTGAGAATGCGTTCCATTTCGCCACCATAGGCGCCCATTACAAAGTCGAATAGATCCCATGTTTTTACACCCAGTGCTTCGCGTGCATAGAAGTAAGCCCAAGGATCAGGAGTTTTGAAACGGGTAAGATCAAGCAAGCCTTCGTCAACCACAGCCAGTGTAAAAGTCATGGGTTTACCATTCTCTTCTCTTACCGAAATGCTTGCCATGGCATCGGGAGCAATTACATTTGCCATCTTAATTATAGGACGTAAATGAGTGTTAGGATCTTCCACATTGATAGGTATAACACCATACAGACGAATAGGCAAATCGTTTTTTGTTTGCGCATGTGGTTGCAATAAAGTGATGTGACAATAGATATTCGGAGCCATTTCAGGTGTAACCTTAAATGTGTGAATTGTAGAATTTGCTGTAGTTTCAACCCAATACGACTGCAATACCTTTGATCCGGTTTCGAGACTTATCAACGCTCTGCCATTAGCGGAGGATGGGATAGTCAATGTTACTTTATCACCTACTTTATATTTGTCTTTGTCGCAACTGAATGCAAGCATAGTAGCTGCTTCCTGTTGTCCTTCGCGTGCGCGTGACATCCATCCGGGCCAGTCAACATACACTACTTTGCCTGTGCAATGTCCACTTTCGGTATCGGTTACCCGAATCAGGTACCTTCCCCAGTCAGGATAGTTAACACGGAATGTATAGTATGCTGTACCATTATAAGTATTTACTTCTTTTGAGTCGACGGGTTTATTGTAACTTCCGCTTACGAAGTCGGCAAGATTGTCTCCTGAATTGTCCCACCACCAGCGCCACTCAACTTTATAAACATCAATTTTTAATTTATTTTTTGGTTTCAGATTTCCGTTTGCATCAACGTTTACAATCTGTACTACTTGATTAGTATCGGTAAACAACATACCCGTCATTTTATTTCCTTCGGGAGTTTTGATTCCGACAAAAGAATTATAAGGGTAGTAGGGCAGGCTGAATCTGTCGATGCTGAAACCACCGCCCGGTTCAAATACGCGGGTTTCGAAGTATGCTTTTAAAACTCCGGGTGCTGCATTGGTTGTGTTGATATTTGTTTTAATAGTGGCCTTACCATTCACGTCCAGCTTTCCACTGAAAATATTGTGACTTTCGGAATAGAAATTCCGTGCAGGGTCATCAAATTCAAATCCTTTGAACTTTGGAAATTCTGTGTTAGATTGGTTTAAAACTACCGTTACATCTGTTTTGAGTTCTTTGGCAATGGCACCATGTAGCCATTTAACATCTAATTGTCCAACGTTACTAACTGTTTTAGTAAGTTTATCTTTTCCAAAGTTCAGATTAATCTTCAAGCGATTAGGCATTATAGTTTCTATCTTCAATGCTTTAGAAAAATAGTTGCTACCCACTTTTACTTTAGCTACCCAGTTGCCTGTGGGCGCACTAGATTCGGTAGCTGTTCGAAAATCGTAGAACCCGTTGACCGAAACAGTTTTAATCATATGCTTTACAACCTGTCCCTGAGGATTGAGAAGATCGAATGAAACAGGATGGTTGAGCGGAAGAACATGATTTTTATCTTCCAGAATAAAGGTGAGGTATAAGGAATCGCCCGGACGCCAAACCCCACGTTCACCATAAATAAATCCTTTTATACCCTTATCGGCGCTTTGTCCGGAGACATCGAACATGCTCAACGAAAGAGAGGAGCCATCATCTAATTTCAAGTATCCGCGTTGTTCACCTTTTTTAGCGATTAATAAAAAAGGAACTTTTTTCTTTAGATTCACATTAGCCATACCATCATCATCTGTTTTAAGCGTAGACAGAAGTTGTTTTTGATAATCGTATAACTCTAGAGTAACGCCCGACATGGGCTTTGTTGAAACAATATCTGTTATATATAAGTACATCTCACCACTAGACCCACGCTTGGCTATGATGCCAATATCAGATGCAAGTACGTTTCGGCTGAAGGACTTCCCGTAGTAATAGGAATCGTTGCATGGGTCGTTACGATTGCCCCAATCGTAGTCATAGGAATATTCATCATAATACCCGCCGTAATATTCATCTCCATAGTATTCCCATGCGCCAGAATTTTCTTCATCTATATCTTTGAACTCGGTCATGTTATTATTGGCGTCTTTGCTTTCGCCCAGACAATCGTAGAGTGAGTACTCTTTTTTGAAACTGATGGTTACTTTATAAATGGCGCCCTGCTCGGCTTTAATAAGTTCAGCAAGGTCAAGCGAAAAACGATTCCATCGATTTAGGTTCGTATAAGTAGAGGATGAAAGAGGAATGGTTTTATAGACGATGACTTTACCTACCCGCATGAGTTCTCGCTCACCTGCTATATTATTTACTTGCAGAAACTGAGTGATATTATTTTCGTAAATCTTGATAATTTTAACATCAACTGCTTTAAGGTTCACTGCTTCGAAAGGAAAGATCAAACCATTGGAACTTGGAATAATAACGCCTTTTCCTACGAGTCGAACGTTTGGCTTAATGTCTTCGAATGTTACAGTGCGTGCAACCTTTTGAGTAAGTTGTTTTCCTTTTATATTTTTAATTGCCTTTTCGATAGTCACGAGCAATTCACCTTTTTGGATATTAGCTGGGAAAACACGAATTTCATTATCTTCAATCATATACCGCAAGTCGGTTAGATTACCAATATTGATAAAGCCCTCGAGCTCCTGATCTTCGAGTAATGGGTCCGAGAATTGTAACACCACGCATTGGTCCGGGTCCTGCACGACTTTGATATTTACAAGGCGAAAATCAGTAAGTGCCGGTACTTCAACTTCAATCTTCCCTTTAGTCTCAGCATCTATAGACTCTGCATTCCACTTTAGAATTACTTTACTTGCTTTTGCACCCCGTTTAACACTGTCTACTTGAAAGTGGTGCAGCATGCGGTCATCGTTGTGTACCCAAAGAATTTTTAGCTTTCGACCATCTTGTTCGGCAGTGAGTGTTTTTTCTAACTCTTTGGGATCAGTAACGTCAGCAGTTCTTACAACCCCTGTAAGCTTTTCGCAATCGAGTGTTTGATTATCATAAGGTTTCAGATTTTCAGCTTCCACCTCCATGGCCTGTTTTACGGTCTTAAAATAAAACTCAAATGTACTCAGACTGTCAGGCACATCAAGGAGTTTTGACAGATAAAATTCTGCTTCAAATTCTTGATCTGCAGGCAGCTTTTCGTCTGGCTTAAATTCAATAGTACGGCTGTCAAGCCATCTTGTTGTTCCTTTTATGGAAGGACTGAAGCTGAAATAATTTTCTTTTACTGCTGCTTTCATTGTTGCAGAATCAGCATAATCGGTAGCCAACCTGATTTTGATAGATGACTCTGTAGATATAACACCACTCGTATATGCAGTGATATATTTTTTAAATGCCGGATTTGCACGATGGTGTTTATTGCCCTTAGACACAAAAACAATCAGCAACACTGTAGTTAGTATTGCTGAAGCAATGATTGTATAAAGTATATTTTTCCTGTTCATTGTGTTGGGTTTTTAAGTGAACGTGTCTGAAAATAATGGAGTAAAGATATTAATTATTTTATACAAAAAAGTTCAGTTTTGGAAACATACAATTAATAAATCCATTAGGATTATTAATAAATGAAATCCATTTTTATTATTTTTGATTTTTTAAAGTTGATTATGAAAAACACTGTTGCTACAAAAACCTGGAACTTTAGAGTTGCTTCCATATTTGTTGGACTCAGTGTTGGTGTATCTATTATTTATTGGTCGGGAATGCTTCATGAAATGTTGCACGAAAAACCAAATTATAATTTGATGCTTGCAATTTGTACTTTTATGTGCTGCCTGGCGGGAATATTTTACACTACTAACCAAAAATGGTGGGTTGCTATTTTTCCGGGTGCTATCTCAGGAGCTGGTTCATTTGTAGTTTTTGATTGGTATGCCGATTTTTTTCAACGCCATAACATAATTATGTTAGAGGCAATTTTGGTTTGCACAATAGGTGCATTGCCGGGACTTTTACTTTATAGGTTGATACTTAAAATAATTACTCCTAAAACTGTTAAATAATAGAATGAAAGATTTCAAAAAATACTACACTATACAAGCTCCGGCCGAGGAAGTTTACATGGCTTTAACTAATGCAAATTCCATATTGCTTTGGACAGGTGAAGAAGCAGAAATGTCAACAGAACCTGGTTCGGAATTTTCGATTTGGAGCGGAAGCATTGTTGGGAAGAACATTGAATTTGTTGAAAATAAAAAGTTAGTGCAACAATGGTATTTCGATGGACAAGAAGAAGAATCCATTGTAACCATTAAGCTGCATAAGGATGGACAAAGCACCTCTATTGAATTAAGGCACACCCATATTCCGGATGCTGAATATGCTGATTTTGTTACAGGTTGGGACGAGAGCTATTTCGGTTCGTTGAAAGAATTTTTTGAAGAATAAAAAAAGCCCTGCTTTTTTCAGGGCTTTTTCAGATCAAAATTTATTATTTTAGTTCAAATCATTCCACATAACGTTCAAACCATAGGTGATTTTAAATGGTAAGTCGTGACCCGAAACTACGTTGTTATAATAGACATCGCCATTTACGTATGGAGTTCCAACATAATGATATAAAGTGTGTCCTACATAATGAATTAAAAATTCAACATAATAGGTTTGTCCAGCAGTAACATTCAAACCAGTAAAGTTAAAGGTGTAGACTGAGTTCTGAATATTGTATGTGTCAGAGCATGTAGCAAGTAAAGTGCCTCCAACCGAACTGTATACTTTGCAGCTAATGTCTTCAAAAAGTGAAAAATATTTTAAAACAGCATCGGGTTTTGAAGATTTTATGTGTTAATAACTTTTCGTAAAATTTTCAGCAAAAATACTGATGAA
>Ga0172370_10008712_pt1 | contig 12084 bp, 9 predicted proteins | sample LakKiv5m_FD_114538 | JGI IMG/M metagenome (GOLD analysis project Ga0172370, IMG submission 114538) | Freshwater microbial communities from Kabuno Bay, South-Kivu, Congo - kab_022012_11.5m | ecosystem: Environmental > Aquatic > Freshwater > Lake | place: Democratic Republic of the Congo...
CACTCCTGGGGCTTGACAGAGGGACTGTTTTCCACACCCACTCCTGGGGCTTGACAGAGGGACTGTTTTCCACACTCACTCACTGGGCTTGACAGAGGGACTGTTTTCCACACTCACTCACTGGGCTTGACAGAGGGACTGTTTTCCACACCCACTTTCGGGGCTTGACAGAGGGACTGTTTTACACACCCACTCCCGGCGCTTGACAGAGGGACTGTTTTACACACCCATTCCCGGGGCTTGACAGAGGGACTCCATCCCACACCTGCCTCGTGAGCTGGAACGTCCGGATTTCTTTGACTTAATTCGTCCAGATTTGACTTTTAACTCAAAAAACATTAGGTTTGTCAGATAAACACAAACCATATGTACGAACTCTATCAGCGGTATAAGTTATTTTTTCTGATCCTTACCATTGCCGTAATCGGATTCCTGGTGTGGTACTTCTCTGAAATCATTATCATCATCATCGTCGCCGGGGTTATCTCAATCATCGGCTACCCTTTGGTTGAACGGCTTGATAAAATAAAGATCAGGAAATTCAGATTACCTCATGCACTCAGTGTTGCAATTACGCTGATCCTTATCCTAACTATATTCCTCAGCCTGTTCAGCTTCTTTATCCCTTTGGTTGTCCAGGAGGCCTCGATGATATCATCAATTGACGGAAGCAAACTTGTAGAGTATTACCAGTATGAGATCACCTGGCTTCAGGAAACACTGATCCGGTTTGGAATAATTGCCAGTAATTCCACAATAGAGACGCTCCTGAAAGAAAACATCATCGGGGTACTTAAAATCGGCGTGTTCTCCAATGTCATAGGCTCACTGATAACTTTCACCGGGAAATTTTTCTTCAACCTTTTCAGCACTCTTTTCCTGTCCTACTTTTTCCTTTATGATGTAAAGATGTTGCCCCGTGTGCTGTTATTACTGATCCCGGAAAAATACGGCGATCAGACAAAGAATGTAATGAATAAAAGCAAAACTTTGCTCTCCCGTTATTTTATCGGACTGATCATCAATGTTTTGGCAATGATTGCATCGTATGCGATTGTTCTGACCATCCTCGGTGTCCGTGGCGCTCTTGTCATAGCCTTTTTTGGCGGGATTGTGAACATTATTCCATATATAGGTCCTATAATTGCAGTAATAACAGGTATCCTGCTCGGAGTAACAGGCGTTATCAGCGCCGGACTTTATGGGGCGATCGGATCAATGGCTGTTAAAATATTGCTTTGCATGCTGCTCGTGATTATTCTGGATAATGTTCTATATGCTCCTCTTATCCAAGGAAAAAGCGTTAAGGCACATCCTGTAGAAATATTTCTTGTCATCATTGCTGCCGGAAGTTTTGGCGGAATACCTGCAATGATAACAGCCGTGCCGGGGTACGCCTTCCTGCGTATTGTTGCCTCAGAGTTTTTAAGTAACTTCCGGCTTGTCAGAAAAATGACAGAAAAAACGTAATTTTACAAAGATTATGGCAAAATTAAACTCAAAAGTAATTATCTCCACCATCCTTGGCATTGCGGCCGGGATCGGTATCGGGATACTGATTGCTCCCGCAAAGGGTTCAAAAACAAGACAACGTCTCAGAAAAAAAGCAATCTTGATGGCTGAATCCCTTGAAGAAGGATTATCAGAAAAGTTCCGGACATTAAAATCAGAGTTGACGGGGAAGGATAGTAATAATGATGAAACCGGTATTCCTGAAGATAAAAGTAATGAAACCAAAATTCTCTAAAGCTTAAAATGGAATCAGGTAACATTTCCGATAATTTTTCCGAACTGACGGAAAATATCAAAAAATATATTAATCTGAGGATCGATATGGTAAAGTTGGTCCTCACGGAGAAACTCGCAAGGATGGCAACCATTCTTCTGATAATTGTGATCCTGTTCGTCCTGTTCATGTTTCTCCTCTTTTTCCTCTCATTTTCTTTTATTTTCTGGTATGCCGATCATGTCGGTCCGGCTTATGCAGGGGCATTAATTGTGACCTGCGTTTATTTGCTGGCAGGGATTGCTGTTGTTATTTTCAGGATTCAGCTTATACTGAATCCCCTTATCCGCCAAATAACCAAAGTCTTAATGGACAATAAAAATGAAGTGGAATAACAGTTCACGGATATCATTAAAACGCATCAGATCGCTTCGTGACCTTGAGCTTGAGAAGGCAAAACTTCAGGTCGAAATAATGAAATCGGAGGAGAAAATCAGGTCTAATTACAGGCATCTTATCAGGAGATTGACAATTCGGAATCTTTTAGGCGCCGTGACGGATGAAATGACAACCGGAACCTCAGTACTTTCAAAGGCAATCTCTTTTGGCAGATCATTCTTCGAGAAAAGAAAAAAGAAAAAGAAGAAGAAAGATAACGGTGATACCGTTGCGGATGAATTCGCAACCAAACATGAAGAAACCGGTGAAAGTCAAACAGATTCCAATATTCCCTGACTTTGCTCCTGAACCGGTCCATCAATCTTTGTAAGGTTCTTTCCGGATATGTTCTTTCACGAGTGACAAAACATATCTTTCATTGGGGATTTCCTCTTGCAGTAAGCATTGAGCCTACCAACAGGTGTAATCTCAGGTGTCCTGAATGTCCGAGCGGTCAGTCTGAACTGACCCGGCCGCGGGGATTTATGGAACCTGCTCTTTTTCATTCCATCGTTGACCAGCTTTCATCCTACATAAGTTACCTTACCTTGTATTTTCAGGGAGAACCTTTCCTGAATCCCCGGTTTTTTGATTTCGTAGCTTATGCACGGTCAAAACAAATATATGTCAGCACTTCGACGAACGGACATTACCTTTCACCGGCATCTGCATCTGAGACGGTAAAATCCGGACTTAACCGTTTAATAATATCTCTTGATGGAACTGATCAGGAGAGTTATGAGTCATACCGTGTCGGGGGCTCCTTCGAAAAAGTCATTGACGGAATAACCGCCCTGGTAAAAGCGAAAAGGGAGCTGAATTTAAAAAGTCCTTTCCTGGTGATTCAGTTTCTTGTGTTGAAAACAAATCAACATCAACTGGATGAAGTTAAAAAGCTGGGGAAGAAACTTGCCGTGAATAAAGTAGAATTCAAGTCGGCACAATTCAATAATTATAAATATGGGAATCCCCTGATCCCTGACCTGGATAAATATTCGAGATATAAAAAAGTTTCAGATAATTGCGGTTCAGGCATTCAATTCCGTTTTAAAAACACCTTGCCCCGTCATTGCTTCAGAATGTGGAGCAGTTGTGTTATTACATGGGAAGGAAAGGTGGTACCATGTTGTTATGACAAGGACGCTCATCATATTTTAGGGGACATGAATTATGATCCGTTCAGAAAAATATGGAAAAGCGGAATGGCCGATGGATTCAGGCAGCAAATCCTTGATGAACGCGAGAAGATCGATATCTGTCAGAATTGTTCTGAAGGACTTTAAGAACCTCCAGGTGCAAAGCTTTCTTTTATCCATATCGAGAAAAAATTTTATAAAATGGGATTAATCCATCTTAAAATTATAGTGAAAGAAAGGAAAAACGGAGTAATGCATCGTCAAGATTCCTAAATTTGCCACATTCTCAAAGAATCTCAGATACAAGAAAATAAATTCCTTAGTAATGAATAAAACATTTATCCTTTCATTGTTAATTCTGTTCCGACTGTCATTTTCAGGTCAGGGATCAGAACCGAAAGAACCTTCTTCAATCAGCATAGTTCCAAGGCCTGCCTGGATTAAAGTGGCTACAGGGACATTTACTTTGACTGACGAAACCCCTCTCCTTGTGTCTTCACTTGATGAAGATATTCAGAAGGTTGCATTATTCTTTTCAGATCAGTTGAAATTTTCAGGCGGACCGGTTTTAAAGATCCGTACACTTACAAAAGAAGATAAAAATACTCCGGCAATCATCCTGGCTTATACAAAAGACAGGTCAGGGATACCCTCCGAAGGATATATTCTTAAAGTGATGAAACACCAGATCATCATTGAAGGAAGCAGCGGCCATGGATTATTTTATGGCATCCAGTCCCTGTTGCAACTTCTTCCTTCTGAAGTGTTGCAATATTCGAGACCCTCACCCGGAAGGAAATATGAGATTCCGTGTCTTGAGATTAAAGACCATCCGAGATATTCATACCGTGGCATGCATCTGGATGTTTCAAGGCATTTCTTTCCAAAGGAATTTATAAAACAGTATCTCGATCTGATCGCCATGTATAAAATGAATACCTTTCACTGGCATCTCACTGATGATAACGGTTGGCGGATTGAGATCAGAAAGTATCCTAAGCTCACGGAAACGGCGGCATGGCGTGTTGACCGTGAAAACCTGCCCTGGAATGACCGGTCACCTCAGTTGCCTGGTGAAAAAGCCACTTACGGGGGTTTTTATACCCAGGATGACATACGGGAGATTGTGAATTATGCATCGCAGCGGTTTATCAATGTGATTCCGGAAATTGAAATGCCCGCCCATTCTGTTGAAGTCCTTACGGCTTATCCGGAACTTTCCTGTGCCGGCGGACCGTTTACTGTTCCTCCCGGCGGCTATTGGCCGAATGCTGATATCTATTGTGCCGGCAATGATTCCGTTTTTTTATTTCTTCAGGATGTCCTGACCGAGATCATGGAACTTTTCCCCTCAAAGTATATTCACATCGGAGGTGACGAGGCCGATAAATCAAACTGGAAGAAATGTCCGAAATGCCAGAACCGTATAGCAAAAGAAGGTTTAAAAGATGAGGATGAACTTCAAAGTTATTTTATCCGTAGGATGGAAAAATTCATCGTTTCCAAGGGCCGGAAGCTAATCGGATGGGATGAGATTCTTGATGGAGGCCTTGCTCCGGAAGCTACAGTGATGTCGTGGAGAGGGGTTGAGGGTGGTGTCGAAGCTGCAAAACAGGGTCACGATGTGATAATGACTCCAAATTCATATTGTTATTTTGATTATTATCAGGCAGATCCGCAGTTCGAGCCTAAAGCGATCGGCGGATTTACGACACTGAAGAAGGTTTATTCTTTCAACCCCTCACCTGAAGAGCTAACGTTAGAGCAAAAGAAATTCATTTTAGGAGCGCAGGGAAATGTATGGACAGAGTACATCCCATCCATCGCCCAGGCTGAGTATATGGCGGTACCAAGGATGATAGCTCTTTCCGAGGTAGTATGGTCACCTGAAAAGGACCGGAACTGGGATGACTTCCGTCTGCGTTTGAAAGAGCAGTTCAGAAGACTCGATGCAATGCATATAAACTATTCAAAAGGTTCATTTAAAGTCGATGTCAGAACCTTTCTGGACCCGAAAACCAGTAAGCTCAAAATCGTCCTTTCATCCGAACAACCTGATATTCCTATCCTATATACTCTCAACGGGAATAATCCGAATTCAAATTCATCCGTATATTCAACGCCGGTTGAGATCACCTCAAACTGTTACCTGAAAACCGGTTTGTTTGTTGACGGAACATTAAAAGAAAAACTTACTGAGATGCCTGTAATCCTGCATAAGGCTGTCGGTAAAAAACTAAAATACCTTACTGAATACAGCAGCCGTTATCCGGGATCGGGAAATGGTTGTCTGAACGATGGTCTCCGGGGCAGTATAAGCCACCGTGACGGATACTGGCAGGGTTTATCCGGGAATGATCTTGAAGTGGTTATTGATCTCGGTAAGGAGATACCGGTGAACTCGGTACAGATGAATTTTCTTCAAAACCAGAAAAGCTGGATATTTTTACCAAACCTGGTAGAATATTCACTCTCTTCCGACGGAAAAAAATTTCATTCGATAAATGAAGTGTTGAATACCGTCAAAGGCAACCAGGAACAGGTCTTTATTCACCCGTTTAATTTTCAGTTCAGGACAGGAACCACCGGAAGATATGTCAGGATCAAAGCAAAAAATCCAGGCAAATGTCCGTCATGGCATGAAGGGGCCGGCGAACCCTGCTGGATTTTTACAGATGAAATCGTCGTTTTTTAAATCCTAATCCTTTACGATTTTCTTGACTAAAACTACTTCCTCACCCTTAATTCTCAGGAAATAGATTCCTTTTGAAATATTGCTTACGTCGAGCTCCGTTTTCGAACCCGTCGTCACAGTTTCGAATTTCTTCCGGCCATCAAATCCGATAATTTCAATACTGTAATAAATTTTGGTTTGTCCGGGTACAGATATGACCAGTTTTTCTGAAACAGGATTCGGATAGATCATGATACCGGTAAGCTTATCTTCCTCAACACCAAGCGGGGCGGCAGTCGCAACATTGGAAACAACACTAAGATATTCGCTTCCTTTTATTGTCGGATGGCATGGTTCCGGTCTGACAACTTCAATGTAATAGGTTGACAGGCCGGGAGTAGTATAATAGTCAGTGTAAGAATCGACGTTACTTGCAAGTGAATCGATCAGATCCCAGGATTCGTTAACAAATTTGCGGTGGATCTTATAGGTTTTGAAATCAAACCCTTCATAATGGTTCCAGATCAGGTTGAATCCATAAATACCCGGATTTATATTCAGGTGGATAGTTTTATGGAAAGGACTTTTTTCCGATTGATTTCCTCCAGAGTCCACAACTGAGATCTTATATTTGTCAGATTTAACCAGGGGATCGGAGGTTTCATCAATAAAGACGCTTAAGTTTGTATATGGCACTTCGCCGATTTTCTCAAAAACATTATTCTGGTATATCTCTTTAAAAATATTAAAATGAGACAGATGGTTGCCATCGACCTTATTCCAGATAATTTTATTCTTATGGGTTGCAGTATCAAAGGTAACCATGCATATATGCTGGAACGGGACCTCCCCTGTTACAGTTACTACAGCTGTTCCTTCCATTTCCCGCCAGCACTCGGTTCCATCCAGTCTTGCTTTACACGTATAGGTACCGGGAACCGTCTGTTTTCCAAAGTCCAGAGGTGAGCCGGTACCAATTAAATAGTTACCAGTATAGTCACCGTTTCTGAAAAGCTTATAAATTGTCTCGATCTGCGATCCGCTTAATCCGACATTGACGCCATCGCCACCGGCCGGATAACTTCCGCCGCCTGTCATATGAAACAGAGCAGGGAGTTCAACAATATGGATCTCTTTGGTCTTTGTACAATTCGCAGTTTCATGGTGAATTGTTAAGGTTACATTTTTTATCCCTGATGTCAGCCATTTTACCCAATAAGGTCCCTGACCCGAACCTGAAAGAATGACTGCACCGTCAAAATCCCAGGTATATGTTGCATTCACCGAGGCTCCTCCCGTATAAACTATATTGACATGCTGCTCGATGCATGCCGAAGTTGTCATTGTGAATTCACAACTCAGTGTTGAATCGATCCTCATTGCCCTGGTCGTAAACGACATGGCGACAAGAAGGATAAAAACGATGTAAGCGTAAGTCTTTTTCATAGGCGGGATAATTAAGATTTATAGATAAACCGGTTGTTCATAACTGAAGACGTGATATTTACGAAAAGGTTGTCCTTGACAAAAAAAAAGGATTCACATCAATGAATCCCTTTTCGATAAATTTATCATGAATCTGACCGGATTATACCGTCAGGATATCTTTTTCCTTTATTTCAAGGATCTTATCAACTTTGGTGCTGTACTCGTCTGTGATCTTCTGAATATCGGTTTCAAGTTTATCGACCTCATCCTCCGGGACACCTTCTTTTTTCAAATTTTTAGCAGTCTCATTAGCATTCCGGCGAATATTCCGGATACTTATCTTGGCGGTTTCGGCCTCCGTTTTTGCTCTCCTTACCAATTCCCTGCGGCGTTCCTCGGTAAGGGCAGGTACAAGGATACGGAGGATCTCTCCTTCATTTTTCGGGTTGAAACCCAGGTTAGCGGCGAGAATTGCTTTCTCGATAAGTCCGAGAACACTTTTATCCCATGGCTGAACGATTATTTGTCTGGCATCGGGAGTATTTATGTTTGCGGTCTGATCGATCGGGGTCATCACCCCGTAATAATCTATCCTGACGCCATCGAGCATTTGCGTACTTGCTTTACCGGCACGGATCTTCAGAAATTCTTTTTCCAGATGAAGGACAGCATTATGCATGGCCTCTTTTGCCTCCTCCAAACAAAATTCAATTTCCTCGTTCATTGTTTGATGGTGTTGTATTTGACATTAACTGACAATCGTTCCTACCTTTTCTCCTCTGATCAGTTTTTTTAAAATTCCTTTCTGATTTATATCGATCACTATTACAGGTAGTTTGTTTTCCTTACAAAGAGTAAATGCTGTGAGATCCATTACCTTGAGGCTCTTTTTATAGGCCTCATCGAAACTAAGCCGGTCAAATTTCACTGCTTTCCTGTCTTTCTCAGGATCTGCCGAATAAACTCCGTCCACCCTGGTTCCCTTGACAATAGCATCAGCCTGTATTTCAACTGCTCTCAGCGCTGCAGCTGTGTCGGTTGTGAAATAAGGATTCCCTGTACCACCTGCGATGATGACAACAGTCCCTTCCTTCAGAAAACCGATTGCACGCCGGCGGCTCATGGTTTCACATACCGGGTCAATAGCAATGGCTGAAAAAAGTTTTGTTCTCAGACCTCTCTTTTCAAGTGCAGATTGTAATGCCATACTGTTGATGATCGTGGCCAGCATACCCATATAATCTCCCTGAACCCGGTCTATACCAGCGGCAGTACCAGGCAATCCCCGGAAAATGTTTCCCCCGCCCATTACGACTGCAACCTGTATTTTCTCATCAACCACCGACCTGATTTCATCTGCATAACCGGCAAGACGCAGCGGGTCAATGCCATATCCCTGACTGCCCTCAAGGGCTTCACCGGATAATTTCAATAAGATGCGATTAAGTTTCATATCTGGTATCTTTTTCAATTCTGGATTACTGACCAGCACCATGACAATTCTTAAACTTCTTGCCGCTTCCGCACGGACAGGGGTCATTACGTCCCACCTTCTTCTCAACCTTGACGGGTTGAGGTCTGGCTTTCTCCTGAGTGTTGGCATTGGCCTGAGACAGCAAGTCGGAGCGTTCTTCCTTCATCCTTGCACGATCCAGCTTTCTCGGTGCCTGTGCCTCTTTAACATTACCGGCCTGAATCGGCACATCGGCTTTTATCAGAAAGGAACATATCTCCTTGCTTGTCCGTTGTACCATGCTTTTAAACAACTCGAACGACTCAAATTTATAAATAAGCAACGGATCTTTCTGTTCATATGCCGCATTTTGAACAGACTGCTTCAGATCATCCATTTCACGTAAATGCTCTTTCCAGGCATTGTCGATCATGGCCAGAACAATTCCTTTTTCAATCGACAGAGTAACCTCTTTCCCCTTGTCCTCGTACGCCTTCCGAAGATTTGCAACGACCTGCATGACTTTCAGGCCGTCGGTAACAGGAATGGCAATGTTTTCGTATCTGGTATCATTCTCAAATATATCCCTGATGACGGGGAAGGTTCTTTTTGCGATCGATTCTCCCTTCAGTTTATATCTTTTATATACGGAGTCGTACAACTTCTCAACCACCTCATGTCCATTCATTGAAAGAAAACCTTCTGCATCTATAGGGGATTCAATAGCAAAATTTTTCAGCAGGTCGAGAGTATATCCTTCAAAATCCCTTGTTTCCTGGTGATCGAGAACTATGGTTTCACAAACATCGTAGATCATGTTGGATATATCAACAGCGAGACGTTCGCCAAACAGGGCATGATGCCGTTTTTTATAGATGGCTTCCCGCTGGATGTTCATCACATCATCATACTCCAGCAGCCGTTTTCTGATGCCAAAGTTGTTCTCCTCGACTTTCTTCTGTGCCCGTTCGATTGAACGTGTGATCATCGAATGCTGTATCACCTCACCGTCTTCGATCCCCATACGATCCATTATCTTTGCAATACGTTCGGATCCGAACATACGCATAAGGTCATCTTCCAGGGATACAAAAAACTGTGAGCTACCCGGATCGCCCTGACGTCCTGATCTTCCACGAAGCTGCCGGTCAACCCTTCGTGATTCATGACGCTCGGTGCCGATGATAGCCAATCCTCCTGCATCTTTTACTCCGGCACCGAGCTTGATATCGGTACCACGGCCTGCCATATTGGTGGCAATCGTCACTGTACCAGCCAATCCTGCCTGGGCAACAATCTCGGCTTCCTTGGCATGCAGTTTTGCATTAAGGACATTATGCTGGATATTCTTCCGTTTCAGCATACGGCTTAATAATTCCGATGTTTCAACTGAAGTTGTACCGACAAGTACCGGTCTGCCCCCTTCGATCAGTTTTTCAATCTCCTCGATTACTGCATTGAACTTTTCACGTTTCGTTTTATAAACGAGATCTTCCCGGTCATCGCGGACAACCTTCCTGTTCGTCGGTATTACCACTACATCCAGTTTGTAAATGTCCCAGAATTCACCTGCTTCCGTTTCGGCGGTACCCGTCATCCCTGCAAGCTTTTTATACATCCGGAAGTAATTCTGAAGTGTGATTGTAGCATATGTCTGTGTTGCAGCTTCAATTTTCACATTTTCCTTGGCCTCGATAGCCTGGTGCAGACCTTCTGAATATCTTCTTCCCTCCAGGATACGTCCTGTTTGTTCATCAACGATCTTAACTTTATTATCAATTACGACATATTCCACATCTTTTTCAAACAAGGCATATGCCTTAAGAAGCTGATTAACAGTATGAACACGCTCCGATTTGATGGAATAATCACGCATCAGCATATCCTTCTTTTCAAGCTTTTCCATGTCGGAGAGGTTATGACGCTCCATTTCCGCAATTTCGGCTCCGATATCAGGAAGAATATAGAACTGTGGATCTTCATATGATTCGGTCAGAAGGTCTATTCCCAGATCGGTAAGTTCGATTGTATTGTTCTTTTCGTCAATTACGAAATAAAGCACATCATTGATGATATGCATATTCTTTGATTGCTCCGCCATGTAGAAATTCTCTGTCTTCTGCATGAGGGCTTTCATGCCTGATTCGCTGAGGAACTTGATAAGAGCCTTGTTTTTCGGCAATCCGTGATGTGCCCGCAAAAGCTGTTCGCCCGCTTTTTTAATGTTTTCGGAATTATTTTGATCTTCGGCAAGAAGCTTGGCTTCAGCAAGGAGTTTTGTCACCAGGTTTCTTTGTGCATTGTAAAGTTTGGTGACATTTGGTTTCAGATCATCAAAAAGCTGGTTTTCTCCCTTTGGCGTTGGACCGGAGATGATAAGAGGAGTACGGGCATCATCGATCAGCACAGAATCGACTTCATCCACGATTGCATAATTATGAGGTCTTTGGACCATTTCTTCGGGATTACTTGTCATGTTATCGCGCAAATAATCAAATCCGAATTCGTTGTTTGTCCCGTAAGTTATATCTGCCAGATAAGCATTCCTGCGGGGCTCGCTGTTTGGCTCATGTTTATCGATACAATCGACTTTCAGTCCGTGGAATTCAAACAGAGTTCCCATCCATTCCGAGTCGCGCTTTGCAAGGTAATCGTTGACTGTGACTATATGAACTCCCTTACCGGGCAATGCATTCAGATATACGGGAAGTGTGGCGACCAGGGTTTTCCCCTCTCCTGTTGCCATCTCGGCAATTTTACCCTCATGAAGCACGACTCCGCCGATAAGCTGACAATCGTAATGGATCATATCCCATTGTATCCGGTTTCCGCCGGCTATCCAGGATTTACTGTAAAGGGCTTTATCTCCGTTGATCTCAATGCTTGACTTTTTGGCAGCAAGGTCGCGGTCGAACTGTGTCGCAGTTACTTCGACAATCTCATTTTCAACAAATCTGCGTGCAGTGTCTTTCATCACTGCAAATGCTTCCGGCAGAATTTCGAGTAAAACCTCCTGTGAAAGATCATAGCTCTCTTTTTCAAGGCGGTCGAGATCAGAATATAATTTTTCTTTCTCATCAATATCGATATCTTCGGAATTTAATCTGAGCTTCAGCTCTACGATCTCCTGTTCCTTGCCGGCTAAAAACTCCTTAATCCTTCTGCGGAATTCCAGTGTCTTCTCCCGGAGTTCATCATTGGAAAGTTGTTTCACGGTCTCATAAGCCTC
>Ga0172370_10008713_pt1 | contig 12083 bp, 10 predicted proteins | sample LakKiv5m_FD_114538 | JGI IMG/M metagenome (GOLD analysis project Ga0172370, IMG submission 114538) | Freshwater microbial communities from Kabuno Bay, South-Kivu, Congo - kab_022012_11.5m | ecosystem: Environmental > Aquatic > Freshwater > Lake | place: Democratic Republic of the Congo...
GCCGGCCATTTACGAACTGCAAGAACTCTGTCGCTCCAAGAATATATATCTCATTGAGGATTGCGCCCATGCCCACGGGTGCAAAATCAATGGAAGCTCTGCTGGCACTCTGGGCATTGCCGGAGGATTTTCATTCTTTCCTACCAAGGTCCTGGTGACAGGGGAGGGCGGTATGATAACCACAAACGACGAAGAACTGGCGAAAAGGGCCCGCATGATTCGGAACCACGGCAAAAATCCAGCGCAGAAGAACCGAATGTCCGAAGTTGGTTACAACTACAGGATTACCGAAATGGCGGCTCTCATGGGTGTCCAACAGATGAGGAAAGCGGAGAAACTCATTGCGGATAGACGAAGATGCGCTGCCTTCTATGATCGGGCCCTTCAGGATATCCCGGGGATAAGGCCGCTGAAACTTCCGGGGAATCTTTTTTCAACGTATTACAAGTATGTTGCCTACCTGGATGAAGATCTGGATCGAAACGCAGTCAAGACTAGGCTCAAAGAGGAATTCTCCGTGTCACTGACAGGAGAAGTGTACGCCGATCTGTGCCACACGGAACCAGTCTGGCAACGATTCACCTATTGCGGCGCATCGCGAAACAACGGGAGCGCCGAATGCAAGCAATGGCCAGGCTGTGGCTGCGATAGCGGCATGAGCAGTTTTCACGGATCAGAGTACATAAGCAAGCACCATGTCTGTCTACCGGTATACCCGGGACTGGCGGATGAGGAACTTAGGCATGTAACCACCTCGCTGCGGCGAGTCATCGAAAAGGTACGAAAGGACTAAACATGAAGGTCTTGGTAACCGGCGGTTCAGGGTTCATCGGATCCCACGTAGTTGACAAACTAAGAGACAAGGGCATTCAGGTCCGGGTGTTCGACTTTATTGTTCCCACATGGCGAGATGACATTGAATACTATCAGGGCAGTATCTTGGATCTTGTGGCTCTGAAGGCGGCGATGTCCGGGATCGATGCCGTCATTCATATGGCTGCGGTGGCAGACGTCAAAGATGTGTATGAAGATCCACATTATTCCGAAAGCATCAACACTAGAGGGACGATCAACGTTTTGGAGGCCGCTAGGGCAGCCAAAATCAACCGCGTGGTGCTTGGAAGCACCACATGGGTGTATAGTGATTGCAAGGAAGGTTCAGTAGACGAGCAAACGCAGCTTGGCTTGCCATCGCACCTGTATACTGCAACCAAGATCGCATCCGAAAGCTACTGTCACTGCTATGGGAGCCTTTACGGCATTCCCTACACCATACTCCGGTATGGAATACCCTACGGACCTCGTGCCCGAGACGGCGCGGTCATACCGATTTTCGTGAGAAAGGCTCTGAACGGAGAGCCACTTACTGTAGCCGGCGATGGATCTCAGTTCAGGAAATTCGTTTACGTTGAAGATCTGGCCGAAGGAAACGTCTTGGCCCTGAAATCTGTCGCCGCGAACAAAATCTACAATCTGGACGGCCAAGAGAAGATCACCATTAAGCAGATCGCCGAGACCGTACAGTCCCTGGTTGAAAACGTGAAAATAGAATATATTGAAGGCCGACCCGGTGATTTCTCGGGCAAGGAGGTTTCCAGCAACCTGGCCAGGAACGAACTAGGCTGGGAACCGAGAATTGCGTTCAAGGAAGGAGTTCGGCGGTACATCGAGTGGTACAAGGAGAGAGAGCAGCAGAAAGCAGCCGAATGGCAAGCGCTTGATAGCATATTGAAAACGTAAGGTTTCCGGTATCGAAACAATGAAGATCAACAAATCCTCAAAAATAGCAAGCAGCCAATTTCGTCGTGTCTCCTTTCACCTTAAAAGAGGCAAGGGGCACCTGGCACGCTATCTATGGAACAGAGTGCGCTGGCATGTATATCCCAGGCTCCGGATGGCCGGTTCGTATCCTGATCATGTGGACATTGAACTCTCGTCCGTCTGCAACATGAAATGTCCCATGTGTTTCAGCGGGACGGAACTCTTCAAGAAGTCCGTCTGGCAAGGCTTCATGGACTTCTCCCTCTTTTGCAGGATAATAGATCAGCTTGCTGAGCGGCGCGTTTACTCGATCCGGTTGAGCTGGCGTGGAGAGCCGACCGTGAATCCGCACTTCATGGATTGCGTTAGTTATGCAAGGAAAAAGGGAATCAAAGAAATCGCCTCGCTGACCAATGGGCTTAGGCTTACGCCGCAAATGTTCGAGGAACTCGTTGACCTTAAAATGGATTGGTTGACCATTTCATTCGATGGTGTGGGCGAAACTTACGAGCGAATTCGAGTGCCTGCCAAGTTCGGCGAAATGGTTGACAAGATTCGCCTATTCTCAGAAATAAAGAAAAGAAAGAGGAGCGTGAAGCCAGTTGTTCGGCTTCAAGGGATATGGCCCGCCATATCCGAGAACGCTCACGAGTATTTCGATATATTCGAACCTCTTGTGGACGAGGTGAGCGTCAATTCTTTGCTGGATTACTTGCTTAACGATGAACGACCTGAATATGTGGAGAATTTCACGTGCCCAGTGCCGTTTCAGCGTCTGGCAATTGGAGCCGACGGGCAAGTGCTGATGTGTGCCCACGACGCCTATGGGAGCAATCCGGTAGGGGATGTGAGAAAACAGTCGATTCAAGAGGTATGGAACGGGCCAAAGATGCGCCGCATTAGGGAGATACACGAAAACCACAAGGGATGTGAACTCCTGGAGCCTTGTAAGGTTTGTTATGAGCCTCGCAAGACAGTGGAGGTCTGCTATCAGGTCGGCGAACGCTCAATTTGCCTCGATGAATTGGTTGGAAGGCCTCAGGTGGTGGGGAAATAGTAGAAGGCATGATCGTCGCGATTCATCAGCCCGAGTATTTGCCCTGGTTGGGTTTCTTCGACAAAGCCATGCATGCGGACCTGTTTGTGCTGCTGGACAGCGTTCAGTTCCGCAAGAACAACTGGCAGAATAGGAACAGGATACGTTCAGCCAACGGCCCCATGTGGCTCTCCGTACCGGTGTCGCTCAAGGATGGTCACAAGCAGTTGATCAGGAGTGTGCCGATTAACAATCGGGAAGCCAAATCGTGGCGAGTCAAAACCTGGAAGAGCATAGAGCTGGCCTATCGGAGAGCCCCTTTTTTCGATGTGTATGCCGCTTTTTTCGAGTCTGTCTATTCGAGGCAATGGGACCTGGTGATCGATCTCAATTACACTCTACTTGACTATCTTTTCAATGCCCTTGACATCCCCGTAAGACGGGTAAGCTCGTCCGACCTCAATTTGCATTCGAGCCGGACAGATCTTCTCGTTGACATATGTCGGCAAGTGGGGGCCAGCACTTACTTTTCCGGCATATCCGGCAAGGAATACCTGGAAATCAGCAAGTTCACTGACGCAGGCATCGAGGTGCTGTTCCAGGAGTTCCACCATCCCATTTACAAGCAGATGTACGAACCGTTCATTCCCTGTATGTCCGTCATCGATCTGATGTTTAATTGCGGCCCAGCCAGCCGCGACATCATAAATGGCATCGGCGTACAGAGGGTAGACCATTTATTCGAGTGAGGGGCCGCATGAACAAGGTTCGGATTGGTAATCGGTTAGTGGGCGATGGTCAGCCCGTTTTTATCATAGCCGAGATTGGATACAACTTTAACACGGTTGAGGAGGGTATAGCCTCCATCGACAGAGCCGTGGATTGCGGCGTGGATGCAGTAAAATTCCAGACTTTTAAGCCGGAAACCCTGACCACTCGATCAGTGAATTTTCCCGAAGAGGCTGGCGGCGTCAACCAATGGGAGGAATTTAATCGTTATCAAATGTCGGAGGAAACCCACCGTGTCCTCTTTGAGCATGCCCGAGAGCGGGGCATCTTGGTTTTTTCAACTCCCAGCCACTTTGACGATGTTGACCTGCTGGAGCGATTGGATGTCTCGCTCTATAAGATCGGCTCCGATGATTTAACCAACTTGCCTTTCTTGAAATACATTGCAGAAAAAGGCAAACCCATCATTTTTTCTACCGGCATGGGGACAATGGTGGAAGTAGCCGAAGCTTTCGAGACGATACTAAGCAGTGGAAATAGCCATGTGATAGTCCTCTACTGCGTCTCTAACTACCCTATCAGGGACTCTGCGCTGCTTGACCTGAATGTGATCAAAACTTTCAAGAAGGTTTTCGGAATTCCCGTGGGGTTTTCAGATCATTCCACTACGGTCGGAGCTGCAGTTGCCGCGGTGGCTTTAGGAGCCTCAGTCATAGAGCGCCATTTTGTGATTGACAAGGGGCTGGATGTTCCGGATGCCTTCTTCTCGGCAGATCCTTCAGAACTGAGGCTGCTTGTGGACGAGATAAGAAACGTTGAAAAGGCTTTGGGAGATGGGATAAAGCGGCGTACCGTGACAGAATCGCAGATGGCGCTGGAAGCCAGAAAAAGCATTATAGCCCGGCGCGACATAGCCGTCGGTGAAACAATGACGCGCGACATGTTCATTATAAAGAGGCCTGGAACGGGCATTCTGCCGAAATACGCCGATTTGGTGAGTGGCAGGAGGGCCAGGAAGGTCATACCGAGGGATACGGTGATAACCTGGGATTGTCTTGACTGATGAGGATATCAGGTAAGCCGCTTGTAGCTCTACTGGCTGAGGCATCGTTCCAAATTGGCAGCGGCCATCTCATTGAGACGTTCAACATTGCCCGAGCCGCGCAACGTGTGCAACTTCCTGTTGTAATGAGGGTGAACAAGGATGCGCCAGTTGGCCTTTTGGAACACGCGCCGGTTCCTGTCGGATTGGTCAGCGATTTCAGCGCCGAAACCCTTGCTCGGGAGGCCATGAGCCTCGTAAAACAAGGATGTTCCCTTGTTATAACGAATTTCAGGCGGGTAACTGATGCACAGGTGCAGGCTCTTCAGGCTGCGGGTCTGAAAGTTGTGTGCATAGACGAATTAGGAAATACCCACCTAAACTGCGACCTAGTGGTAAACACCTCCATAGTAACTGATTATCACCACTATACATCGACCAATCCGAATTTTCGCTTCGTTGCCGGACCTAAGTACCTGGCTATGACAGAGGAGTTTCAAAGCCTTAATCAGAGAGCGAGGGTTATTCGGAACAAGATACAAAGTCTAGTAATAACAATGGGCGGGACTAATCCCACCGGCACAACTGCTAAAATTGTGGAAGCCCTGGCTGGAGGAACTACTCTAGAGATCGAGAAACATGTTGTGGTCGGAGGCGGCTTCGCTCACGCGGCGGAACTGGAGGTGGCGCTAAGCAGGCATCGCGGCGCCAATGTAATTGTGCATCGTAACTTGAAATCACTGGCGGAATTGCTAGCGCGGAGTGACGTCGGCTTCACTGTGGGCGGAAACACTCTCAGTGAAATGGCCTGCGTGGGGACTACCGCTTTGGTGCTGTATGAAATGCCTCACGAAAAGGACCAGGCTATGGCTTTTCAGGACCGCGGGTTCGGTGTATGTGTGGGATCCGCTGTCGATACCTTCAGGAACGTCATCGTGCAAGCACTGGAATACGTTGGCGACCGCGACTTTAGGGAGAGGTCCTCCAGAGTGGGTCGTGAACTGGTTGATGGTCGAGGAGCCCAAAGAATCCTCGTCCTTAGCCTGAATCTAATAGGTTACCAGTGTTCGGGGCTTCTATGATGAGAGTTCTGGTTATTTCAGCCCACATGGATGATGAAGTTCTAGGCCCAGGTGGAACGATTGCCAAACATGTGTCCGCGGGTGATAAGGTGACGGTATGCATAGTCTGCATGCGAGCCTACAACCATGAATTCGACCCCAATTCTGTAGCCGAAGAAAAGGCCTGCGCCACAGAAGCGGCCCGGATTCTAGGATACAGTGACATCCGTTTCTTGGATCTGCACGACGAACTTCTGGACGAAAGGCTGTTGGACGTTCTTGTGCCTCTCGAGGCTTGTGTTGAGGATGTGAAACCCTCAGTGGTTTACACGCATCACAGGGGTGACACCAATCAGGACCACCGGGCGGTTTTTCAAGCGTCGGTGATTGCTTGCAGGACCGTGTCCGCTCACAAAGTGAAGCGGCTTCTGAGCTACGAAGTCCCATCGTCTACAGATATAGCCCCTCCATTCCAGGAATTCGCATTTCAGCCCAACTTCTACGTCAATATAACCGGATTTGTGGATCGGAAGATCAAGGCGCTCAATGCCTATCGCAGAGAACTGAGGGAGTTCCCTCATCCTCGATCGGCCAAAGGCATAGAGGTCATGGCGGCCAAGCGAGGCATGGAGATTGGCTTTGACTCTGCTGAGGCGTTTTCAATTATACGGGATGAGTGGGGTTGATACCGACATTTCTGTAAGACTGGCGGAGTGCCTCCGAAGCGAAGTCAGTCCCGCGACGCAGCGGAATTGCCGTCCGTAGAGGAGGAGGTATGCCCCCAATCTCATGAAATTAAGAGCGAACTGGTTAAACGAACTATTACCCCGACTTTTCCGGAGTTGTCATGAAATTTCTTTTCATTTGGCCTAATAGGGGAACCTTCAATTTCAAGCCTATTGGTATAGCCCTTCTTTCAGCTATCATGAAGCGAAAAGGACATGAAGTGGAGCTTTTCGACACCACATTTGTCGATTTCGGTTTTGAGGCCATCTCAAAAGTGCGTTTCAGGATACGAGTATTCAAGCCGGTCGATTACGGTGAACTTGACGTCGAGAAGAAGAAAGTCGACTGGAAAGCCCAGCTCATACAGAAACTAGATGAATTTCAGCCCGACGTGGTCGGGGTGTCCGCTCTCTTCGATGAAGTGGAAATAGGTTTGGAAGCGTCCCGGGCTACAAAACAATGGCGTGACGTGCCGGTCATCTGGGGCAACAAGGCGGCTACGATGGATCCCGAGAGGCTTCTGACCGACGGGAGCGTGGACTTTGTCTGCGTCGGTGAAGGGATTGAATTCATAAGTGAGTTCATGGATTGCCTGAGTTCCGGGGGCGATCCGCGAGTCTTGAAAAACATTGCTTACTTGGATGACGCGGGTCGAGTTCGTCGAAACGAACTCCACGGGTATTTCCAAAAACTTGATTCATTGCCCTATGTCGATTGGTCGATCTTCGATCCGAGACAGTTCCTCAAGCCATTCGACGGCAGGGTCTACGTGGGCGGGGACCATATGATTTACTGGGGATGCTGCAATGACTGCACCTATTGCATCAACCATGCCTATCGTTCCATGTACGGGCCCAAGGCCGGCCGTTTCCTGAGGGGTTACAGTGTCGATAGGATTATAGAAGAGTTGAAGCATGTGGTTCAAAAATGGAACCTTACCTTTCTGAAGTTTCATGACGAGGACTTCTGCATCAAGCCCAAATCCTATTTTCGCGAGTTGGCGGAGAAATACGAGCGTCACATTGGACTCCCCTTCACTATTGAGGCAAACGCCCGTAACCTTACAAAAGAAAAAGTGGGTCTTCTGAAGCGAATGAACTGCGCGAGCGTGAGTATAGGCATAGAAAACGGCAACACGCATTTGCGTAAAGATATTCTCAAAAGGCGTGAATCCAAAGAAGAGATCATTCGGGCAGTAGGGATGTTGAATGATGCCCAAATCAGGACGTCATCCTTCAACTTGATCGGAATCCCGTTTGAAGACAGATCCACAATTCTGGATACCATTAAACTTAACAGGGATGCCGGAGTCCGCTACCCCAATGTGGGGTTCTTCTTTCCTCTGGAAGGTACTGATCTCAGGGAAATCGCCATCAGGAACGGCTTCTTTGATGATTCTCATGGAGCGGTTTTCGACGATCTTCATCCGATTTTGCATTTTTCGGAGATTTCCGGTGAGGAGCTTGTAGCGCTTCGAGAGAGATTCACGCTGTATGTGAAAATGCCGAAGGAATACTATAAATACATCGAAAGATCGGAACGGCCTGACGAAATTGGCCTTAAGCTTACTGAAGAGATTCACAAGATTTACGACGAATGCGTGTTTCTCAATGAGGGCGTGTGGACAGACCGAGGGAAAAATAGGAATTACCTGCACAGACTCGAGCAGATATACCAAACAGCAGATGGGACTACGATGTGCTGATGTGGCGGCGTGGCCCAGCATGCAGATGGGGGATCATAAGATGATTCTGGGCGTTATACCGGCAAGAGGCGGGAGCAAGGGAATTCCAAGAAAGAATATTGTTCCGATCTGTGGCAAGCCGCTCATAGCCTGGACCATCGAAGCTGCGAGGACCTCGAAGCTCATGGACCGATTTGTCGTGTCCACCGAAGATCCTGAAATAGCCGAAGTTGCACGCCAATGTGGCGCGGAGGTGCTCGACCGGCCTCCTGAACTCGCCACTGATGAGGCCGACACCCTCGGTGTTCTGCAGCATGCCCTCCGGATAATTCCGGCGGATGTCCTCGTGCTTCTGCAGGCCACCTCTCCCATAAGGGACGATGGACTGATAGACCAATGCATCAGTCGCTTCTGGGAGACCAAAGCCGATTCACTTGCAACCGGATTCATGTGCAAATTCGTCGAGTACGGCAAGAACGAATTGCGACGTCAGGACCTTAAGGGCTTTTTTTACGATGATGGGAATTGTTACGTCGTGAAGGGCGATTTGTTACGGTCCGGCGACCGTTACGGGAAACGCATAGAGAGGGTGATACTGGACCGGGAGCAAAACGTGGAAATTGACGACGACTTCGATCTGTGGCTGGCCGAACAGGTCCTGAAGCGCAGACTTGGACTGGACAAGTGAACGCCATAGCCTTTTTCGAAACACGGGCTCAGTTGGAATTCTTGAAGGACTGGTCGGCAAGTAACTCGGCTCGGCCTATCCTTGTGGCTATGACCCCGGAGGCGGACTACGCCGCGGAAGCCCAATGCCTGGACTATCACACCATCGAGGACTTCTATTCTGAACGCGATCTCGTCGGACGAGGACTGCTCAACTTTTCTCGAACGGAAGATCTGTGCCGTTTGCTGGACCGACACGCGATCCAAGCGTTCTCGGCATGTTCTACTGAAATTATTCCAAAGGCCGGACATTTCTTTTATAGTCTGAAAAGACTACTGGACGCGCTTCTCCTACGGACATATCCGGTGTTGCAGGCGCTGAAAAAACTCCAACCTGACACAGTCGTCTGTTTTGAAACGCATCATGCTCCCACGAATTTTTGGATGGACTTCAGGGATGAATCCCTGACCGCGCTGGTCCTTCCATACATTGCGAAACAAACTAATTGTCATCTGATTCAACTTCCTGCTGTGACAGCGCCCAGCCCCCGGTCACCAAGGGCTCCTGGTGTGAAACGGCGAATTCGGGAAGCGATCACCTCCTTGCCGTTTGGAGATTACGTCTTGCGCGGCCTGAGTAAACTTCGATCCAGAAATCGTAACAGACTAGAACCTAAATACAGCGGAAAACGGCCGTCTATCACGGTCCTGGTTGCGGACGGCTTGCTTCTGTACCATGACCTCGATGAGAGCATTCTGGCCTCGGGACACCGTCTGATTAAGCTCAGCGAGATCCTGGACCGTCTACAAACGTTGGAATTGGAAGCCGAAGGGTGTTTGGCAAGGGCTGATAGGCTTATGTACAACAAGCTGTGGTCATCCCTGTCCGCAGACCCGGGTTTCAAGAGATTTTTCGCGCTTGATGGAGTGGATCTTTTCAAAATGGTGGAGAAACGCTTGCGACATTTCCTGTGCCATATTATGCCGGATACCATGGATCTCTCCTTCCGTATTGAAAATCACCTTCGTGAAAGCGGGGTTTCAGCGGTGCTTGCGGCTAGCCCAGTAACCGCGGACCAAATAGCATGTCTCCAGGCAGCCCAGCGAGTCGGAATTCCCACTGCAGTGTATCAGCACGGCGCATATTTGCACCATCCGATCAACCGGTACACTGATTTGATATTGGCGGACTATTTCTTTTCATTTGGACAAGAGGTCAACCGGTTTTTAGTCGAATACCAGGCAAAGCCCGCCAATGACGGCTCTCTTCCTTTCGCGAACCCCGTTGCCATTGGATCAGTGGAACTAGACCAACTGCTCGCTATGCATCGCAGGACCTCTAAAGCCCAAATTGCCCCATCCAAAACGAAGCGCAAAGTGATGTACGTCATGAGCGGGCTCATGGGGGACTTGAGACATTTCAGCCACAGCAACGCTGAGATTCATTATTGGCGGTTGCAGCGAGATGTTATCGAAACGTGCTGTGGACATCCCGACATCCAGCTCATTCTTAAGCCTTACCCTTCAGATTGGGCAGAGAACCCGATATGGGAGCATATAGAGACGCGAGATCTAACGGAAATCCAAGTCATCCGGGATCGGAAACTGAGCGACTGCCTGGCAATGGCAGATCTGTTCATAGTCGACTTCTTGTCCACCACGCTGCTACAAGCCATGACTACTGACAAGAAAATCATTGCTCATGTCGATCCGGACACTTATCCTGTGCCGGAAAGCATGCTGGAGTTCTTGTGTAAGCGAGCTTTGGTCTCCACGACAAAGACCGAGCTTCTCACCAATATAGCCGCCACTCTTCAGGAAGAAGATTGGAATCTATCCGAGCCGGTAAATGATGAGTTCCTGAAGGCGTATGGCACCCATCTGAACGATGGGCGATCCAGCGAGAGACTGGTTGAAACTCTTCAGGGAATAGTCGCATCATGGCGATCCTCGAAGGGTTCATGGACCGACGTTTCCCGTAGAAGTGCTTCCAGCCCGTCACACCAGTGAAGCCCTTGCCTCAACCCTATATTAAAGCAAAAAGTTTCGAGAGAATTCAGCGTTCGGAAGCGGATCGCGACGCAGTTGTCGCTAGGGTTGACAAGGCGTGCGGTAGGATAGAGCAAGCTTCCCTATCCAAGTACCAAGCAGGAATAGTGGGGCTAGCGTGTCGAGACCTGCTGACCCGAGATTCTTCTGCCGCAGAGGACCTATTTTCCCTGAGAGATCTCCTGGTGCAAGACATTTCCCGGTTGTCGGATGATGATTTGTCCAGGTATCTGTTTTATCGGTATCGCTATGACATGTTTCCTCGGAAGCACATGGTGGATGACTTTCCTCCCTGCTTACAGGTTGAACCGGCTTCAGTGTGCAATTACCGTTGTTTATTTTGTTATCAGACCGATGAGGAGTTTACGGACCCCAAACGTGGCCACATGGGCCTGATGAAATTGGACCTGTTCCAACGAATAATCGACCAGGCCGAAGGACAGTGTGAAGCAGTGACCCTAGCTTCCCGAGGAGAGCCGCTCCTTAATCCCAGGATTAAAGAAATGCTGGCCTATGCGGGCGGAAAGTTCCTGGCACTGAAACTCAACACTAATGCCTTCTATCTGACGGAAGACATCTGCCATGCGATTCTGCAAGCCGGCGTGAATATCATGGTATTCTCAGTGGACGCTGCTTCGGAGCCATTGTACAGCCGGCTGAGAGTCCGGGGGGATTTGGAGAGAGTTGTCTCTAATATCCGGCAATTTCATAGTATTCGGCTTCATCACTACCCGCAATCCAGGACTCTGGCCCGCGTCTCGGGGGTTAAATTCTGCGAGGACCAGGACTTTGAGGCTGTAGAGGCGTTTTGGCGAGATTACGTTGACCAGGTGGCCTTCGTAACATACAATCCCTGGGAGAACACCTACCAAAAGCCGCCCAACGATATTGATACCCCCTGTTCGGACCTTTGGCGCCGAATGTTCGTGTGGTTTGACGGGACGGTGAATCCATGCGACATCGATTACAGGTCAACGATGGCAATCGGGAGCGCCAAGACCGAACGTATTACGGACATCTGGAAGGGTGACAAGTATTCGGTCTTGAGAGAAGCTCATCTGGCGGGACAGCGTAGATGTTCAGCCCTTTGCCACCAGTGTACGTTCACCTGAGGAGCAACCGGAGATTCGGGGAAATGGTGTCTCGCGTGAAAAGCAAAATCAGCAGGATTATCGCAAGGCTTCGAGGAGCTTCCGGTTCAGTAAGACCAGGGACGGTCACATGCCAAGTGCGGGGCCTTGCAATCCTTCTGGACGTTGAGTCTGAAATCGAGGTCTTTCGGGCGGAAACCTATGCTTCCAAGGAACCGGAAACCCTCGAATGGATAGA
>Ga0172370_10008714_pt1 | contig 12083 bp, 8 predicted proteins | sample LakKiv5m_FD_114538 | JGI IMG/M metagenome (GOLD analysis project Ga0172370, IMG submission 114538) | Freshwater microbial communities from Kabuno Bay, South-Kivu, Congo - kab_022012_11.5m | ecosystem: Environmental > Aquatic > Freshwater > Lake | place: Democratic Republic of the Congo...
GATTTATCTGAAGCTGAAAAACAAGCTGCACACGATCGCAAAAAACAACAGGAAGCGGATGCGCAAGCCAAACAGCGACAAGCACAGGCTGACCAGTGGGCTGAATCTGGTGAAGGCGGTGATGATTTATCTGAAGCTGAAAAACAAGCTGCACACGATCGCAAAAAACAACAGGAAGCGGATGCGCAAGCCAAACAGCGACAAGCACAGGCTGATCACTATGCTGAATCTGGTGAAGGCGGTGATGATTTATCTGAAGCTGAAAAACAAGCTGCACACGATCGCAAAAAACAACAGGAAGCGGATGCGCAAGCCAAACAGCGACAAGCACAGGCTGACCAGTGGGCTGAAAGTCAAAATGAAGATGTGGAACCCACTCCCCCAGCTGCTGAAGGTGGAGAACCTGTGCCAACTGAGGGAAACGGGCAAACTGAGGAGCAACCAAACCCAAAGGGACAAGGAGAAAACGGGGAAGTACAACCTAATCAGCCTGGACAGCAAGGTGAACCAGATAATCAAGAAAACCAAGATGAACAAGAACAAGCCCAACGAAAAGCCGATCAGTTTAAACAAAGAAGCGCTGCAACCAATTTGATAAACAGGCTTCGTTTTGCTAGCGATATAAAAAAAGTTGATAACAATATAAAATTATATGATGATGTTATCAATAACATAGACAAAAAAATCAAGCCCTTAAAAAATAAACAACGACCTTTAAAAATCGTTAAGAATGCTTTGCAAATTTCCAAATGGTCTGTACGTATTTTTCAAATAGTACTGTACATCATTGCCGCCATCTTGGCGGCCAGCATTATCTTTCTCTTTATTATCCCCTTGGCTCCCATGGTCTACTGGGGGGCTCAAGCTTTGGGGCCAGTAATTGCTGCTTTGGATGCACAAATAAAATTATTAAATGAAAAAATAGAAGACTTGGAAAAACAAATTAAAGTTGAGGAAGAAAAAAAGAAAAGTCTTGTACAAAAGATGCAACAATTATTAACTTTAAGGAGAAAGATCATGAACCAAGCGCTACTCCAAGCTAAAAACCAGCAAGCAGATGAAATGGAGGACCTTTATTTATAATTTAAAAACTTAAAATCTAAATTTTCCAATATGGATGAAAATAAAAAACGTTTAATCTTTGCCATTGGCTTCATTGTTATAAGCATTGGCATTGGTTATTTGCTTTACTGGGTATTTTTTGGACAAAAACCCGCGTCCGAACAGGCGTTACAAGGAACAGGTGGACAGGCCGGACAATTTCCTACTTCCGGACAAGCCAATAAAAAACCCACCGGCACTACTGTGAACAAACTTCCGGTATCGGGTACCAATACCAATCAAACAGGTACTCAAATTAGCGGGGGTACACCAACTTCTGCTCAACCAACAACACAAAGAGTAAACCAACCGATTAATAACTACGTGGTTAGCGCTGCACCCGACACCAATGGCGGTAGCCGATTTTATAATGACACAGATGGTAAATTTTATCGCTTGCAAAAAGACGGCACTGTAAAAACTTTAAGCGATCAAATTTTTTACAATGTACAAAAAGCCAATTGGTCGCCAGTAGCCAACCAAGCAATTATTGAATACCCTGATGGTTCTAATATTTACTATGATTTTGACACTAAAAAACAAGTGAGTCTGCCCAAACATTGGGAAAATTTTTCTTTCTCGCCTCAAGGAGATAAAATTGCCAGCAAGAGCTTGGGATTATCCCCAGAAAATCAATGGCTAATAACTTCGGATCCAGATGGCAAAAATATTAAATTAATTGAACCCATGGGAGAAAATGCCGCCAAAGTTACAGTTGATTGGTCGCCCAACCAACAAGTGGTGGCCCTTTCACGCACTGGAGAATCATTGGGTGCTGACCGTGAGGAAGTATTATTTGTAGGTCTAAATGGAGAAAACTTTAAATCTGCAGTGGTGGAAGGACGTGGACTGGAAAGCAAATGGTCAACAGCCGGTAAAAATTTATTATACAGCGTTTACAGCGCGCGCAGTGATTTTAAACCAGAACTCTGGATTGTTAATGCCGAGGGAAACAACATTGGCGCCAACCGCCAGCCACTAAACTTAAATACTTGGGCCGACAAATGTACTTTTCAAAATGAAAGAACTTTATTCTGCGCCGTACCCACTCAGTTGGACACCGGAGCCGGCTTTGCTCCCAGTGTTGCCGATGCCATACCCGATACTATTTATAAAATTGATTTGCAAACTGGCTTAAAAAGCGAAATTAAACAAGACAGCGCCGGACACACCATTAGCAATATGTTTGTAGGGAGTGATGGTAGCAAGCTTTACTTTACTGACAAAAACCAAAACGGTTTATTCAGTATTAATCTATAGATTAACAAATTTAAAGTGAAATTAATATTACTTAAATGTGTAGCATAATTTCTTAATTTCTTTGCACATATTGAAATTTGGAAACTAAGAAACTGGGAAACTTTGCTGCACATTTAGATACTAAAAAGCAGTAATTTCCTAATTTCATTTATCAACTTAATTGCTAACCAGCAGTCTACAATATTTTTTCTAACCAAATATATTTTATGATCAAGACCCATCACTTAATTTTCCTACTAATCCCTGCTTTTTTAATTTTGGCTCTAGCCTGGTTTGTTCATATTATCCGCTACCAACCTTTAAACCCACCCGAGGAAAAACAAAAAACAAATACTGCGGAAGCCATAATTCCCATTATGCCTGCTGACCCAATTTTGGGCAAAAAAAATGCGCCAATAACCATTATTGCTTTCGAAGACTTTGGTTGCGAGGGCTGCAAATACCAGTCTTCGCTTTTGGAGCAATTATTACAAAAATATCCGGACAAGGTAAAAATTGTTTGGAAAGGGGTGGCAGTGGTTAGTTTTCCCTATCCTACCAAGCCTGCCCATCAATATGCCTATTGCGCCGGCAAACAGCATAAATTTTCCGAATTTAAAGACCTGGCTTTTGCCAACAGCGACGCCCTTTCCCCAGAAAACCTAACAGCCATTGCGGAAAGTGTTAAACTGAATAAAGATCAGCTTACTGCTTGTTTAAGTGCGGCAGAAACCAAAGAATATGTAGAGCAAACGGAAAATATTGCCCGTTTCTTTAATATTCAAGCTGTACCAACTTTTTTTACCGGCAACCAACAAGTTATCAATCCCACCACTTTGGAAGGCTGGGAAGCACTAATTAATCAATAGTATGCGCAAATTTGGGGTAATACTTTTTTTAATAGTTTTAGCTAGTGGTTTTTTTATTGCCATAAATACTGTAGTAGCAGCTGATGCTGTTATAGATGCTGACCAAGCCATTAAACAGGTATTCAATCCTCAACTACAAATTACCATTCCTGGTTTAAATTTCTCTGACCCGGCTGAAGTTGCCAAATTAGCTACCAAAGAACCAGGTGGCACTTATCTCTATATCCCCTTTTTAGGACAATATATTTCAGCTCTTTATAAATATGCTATTGCCGCAGCCGCCATTATTGCCACTTTTATTATTATGTGGAATGGTTTTGGTTATCTTTTTTCTTTTGGCGACTCTGAAAAAATTAACAGCTCCAAAAAAAGAATTGGTGAAGCCGTAGTTGGTTTGTTAATTGCCACTACTTCCTATACTTTATTATATTTAATCAATCCGGATTTGGTGAATTTTAGAAATTTAAAAATAAAATATGTAGAAGGAATGACTGTACCCAATTATTCAGAAGGCGAAGCTTATGAAATAAGGGGCGTAGACCCAACAATGTTGAATGGTAAAAATATTTCTGCCGAAGATAAATGTTTAATAGACAACTTTCATTTAGAGGTGGGAAAACTTGCCCCCAAGGCCAAAATAAAAATCTTTGACATTAGGAATGTTAATGTGAACCAGTACAGTTTAAGCGCTTGGCAAAAAGCGTCTGATGAAATATTGGCCAGCAATGATCCAGAACTTAAAGGTTATATCCAATATATGCGAGATGTGAATGATTTAAAAATAAAAGATTTGTCAGGTACTTTTGCCAAAGGGCAGGCTACTGGTGCTGCTGCCCAAGATGGTATGTTTGCTCCGGTTGGTATAAGCAGACATAATAAAAGTCCCCTAAAACACTTAACTTATGATATGCACGTTAATGGTTTGGCCTTAGATTTTATGGCTTTGGAAAACTGGGATATAAACTGGGAAAATAGTACTAAAGGCAAGGCCGCTCTGCCATACTGTCAAGTTTATAAAAAGAATTTTGAGAGAATGAAAAGCGAGTTGCCTAATGACCCTTACAAAATGTATGTTAGATTAGAAAAAAATATTAATGATTGCTTTAATAAGTTTGATAATGGTAATAACCCCTTCACCACCATGCCAAAAGAATTTATAAATATCTTTGAACGCAATGGTTTTTATTGGGGCGGCTGGGGATGGGGACATAAATTAAGAACCGATGCTATGCATTTTGAATATTTAGGTCCATGTGGAAAAACTAAAAATGGCGCTACCCCACCAGAAGACAAAACCCAAATTTTTGAACCAGGACAATGCGACCCCAACAGCCAATCATGTAATTGATAATATGATCATTCTTTCATTTCCATTTTCAATTTAAAACATGAAAAAAACCAAATTAATTTTTTTACTTTTATTACTTACCATCCACCTATTAGCCTGGCCAATTTTAGTGCAGGCAGGAAACACACCAACTACAGTTGATGAAACTCAAAACATTATCAACCAATCTCAATCAGGTAATGCTGGTTCAGGTACCAATCAAACCCCTTCAGGCAATAATGGAAATGCCAACAACAATCCTGCGCTAACTACAGTTAATGAAACAGACATCATTATTAGCCAACCTCAATTACAAATAAAAATTCCTGGCTTAAATTTTTCCAACCCTGATGATGTTAAAAAATTAATTAGTGAGGACTCAGATAAAACCTATCTTTCTATCCCCTACTTAAGCGAATATATTGTGGCAATCTACAAATATGCAATTGTGGTTGCTTCAATCATCGCCACTTTTATTATCATGTGGAACGGTTTTGATTGGCTATTTTCTATCATGAGTCCTGATGCAATACAAAATGCTAAAAAAAGAATTAGTCAGGCCATGGTGGGCCTATTAATTGCCCTTCTATCTTACAATATACTAAATTTACTCAACCCTTACTTAGTAAATTTCAAAAATTTAAAAATAAATTATGTTAAACCCATACAGCTTGGGGAAGTAGTAGGTCAAATCGCTGGCATTGATAGCATGGGCAATTTAGAGGTTACACCAATAACCGATCCCAACTTTCATCATGACAAGTTACCCAGTGACAACAAAGTAACTGAAGAGAGTATTAAGGAAACCGCTGACAAATTAAGTATTGATGAATGTCTCCTAAGTTCTATTATTTTAAAAGAATCTGGGGGTAATTTATTGGCTACTGGACACGATGAAGACTTTGCGGTGCCTGGATACCCCAACCCCAATGGCAGTGGCGGTTGTGTACCTAGAGTAATATCGCGTGGAAATTTTTTGGCTAGTGGAAAAAAATTCTCTGGAGCAACCTTCCCAGCTATTACTGAGGCATATGATGCCTGCAAACACAATTCCATAAGAGTGTCTAATGATGATTATGATTCCCGCAGTGCCAGTAGAAAAAATCCTGATAAATTTATAGCACCTGATTATGGATTAGACTGGCGTTATTCACATGGCATTGGTTTGGGGCAAGTGACTATTTTTCCTTATGGTGGAAAATATGAATCAGAAAATACAAAAATCGAAGGACCAAATGGGCAAGAATGGGCCAGAAAAATCGGTGGACGCTGGTTTACTGTCACCGACCTATTCAATTTGGATAAAACGGTTGAAGCTACCATGCTAATTATCAAAAATTGTTTTAAATATGCCAAAACAGATTTAGAAAAATTTTATGCCTGCTATGCTGGTGATGAGGGTGGCATCCCTCGAGGTATGAAATTTTATTGTTCTTGTTTACAAAAAAAAGGACGTCCACTTTTAACAAATTGTGGTAAATATCAGTAAACAGCTATGGATAAAAAAAATAATACCATTTTTGTCTGTTCAAATTGTGATGCTCAATGCACCAAGTGGAATGGCAGGTGTTTGGAATGCGGAAAATGGGGAACGATAGAAGAAATGCAAAATGCAAATTTCAAAATGCAGAATGGTGATAATAACCAATACCAAGCTATTGAGACAAAAAAATTAAATGACATTAAAAGCGAAGACGTTAGAAGAGTAATAACTGACATTGGCGAGCTGGATAGAGTTTTAGGTGGCGGCATCGTTCCAGGTAGCTTAATATTGCTGGGTGGCGAGCCAGGCATTGGCAAGTCTACTTTAACAATGCAATTGGCTGGCACAGTGATTAACACTTTGTATATTTCAGGTGAAGAATCTGTAGGGCAAATTAAATTAAGAGCGGATCGCATCTTGGCCGTACAGACGAGGCATGCCTCGTCTCTACAACTGGCCAACGAAACCAACATCGGTAATATTTGCGCCACCATTGAAAAACTAAAACCCACACTCACTATAATTGATTCCATTCAAACCATTTATTCGGAGGATATTGCCGGCGAACCGGGCAGTGTTTCACAAATTCGCGCCTGCACCGTAAAACTTTTAGAAACTGCCAAAGCTACCAATACGGCGGTGGTCATTATTGGCCATATTACCAAAGACGGTGCTTTGGCCGGTCCCAAAACCTTGGAGCACTTGGTAGATACAGTTCTATATTTGGAAGGCGATAAATTTCACGAATTCCGCGTCTTGCGAGCTGTAAAAAACAGATTTGGCTCTGTGGATGAGATTGGTGTTTTTGAGATGGCTGAAAGCGGTTTGAGGCCAGTACAAAACCCCTCCCTGGCCTTTTTAGAGGGCCGTGGCGAGGCAGTTGCCGGTTCAGTGGTTACTTGTTTAATTGAGGGGTCGCGACCCATACTGGTGGAAATACAGGCCTTGGTCAGCAAAACCGCCTTTGGCTACCCTGTGCGCAAAGCCAGTGGCTTTGATTTGAACCGTTTGCAAGTGCTAATTGCCGTATTGCAAAAACGCGCCGGTTTAAATTTACTGCAGTATGATGTTCACCTAAATGTAGTAGGAGGAATTACGGCCGATGAACCGGCCGCTGATTTGGCTGTGTGCCTGGCTATTGGCAGTGCTTACAAAGACAAACCTTTGGGAAAAGATTTGGTGGCTTTTGGCGAAGTGGGCTTGGGCGGCGAAGTGCGAGTAGTTTCCCAAACTGAAAAAAGATTAAAAGAGTGCGAAAATTTGGGGATGAAGAGGGTGATACTTCATGAAAACAAAAAAACAAAAAAACAAGAAAACATAAAAACTGTCGAGGTCAACAATATTTCGGAATTGATTAAAGCAGTCTAAAAAAAACGGCAGGCAGGAATCTGTGTTAATCCGTTTAATCCGTTAAATCTGTGTTCTATATATTATTCCAAATGTACCCTCTCTTCCCAAACCTTAACTCTCTCAAGTAAGTCGGGATACTTCTCAAAATCAATACCTCGCGCCAAATCTTGCGCGAGTTTTATTATTCTATCATCCTTTAAAGTAGCCAAACGCAGATTTTCCATCCCGCTTTGCGCTGTGCCATACACTTCTCCCGGACCGCGCGTTTGCAAATCATATTCCGCCAATTTAAAACCATCATTAGTCTTTTCAAATAATTTTAAACGCTCATGTGCTTTTGTTGCATCCGAATCAGTAAACAAAAAACAATATGACTGATGCTCTGCCCTCCCCACTCGGCCGCGAAACTGGTGCAGTTGAGCCAAACCAAAACGCTCAGCGCCTTCAATCATCATCACCGAGGCGTTAGGAATATCCACTCCCACTTCCACCACCGATGTGGACACCAAAATTTTGATTTCATTTTTTCTAAATTTTTCCATTACTGCTTCTTTTTCTTTGGCTTTCATTTTGCCGTGCAAGTAGGCAATTTTTAGATCAGGGAAAATACGTTTAGAGAGTTTCTCATATTCTGACAATACACTTTTCTTTTCCGAACCAAAAGAGTAAGGAGTAAAGAGTAAAGAATAATCATTTTTATTCTCGTCCAATTCGCTTACTCTTTTTTCCTTATTCTTTATTCTTTCTTCAATCAACGGACACACCACAAAACATTGTCTTCCACTTTTTACTTGCTCACGAATAAATTCATATGCTTTTTCTCGGTTATGCGGTTCTACCAAACGTGTTTTAATTAATTTACGCCCCACAGGCATTTCATTGATAATTGATAAATCCAAATCTCCATACAAAGCTAAGGCAAACGATCGAGGAATAGGAGTGGCTGTCATTGATAAGTAGTGTGGTGATAGTTCAGCAGATTTTTTTGACAACAAAGCGCGCTGTTCTACCCCAAACCTATGTTGTTCATCTACAATAATTAAACCAAGTTTTTTAAATTCCACGTCATCCGTAAGCAGTGCGTGCGTACCAACAACAATATCTGAATTATGAATTATGAATAATGAATTATGGTTTTTCTTTACTCCACTCTTATTCTTAATTCTTAATTCATAATTCAACTCTTTTACACTGCTGGTTACTAAACCAATCTTAACTTTTTTCGCCAATATTTTATTAAGCGAATCAAAATGTTGTCTCGCTAAAATTTCGGTCGGCGCCATCAACACCCCCTGATAGCCATTTAATACTGTGTTATAAAGCGCCATGGCTGCCACTACGGTTTTACCACTACCCACATCACCTTCCAACAAACGATTCATGGGTGCACCTTTTTGCAAATCTTGCAAAATTTCCCAAGCCGCAATTTTTTGCGCGCCAGTTAGGGCAAAGGGCAAACCGGAAACAAACTCTTTAATTTCTTTCTCATAAAATTTTAAGGCCGGCGCCAAAGATTGCGAGGCCGCGCGCCTCAATTGTTCGGCTCGAAGTTGCAAAATAAATAATTCATCAAACTTCAAGCGCTTTTCGCTTTGTTTTAAATCAAGCTCATCAACCGGAAAATGAATGCCGCGCACTGCTGCTGTAAGTGGCAACAAATCTCCTTTTTCCAAAATTTCTGCTGGCAGCCACTCTTCAAGTTCGTGGCTTAAATCAATTACCTGACTCATTAAAAATCTAATCTGCTTTTGCGTTATGCCACTGGTTAAAGGATATATAGGGACAATTCGCGCTGTGTGTGTCGTCTGGTTATTTTGAAATTTGAAATTTGAAATTTGAAATTTTTCATAAACCGGTGAAACCATCTGTTTCCCAAACATATCAAAACTTACCTTGCCCGACAAATTAACCCTATCCCCCACTTTTAAAACCTTGATGATAAACGGCTGGCCAAACCAAATAATTTTTATTCGATCACTATCATCCACTACCACTGCTTCAGTTATAATTTTGCGTTTTTTAAAACTGCGCTTATTGGCCAAAAGTTCTATTTGTCCAGAAATTGTTACTTGCTCACCATCTTTGGTGTCTTTAATCAATTTAACTTGGCTAAAATCTTCATAACGAAAAGGATAATAAGTAAGCAAATCTTTCACTGTCTCAATACCCAAAATCTGCAAGCGTTTTTGCAGTGTCTTGCCCACACGATTAAGTTGTGAGACTGGGGTGGTGAGATTCATATTCAATATTCTAACACAAAATCAATATCATTGACAAAATTCATTTATTTTTATATAATCTATGACAATATGGACAATTAGCTCAGCTGGTTAGAGCGCTGCATTCACATTGCAGAGGTCACTGGTTCGATCCCAGTATTGTCCACCGAGCTTTCTTCACAAACTTGACAGAATATGAGATAATACAGTTGTTAAATTTAACAGCTGTTTTTTATGCCAGAAAAAATAACCGACCAAACCCTGCTGGGCGAAGTTTTGCACGAGTGGACTGTTCAAGAATATGAACAGCATGAACGCAATACTGCCTGGTATGTGGTAATGATAATTTTGAGTATTTTACTAATTGGCTATGGTATTTTTAGTGGTAACTTTTTGTTTGCCCTAATTATTATCTTGTTTGCCATTATTCTTTTTTTGCAATCGCACCAGCAACCTCTGCAAGTGCCTTTCCAAATTACAGAATTGGGGGTATCTTTGGGAAATCGCTTTTATCTTTATTCTGAATTTGAGGATTTTTATATAATCTACAACCCACCCGAGGTAAAAACATTATTTTTGGAAACTAAAAATAATTTGCGTCCCATTCTGAGAGTGCCCCTTTTGGACAAAAATCCTCTGGAAATTAAACATAGTTTACGGGAATTTTTAATTGAGAACACAGAAAAAGAAAATGAACCTTTAAGCGACAGAGTGGCCAGAAATTGGGGAATACATTAATCGCAAATTTCAAATTTTAAATTGCAAAATTAAATCCGGAATTATTTTCCGGATTTTTCATTAGGTATTGACTTTTACTACTAATCAGTATATAATAGGCCACAATTGATCAAAACAAGGCCTCGTCGTTCAATGGATAGGACATCAGCTTGCGGAGCTGATGATGTAGGTTCGATTCCTGCCGAGGTCACAAACACTCCATAAATATGGAGTGTTTTTATATACTTGCCAAACCCGCTTTTTTCCCGTATAATTAGAATATTATGAGCGCAGACCCAATCAATTTTTTATACTCTAAAAATCATCCGGATAATGAACCCAGCTGGCGTCAAGAAAAGCCTCCTAAAAACACCAAAAAAACCGTGCTTTTCATTATTTTAGCCAGCATTTTGCTTATTGGCGGTTGTATTGCTAGAGTTAGTATTAACGGCTACCAGCCAGAAGACCCGGCCAAATACGATCAAGCTACTCTGCAACCCAAAAAACCCGAGGGTTTTTTTAAGCAAATTGGCTATTTATTTTTTGGCAGTGATAATAATTTGGAAGGCTATGGCGATGATAGAATTAATATTTTACTTTTGGGTATGGGTGGAGCGGGACACGATGGTCCGTATTTAACTGATACCATGATTTTGGCAAGTATTAAGCCCAGCACCGGACAAATTGCCCTTATTTCCATTCCCCGCGATTTGGGTGTAGAGGTACCGGGCTTTGGCATGGACAAAATTAACCACCTGAATGCTTATGCTGAACAAAAAAATCCTGGCGAAGGTGGAGAAGCAACCAGGGCGGCTGTGGAAAAATTATTTAATATTAAAATCCCCTATTATTTTCGCTTGGATTTTAAAGCTTTTTCAGAAATTATTGACCAGTTAGGCGGAGTGAGTGTAAATGTGGAAACTGCTTTTGTTGACCAAATGTACCCTACAGACAATTACGATTATCAAACCATCAATTTTAACGCAGGCGTACAACAAATGAATGGCGAAACCGCCTTAAAATTTGTGCGTTCACGCCATGGCAACAATGGTGAGGGCTCGGATTTTGCCAGGGCCGCGCGCCAGCAAAAAATATTGTTTGCCTTAAAAGAAAAACTACTCTCTTACAGCACCCTGCTTAATCCCTTTAAAATTAATGAGATAAAAAACTCTTTGCAAAACCACATTACCACTAATTTAAATTTTGCCAACATTATGTCCTTAGCTCGCTTGGCAAAAAATTTAAATACCAAGAGTATTAATACCGTAGTTTTGGATGATAACCCCAAGGGTTATTTGCAGAGCTATATCAGCCCAATTACCGGTGCTTTTCTACTTTCCCCCAAAACCGGAAATTTTGACGAGATAAACAATTTAATTGCCAATGTTTTTTCAGAAAATAAAGTTGCCAAAACCGATAACACCCCGGCACAAGTTAGACCCACAATAGAAAGCGCTGTGGTAGAAATTCAAAATGGTACCTGGAATGCAGGTTTGGCGGCGCGTATGAAAAAGCGGCTCGAAGATAAAAATTTTGCTATTGCCACTATTGGCAATACTACTCTGAGACCACAATCCGGAAGTGGTATTTATCAAATTGGCAATCGTGATTTAATAAGTTTAAAACAAAGCTTACAGCAAGAATTACATATTCCGATTAAGCAAAATTTGCCTCCCAACATCACACCTAGCGCCGACACTGAAATTTTGGTAGTACTAGGAGAGGATATACAAGAGTAAATTAATTTCAAATTGCAGATTGCAGATTTCAAAATACCA
>Ga0172370_10008717_pt1 | contig 12080 bp, 11 predicted proteins | sample LakKiv5m_FD_114538 | JGI IMG/M metagenome (GOLD analysis project Ga0172370, IMG submission 114538) | Freshwater microbial communities from Kabuno Bay, South-Kivu, Congo - kab_022012_11.5m | ecosystem: Environmental > Aquatic > Freshwater > Lake | place: Democratic Republic of the Congo...
CCGTTTGTCAATATACTTCGGATCTCTATTATCCCTTCATACCTCCATAATGTGGGTTCCTACACTTGGAAGTGGCACAACATCCTTGGCTGGCAACTGTCAGGCGAACCCATCTTTCACCGTATAAATTCTTGTACTCCAGACTTACAAGATCTTTCCTGCAGCCTGGCCACATCTCGTTAAGATTACTGATCATCTACTTCCCGCTCAATTATTGAAATTGGGAAAACATCCCAGTTTTCATCCTCGATAGTTGTTTCAAATTCCTCCAACAATTTGGTCCTTGCTTCTGGTTGCAAATCAGATAGATAGATCTTCACTGTCCTAGTCATTTGAGTATTACCTCCATTTAGTCAACGTTGAGCTTAGGGGATCGACCGTCTATTGGTCCCTGAGATAATTTGGCTGCGTAAACGGCGCGAACAATGCGGGTTGCTTACGACATTGGTGAACTATGTATGGCATATCTGACGATATTAAACACTATATATGGCTCATCAAAATTTGGTCAGAAATTTCCTTACAAATCGCTAGAAATCTTGCGGCCTTTTTGCTAGGTTTTCTAATGCATGCTTAATGCCTCCATATTCCTGTACCATCCTAAGCAAGAACAGACTCATCGCCTTGAATTCGAAAAGGCGAAAATTGGCTCGGGTGTGATAAAAGATCACTCACTCTTTCTAATGAACAATACAAGAGACTACCATGTTTTTTTTACAACTAAGTTTACTCAGGAATGTCTTGAGCACTGCTGCTTTGGTGCGTCAGTTTCAAATTCGCTTGCAAACGTCAAAGCCAACGATATTGCCTTTCTATTTGATGGTCTTAAATGGTCAATATTTGGCCCTTTTGAAATCATTTCTGACCAACAACGCATTGACAGACGTCCCATTTACGGTAGGGACCGACGAGGCAATGTACGCTACAAGAATAGAGTGTGGTTCACAACTGAAATCGCCAATGCTACCCCCATGGCTAAGCTCTATTCAAGCGAAAGAGACGCCTCTAAGATCTCATTTGTTCTGAACAGACACATCGTCGCCACTCTCATTGCGAATAAACAAGTAAATTCAACCCCTCTGACCAGAACTGAAGGTAATTATCTCCTAGAAAAGACTTTACGATTAGGAAATACCACCTACCATAATCGGCCACAAATTCCTCCCAATATTGAACCAGTCTTTCCAGTTTCTGTACTTCGCTGGCCTGTCAGTGAAGCTGGTGTGGAGGTACTGGTACTAAATAAGAGATGTCAAGGCTATCTTTACGAGTTTCTCACTTCGTTCTATGGACAGGCGTCGTATTTTAATCAATTCGTCCTGGGCTTCCAGCGCCAAGTGGATGTTCTGATGGATTCAGGAGACAGGCTTGCTCTTATTGAAATAAAGCTTGCTAAAAATAGGCAAGATCCATTTGGTCAGATTTTGGAATACCTTGATTATTGTCTTGGTTCCTTTCGTCTGCATCACAATCGTTCAAAAACAATAGGAACGATTGATTTGGTTGCACTTTTGGAGAATGGAAATCAATACTTAGAAAAAAGCGCAATTAGAACATTTTCCAGAAAATGTGCTGAAATCGGTGAGAAAGAAAATGTCAAAATTGATCCCCATACAGTCATTTTCAAAATAACACCCCAATCATTGGAAACAGAGATTTGTGTTACATGATAGCCTGGCTCTGGCTGGCTTCAATACAATATTTACATAGACCGCACGTTTGACGGTTACATGACCGAGATCAAAACGGTCTATGGCCAGTTGGAAAAAGAGCTTATGGCAAAAATGGAACCAGCACCCGATGAATGGGACAGGCTTTTCAATGTGGATTTTTTCATCAACATCCAAGGCAAGTATATAGGGATACAGATCAAACCGGTCAATCAGGGAATACAGTTGTCGCAGATCTTCAAGGAAAAAGATCTGCAAGCCAAGAGTCATGAAGCATTTACTAAGCAATATGGAGGAAAAGTCTTCTATGTTTTTTCATCCAAGGTCGGGGAACGAAAGGAAATACGTAACAAAGAAGTCATCCTCGAAATAAAACAAGAAATTGAACGTCTTAAGGCTGACATGGCCCGCTAACCGGGGCCATGGGGACGCCCATGAAATTATGCTTTTCTATGATTGATCTGGCCAGCAGATCATGATGGGGTCATGCCTTGCCAAACCTGCACAGATGTGCCTGGTGTGGGCAGAGGAATGCTGGCAAGAAGTGAGAAGCTTTTTGATCAAGCGTGGCTTATGGCATGCGGAATACGTCTGAAATCAAAACTGATTTGGGCAACCCTGGCGCCATCGTCGGTAATGCCCGAACCTTGAATCCCTGGCTGAGTCAAAGCCGGGATCTACCCTCTGGGAGGTTCACGGTAAACGAGACAGATCTCCCTGGATAAAGACGTTGACGCTGTCAGATAGGATTCCCTTCCGGAAATTCGGCGAAGTGACCCCAAGAGGCATATTCTTTTGAATAGCATCCGGCTCTATACTTATGGACCGGTTCATAGAATTTTCGTCGATTGAAAGGGCAATCAGTTGGACAAAAAGGCTCGCACAACATACCATCCCCGTGTCCTCCTGTTCTTGGGTTACCGCTATGTCCTTTGGCAAAAATACGGGACCCCAATAGGAGGATAACTTCAATCGGATTTCTTCAAAGTCGTTTTTGGACAAGAGTGCCTGAATTGACTGAGCGCGAGGATCAATGACTGATCAGAAAGCCGACACACTATACAAGGAAGAGCAGCCATGAGAATTTTGCCGGGAAAGATTCCGCTCGGGGTCGCCGTCACGGTGCCGTTTGTGGCCCTGATCGTTCTCGCAGTGGGATTGGCGGGCTATCTGTCTTTTCGAAACGGTCATCAGGCCGTGAACGATGCGGCCGATCAGGTTCGGGCTGAGATCTCGCGGCACATTCAAGATAGATTGAGCTGGTTCTTGATGGTCCCGTATCAGATCAATCAGATCAACTCGGATGCCATTGCCCGTGGGCTGGTCGACGTTCATGACGCCAAGGTCCTGGAACGTCGTTTCTGGGGGCAGGTTCAGGCATTTCCGTCCGTGACGAGCATCTATTTCGGCAATGCGGCAGGTGGGCTTGCAGACAGCGGACGGGAACTGGCCACAGACTCGAAATACGTGATGAGGAGCGAAGGATTTCGGAGCGGGACCATGGAGAAATGGGCCGTTGATCTTCAAGGGAATGCCATGAATGTGATCGCGACCATCCCGAATTTCGATGCCAGAACCCGTCCCTGGTATATCCAGGCTGTTGAAAAGGGAGGGCCGGCGTGGAGCCCCATTTACGTCTTGTCCACGGGGCAGGACATGGCCATTGCTGCCAGTCGTCCGGTGGTGGATCCGGATGGCACATTGCTCGGCGTCGTTTCCGTGGATATCTTTCTCTCCCATATCAGCGAATTCCTGAAAGGCCTGAAAGTTGGAGAGAATGGCCAGTGTTTCGTCATGGAACGATCGGGATTGCTCGTCGCTTCCTCGACCAATGATATGTCCTTCACAGGCGACGCCGGTTCCGAGCCTCGGAGGCGAGTTACCCCCAGCGAATGCCGATCACCCGTCGCACGGCTTGCGGCCGCGGCGTTGATTGCGCGATTTGGAGACTACCGTCGGATCGAGGCTGTTCAGAACCTTGGGTTCGAGGTTGGCGGCACGCGGTATTCCCTCAAAATATCCCCGGTTCAGGATCCATGGGGCCTTGACTGGCTGGCCTGCGTCGTGATCTGCGAGGCCGATTTCATGTCCGCGATCGAAGCCAACAATCGCCAGACCGTCCTGCTCATGGCGGGCACCCTGCTGCTCACGGTCATGATCGGACTGGGGGGAGCGAGGAGAATCACCCGCTCGATCTCCGGTCTTCACCTGGCTGCTCAAGATCTTGCGAAGGGCCAGTGGCCGCAGACTGAGGGTATGGACAGCGCTATCAGGGAGATCAGCGGACTGAAGCATTCGTTCGCGCTTATGGCCACTCAATTGCGGCATACCGTAGAAAAATTGAGGCATGAGGTTGCCGTGTCCAGAAAGGCACAGGAAGCCTTGCGGGAGGGTGAGGAACGGTGGCAGTTCGCTTTGGAGGGCGCGGGCGACGGCGTTTGGGATTGGAACGCTCAGACGGACGAGGTCTTCTTTTCCCACCAATGGAAGGCCATGCTCGGATTCGAGGATCACGAGATCGGCAACACCCTTTCCGAGTGGGACAAGAGGGTCCATCCCGAAGATCGGGCGCATGTCTATGCAGAAATCGACAAACACTTTGCGGGGCAGACGCCCGTTTATATGAGTGAACACCGAGTTCAATGCAAGGACGGGACCTACAAGTGGATTCTCGATCGGGGCAAGGTGATCCGTTGGACCCAAGACGACAAACCCCTCCGCGTGATCGGGACCCACACGGACATCTCCGAGGGCAAACGCAACCAAGCCATGCTCCAGGCCGAGCGGGACATGGCCGCTGCCTGGGGTGCTGCAACGAACCTCGAAGAACGACTGGAGATCTGTCTTAAGACGGCCATCCAGGTTTCTTCCATGGACGGCGGCGGTTTCTACGCCATGGATGAGACGGATGGAAGCCTGGCGCTCAGGGTCCACCAGGGATTGTCGGAAGGGTTTGTCACCAAGGTTTCCCGGTACGCCGAGGGCTCGGGTAACGCGCGGGTGGTGCAGCAAGGCGCTCCTGTCTATTTCAAAACGGAGGACCTGTCGGGGGCCAACCGGGATGTCCTTTTGTCAGAAGGAATCAAAGGTCTGTGCGTCTTACCGCTTGTTTTCGAGGGCCGGGCCGTGGGCTCCCTGAACATCGCATCCCGCTCGATGGACACCATACCCGAACATGCCCGTACGGCCCTGGAACGAATCGGCCGATACGCCACTTCGTTTGTCGCCCAGGAAATGGAGGAGGAAAGGACCCGCCAAAGCCAACAGGATCTGAACACGCTGTTCAACACCATTCAGGATATGCTGTTTATCCTGGATCGAGAGGGCAAGATCATTCACCACAACAGGGTGGCCACGGACAAATTGGGGTACCCTGCCGACCAATTGATGGGGAAATCCGTCCTTTTCGTTCACCCCGAGGACCGCCATGCAGAGGTATCGGCAATCATTGCGTCCATCCTGGCAGGTGAGACAGACACCTATGCCATCCCTGTCAAGGCCAGGGACGGCAGGCTGATCCCGGTAGAAACCAAGGCGGTGCCTGGCCACTGGAAAGGACGCAAGTCCATCATTGGAATATGCCGGGATATCTCGGAACGCGTGAAACTGGAGCATCGAATACGGCAGGCCGAAAAGGCAGAGAGCCTCGGCCGCATGGCCGGGGCCATTGCCCATCATTTCAACAACCAGCTCCAGGGAGTCACGGGAAACCTGGAACTCGCCATGTTCAACCTGAGGCCCGGCTCCGCGACGGTCCGTAACCTGAACGAGGCCATGAAGGCTGCCCGCAGAGCGGCCGAGGTGAGCGGGCTCATGCTGACTTACCTCGGCCAGACGGTTTCAGAACGCGGTCCTATAGATCTTTCAGAAGCGTGCCGATTGAGCCTTTTCTTGATCGAGGCCGCCATGTCCAAAAATGTTCTCCTGGCGACGGATCTGCCTACACCCGGCCCTACTGTCCGCGGCGATGCCAACCAGATCCAGGAGGTCGTGACCGGTCTGGTCACCAACGCCTGGGAGGCTATGGACGAGAATGGCGGGACGGTTCACGTGGCCGTGAAGACTGTGGCCGCTAAAGATATCCCTGCAATGCACCGATTCCCCATGGAATGGGGACCCGAGGCCGATGCGTATGCGTGTATAGAAGTAAAGGACAATGGCTCCGGAATATCGGAGCAGAATATGGAGAAGCTGTTTGACCCCTTCTTCTCCACCAAATTCACCGGGCGAGGGATGGGTCTCTCTGTGGCCGTGGGCATTGTGCGGGCCCACGGGGGGTGTATTGCGGTGGAAAGCCGGTGTGAAGCCAAAAGCAGGGAGCAGGGAGCGCTGAAGAAGGACAACGGGCGACAGGAGACAGGGGTCGGAAGTCAGAATGGGGGAACCCTTGGCGCCTTGGCGTCTTTGCGCGAAAACCGTGTAGGGAGTGTGTTTCGGGTATTCCTCCCATTGTGCGCTGAAGAGATCGCCAGTTCGATTCAGAAGGCAGTCTGGGTCCCAGAAATGAAGGGGGGCGGGACGGTGCTGCTGGTGGAGGACACGGAGCAGGTGCGGGATCTTGGGGCGCGGATGCTGGAGTTCCTGGGGTTCAAGGTCGTTGCGGCAAAGGATGGGGTAGAAGGCGTGGAGATCTTTCGCGAACACCAGAACGAGATCCGCTTTGTCCTGTCGGATTTGACCATGCCCCGCATGGATGGGTGGGCGACCATTGCGGCATTGCGGCAAATCAAGCCGAACATCCCGATTATCCTGGCCAGCGGTTACGACGAGGCGAGTGTTTTGTCAGGCGAACATGCCGAGCGTCCCACTTCATTTCTGGCCAAGCCTTACACCCTCGAAGACCTGCGCGAGGCCATCGGCAAGATCGTTGCACCCCAGATGGGTCCTGATCCGCCCGGATAAGTGACACCGAATATATCCTGTAGGCTGATGATGCAACGCCGAGCCAACGACCCATGATCTCCGGACCTTGGTTTCCTGGCTGGGTCAGAGCCTGTAGCTACACTCTTACAGATTGACAGCATGGAGACAGATCTCCCAAGAAGTAAGGACGTGAATCACGCCTTGGCGTCACCACACAACCCCGCTTGACATCCGAACTCACGGCTCTGCGCACGGGCTTCCCCGCCAAAGGCGGGTGCACTTCACACGACGCCTCTCGGTGATGCCCCCTGACCGGGTGTGGGGCAGGCCCTTGCCGTCGCCTGATACATTTTGTAACATGTTTTATTTCTTTGTGTTGAATTCCCCGCCCCTTGGGGCGTTCAAAAGATGTTGGGCTTTTGATACCCCGCTGTTTGCGGCGGGGTAGTTCACTCGGTTAGGCTGCCGAAGAGAATCCCCGCGAAAGGAAACGCATGCAAGGGCGGATCAGACGGTATTCACCCGTGTCTCCTTGCGCACCAGCTCACTTTCGCGTCTCAAGCATAGGAAGAGATAGTCTTTGATGGTTATATATCTCAAGCTGTTATTCTCGGCCATCTTCTGGGGTGGAACGTTTATTGCCGGGCGGGTCATTTCACGAAACATCGACCCCTTTTCAGCCGCCTTTTTTCGTTTTGCCATTGCATCGGTGTTTCTCCTGTTTATTGCCAGGCAGACCGAGGGATCGCTTCCTATTCCCCGGAAATATCAATATCTGCCGCTGGTGTTGTTAGGGCTGACCGGCATCGTGCTCTATAATTACTTCTTCTTTAAAGGGCTCAAGTTGATTGAAGCCGGACGCGCCTCGGTGATTGTGGCTCAAAATCCGATTCTCATTGCCCTGCTGTCCGCCTATTTCTTTAAGGAGCGACTGACGCCAACCCGGATCGTGGCCGTTTGTGTCTCGGTACTGGGGGCAATGATCGTGATTACCAGGGGGCAGGTGCTCGATGTCTTTCTGAGCGGGTTCGGTCTGGGAGAACTGTATATCTTCGGCTGCGTCGCCAGTTGGGTGACTTATTCCCTGCTTGGAAGGGCTGTCATGAAAGATCTCTCGCCTGTACTTTCCGTCACCTATTCTGTTTTGGTCGGGACGGTCATACTGTTTTTGCCGGCTTGGGCCAATGGCGCTTTTAGACACTGTTTTTCGTACTCGCCGGCGCAGTGGCTGAGCCTGTTCTATCTGGGTTTTTTCGGGACGGTGGTGGGCTTCATCTGGTATTACCAGGGAATTCAGCGAATCGGAGCGATGAAGTCCGGTCTGTTTATTAATTTCGTGCCGATCAGCGGGGTACTTTTGGGGTTTCTCATCCTCGGGGAGCCGTTGACTCCCTCTTTAGGCATCGGGTTGCTGTGCGTGAGCACCGGATTGTATTTGATGAATAAAACGCCCGTTGGAAAGAGGGAAAAGGTGCTTTTCATAAAGGATCAAACGGAATGAAACCCCTCGCCAGGGGTTGATGGGGCCGTGGGAAGGAGCGTTGTTTGTCTGCTGAGCCTTGGGTAGAATCGGCGCCGCATTGATTGCGTCGCACCTATTGCCCTCCGGCTTCGCTGTGAAAAAAATGCATTGGACCAACCCACCTGTGTGCAGAGTTAAATGGAGGCAGCATGAAGAGACTGAAGATCAGTAAGGCATTCACACTGATGGAGTCAGGGCCGGTTGTATTCATCACCACGAATGACGGCAAGAAAGACAACGTCATGACCATCTCCTGGACGATGGTTGTGGATTTTACCCCGGTATTTGCCATCACCACCGGGCCGTGGAACTACTCATATGCCGCAATTAGGAAAACCAGGGAATGTATCATAGCGATACCGACCGTAGATCTCATCGATAAGGTTGTCGGGGTCGGGACGTGCTCCGGACGTGACGTCGACAAGTTTGAACGCTTCGGATTAACGCGGATGCCGGGCAGATACGTTAAGGCGCCTCTGATTAAGGAATGCCTGGCAAACATCGAATGCAGCGTTGTGGACATCGTCAAGAAGCACAACATCGTTGTACTCAAGGGGCTATGTGCCTACCTGGATAGTGATAAGAAAGAAAAGAGGACGGTTCACGCCGTGGGTGATGGCACCTTCATCGTGGATGGTCGCAAGATAGACAGAAGGGCGATGATGCGGTCAAAGATTCCGTCTGAGGTATAGATGCCTCGTGTCATCGCGCCACACATGACGACTCACTGCTCCTGAAACAGGTGGTGGATGTCGGGATGGTTTTCGATGGCCTTCAGAAACTGTTCGGTTCGCCGTTCCAGGCGGCTCTTGAGGATGCTGGCAATGATCTCCATGACCCGGTATCCCATGCTGTGATCCTTCTCCATGAGAGCCAGGAAGCCCTCTCCGGGGATACTCATTACCTCGCAGGGTTCCGCACAGATGGCGGTGGAGGTGTAGTGAGAGCCCGGAAGCAGGGCTGACCACCCGAAGCAGAATCCTGATTTGACGGCTCCCAGAGAGACGCTGATGGTCTCCGAGAGGTCTACCTCCAGCAGGACCTTCCCCTCCTTGAGCATATAGAAATGATCGGCTTTATCCCCCTGTTTGAAAATGGTGTCCCCCGCCCCGAAAAGGAGCATCTGTATGAGGGGTGAGACCTTCCCCAGCATGGAGTCGGTCAGGTTTTCCATCAGGTGAATTTTTCGTAGCTCTTTGAATGGGACCATGGGGGGGTTCCCTCCGATATTTTAGGCATCTTATGCAGTTATATGATTTTAGGCAGTTGCTTCAGTTTTAGTGCATCAATACAAATATGAGCGCCAGGAAGGCGGCGGCGCTAGCCGCCCCCAAGCCGACGGGACAGGTACCGCCCATCATGTCCGCGTACAGGTTCAGTTTTTTCATGCGCAGGTGTTCACCCCGCCATCCGGCGACGATCCAAATGTTCACCATCACAAAGAGGGCGGATCTGGCAATGATGTCCTTGGCGAGCCCGGCGAGCCCTCGAACAAGGCCTCCAGCAACCCATCGCTCGCAGACCTCGTTCAGAGGGTTTAGGGTCCTGGCCATGAGGCGATAGAAGAGGCGCCCCCCTTTGCGGTAGAACCAGTCGGCATCCAGGTTGATGCAGCGCATCTCAGCCGGATAGATGCCCGACAAGAGCAGGAGAGTGAAGGCCAGGGCCGAGAAGAAGAGGAGCTGGGTTTGGCCGACCACATGGGGCGCTGTGTACGGCACATACTCCACCGGATAGGGAAGGAGATTGTACAAAGGGGCCGGGTAGACGCCGATAAACACGGACAGAAAGGCCGCGATCCCCATGGCCAGGAGCATGTGGATGGGGGCCTCCTTGGGCCGCAACCCTGAGTCGTGGGAAAAAAAGGCAAAATAGGGGATTTTGATGCCGGCATGGTGGAACACGCCCGCGGAGGCGAAGAGGAGCATGAACCAGATGATCCGCATGTGACCCGAGGCTGCGGCATCCATCACCATGGATTTGCTGACAAATCCGCTGAACAGGGGGAAAGCGGAAATGGAGGCGGCACCCACCATACAGAAGATGCAGGTGAGCGGCATGGTTCGGTAGAGTCCACCTAAGTCGGTGCCGTTGATCTTTCCGGTTCGATACATGACCGCGCCCATGGACATGAAGAGAAGCGCCTTGAACAGGATGTCGTTGAAGGCATGGCACACGGCTCCGTTAATGGCCAGGCCGGTACCGATGCCGATCCCGCAGACCATGAACCCCACTTGGTTGATGAGGCTGTAGGCCAGAACCCTTCTCAGGTCGTTTTCGATCACCGCATAAAAGATGGGAAAGGCGGTCATGACGGCCCCGATCCATATGAGGGCCTCGGTGCCGGGGAAAGACCTGGCCAGCGCATAGACCGCCACTTTAGTGGTAAAGGCGCTGAGAAATATGGTGCCGGTAATGGTGGCCTCGGGATAGGCGTCCGTGAGCCAGGGGTGAAGGATCGGCCAGGCGCAGTTCAAGCCGAATCCGAGGAAGATGAGGTAACTTCCCGGGCCGTTCAGGCCGAGAAAGCCCATGGCGATGTCCCCTGTCTGGTTTACATGGAGTACGATGCCTGCCAGAAGGCAGAGCCCCCCCGCCGCATGGACCAGAAGATACCGAAAGCCCGAGGCCAGGGCCGCCTCGGTGCGCCTCGCCCAGATCAGAAAAATGGAGGAGACGGTCAGCATCTCCCAGAAGACGAAAAACGAGAAGAGGTCTCCTGAAAAGACCGCTCCTAAGGCGCTTCCGGCATAGGCCAGCCCCGCCACACGCTGAAGGTCGTCCTTGACGTGAAGGGCATAGAGGATGGCGATGAACGATATGATATGGAAGATGTACCCGAAGAGAAGACTGAGTCTGTCCACCCGGCCGAAGATCAGTTGGTAATCCAGAAAAGGAACGACCCAGTAGGTTCCTTCTTCCAAGCGTACCAGGTTGATGAATCCCAGCACAGGGATGAGGAGCATAAGACCGGATTTCCATCTGCCCCTGAGAAACGGGACCAGCAGAGCGCCCGCCATGAACAGAATGACCGGAGGGATCGGATCAATCATAGTAATTTTCCCGTCTCTTTACGAGGGGCCGCAGGATGTACTTGGCGGCTACCACTAAGACCACACACGCCACAAACCCATAGACCGCATAGAATTCAGGCCATTCCTCCCAGGCAAAATGGGGATGTTTGTGAACGAACAGCTCGACGATTAGGAGGACCAGAAGCGATACATAGAAACAGCCCAGGAGGACCTTGACGTTCCGGGGTTTGTCGAAGAGATAATTCCTGGATGCTGGGGTCTGGATACCGGATTCTGGATGCCGGATGCCGGATGCCGAAACTGTTTGATTTTCATTTTTACTCTGCATGGTTATGCCCCTCTTTTAGTGAGGTTATTATGGCGAGATCCAGCAGTTACAGGGTCCTGAAAAGGATAAGACCCAGATAAAGGGCTCCCACGGTAATGGCGATGAAAAAAGCCATCCGGTATCCCGGGACCGGCGCGTGGGTCAGTTCCATCTTTTCCTGGTTTGGTTCACTCATCTTCGGCCCTCCTTACGGCTTAACGATGCCCCATCACCCTCCTGTTGCAGCCTTGACCGCCATCTGGGCCAGTCTAAAAAATGGCTGCGGATAAAAAAAGAGAATAATGGATATCAGGGCGGTGGCCGCAAGCGGTATAACGCAAAAAAGAGGGGCCTCCTGAATATCGGTTTCCGCATCCCCGATATCCGGGCCACTGAAAAAAGCCCGATAGACAATCGGCATAAAATAGGCGGCGTTGAGCAGGGAGCTGAGCAGGAGGACGACCAGCACGATGGTTTGCCCGGCCTGGAGCGATCCCAGAACGAGATACCACTTGCTCAAGAATCCGCCGGCGGGGGGCAGGCCGATGATGCTCAGGCTTGCGATAAAGAACGCGGTCATGGTCAGGGGCATCCGCCTTCCCAGCCCTTTCATCTCGCTGATATTCCGTTTGCCTGTCGCCACGAAGATGGCCCCTGCACAGAAAAAGAGGGTGATTTTGCCA
>Ga0172370_10008718_pt1 | contig 12077 bp, 11 predicted proteins | sample LakKiv5m_FD_114538 | JGI IMG/M metagenome (GOLD analysis project Ga0172370, IMG submission 114538) | Freshwater microbial communities from Kabuno Bay, South-Kivu, Congo - kab_022012_11.5m | ecosystem: Environmental > Aquatic > Freshwater > Lake | place: Democratic Republic of the Congo...
GGATTGAATATTTCGACTTTTACTTTTACTAATGGGTCAGTCAAGGAATCAAACATTTGTGCCCCCGATTGTGCACTAACAGTTGGTGCAAAAGAGAATTTAAACCTTCGCTCCCAAAACGGTGATATTAAATTCTATGCCAATGCGCCTTTAATTGACGATGCATTACTTGCAATGACAATAAATAATGCAGGCCAGGTTGGTATTGGAACTGAAACCCACATCGACAATTTTACGAGACTCACCGTTGCAGGCCGTATTCATGCGCAGGAAGTAAAAGTAACTGCTAATGCCGGAGCCGACTTTGTGTTCGGCAAAGATTACGATCTCCCCGGGATTGCTGAAACAGCGGATTTTATTAAAGTCAACCAACACCTTCCCGGTATTCCTTCCGCCGCAGAAATGCAGTAAAACGGAATTGATTTGGGCGAAATGCAAATAAAACTCCTCCAAAAGATAGAAAAACTAACTTTGTATGTGATCGAACTGAAAAAGGAGAATGAGGAGATGAAGGTGGCAATAAATAAACTTAAGGAGAATTAGGCCATGAAACAAAAATTGATAGTTTTTTTTCTTGCAATGGTAAGCGCCTTTTTTGCAATGTCGCAGGATACCGCTGTTACCAATGAATATTTTCGATTGTTGAGAACCTACAACACCATTGATGAAGTTTACCAGGCACACCCGGAGTTAATTCCTGCACCGCCAAAGATTGTAATTAATGATGAAGAAGTGCTGTTTTATAACGATAGTCGGGAGGTGGTGAATCGGATGCCTGTTGTAAAAGAAGCAGAAATAACGAAAGATGACTCGTTATATGAAAAATATCATGAAGATTTTAAGTTATTAAGTGATTATAGTGTATTTGATGGTACAATACTATTAGTTACGAAATATTATGTAAATGAAAATCAGTCATGGTTTAAAAATGCTAAATTATTTGATAAAACCGGAAATTTTTTAATAGATATTGACAAAGATACAGGTGTGAAAATTTCACCTGATGGACAATTTTTTGCAACTTGTTATGAAGGTGAAGCTGGTGGCGGGTATGTGCAAATATTTGACAATACGGGAAAACGAATTTGTTTCAACAATTATGTCAGTGACTATACAAGTATTGAATTTGATAAAAACAATAATTTATTTATAAATGATGGCCAAAACATGATTTTGATTTTTGAAAATATATTTTGTGATAATCTGGTATACTATAATTTTTTTGACAATTTAAATATCAATGCAATATCTTCTGCATTTTATTCCTATGATTTCCACACATTGTTAATTTCCTCATTTGGTTGTAAAATTTATTATATTAATAGTGACACAAAAGAACTGCATTGGGAAAAATTCTTTGAAACAGTTGAACAATGTATTTTTAAATTGGATGAGAATAGGATATTTGTTCAGTCAAGAGAAGAATACATTGCTGGCCAGCCCTTTTTAAGATATATTCATGTATTAGATTCGCAAAATGGTATTGATCTTAAAAGTATCCAATGTGAAAACATCGTTGTTTTTGATAAGAATCTCATAATTATTAAAAAGGGAGGAAGATACTATGAATTTGAGATATAGTTTTTTAATATCATTTTCTTTTTTTATTAACTTATTTATCATTGCACAAACCTGGCCTATACGACAAGCGGATGATCCTGATCATTTTTATATTGTTAATTGTGAATTTGGCGAGATTCATCCTGCTGGTGGGCTTCCTCCACATAGCTACCCAGATCATTTTCACAAAGCCATAGATATTAATATTGAAAGTAATGTCGCTGTCCGTCCGATTGAAAGTGGTAGTGTCATTGAAAAGGGTTCAATGTCTGTAACAGTAGGGAGTTATTATGTAAATGAACGCTGGCAAAGAAAAACCAAATACTTGCATATCATCCCGGAGGTGAATCATGGTGCACAAGTAATTGAAAATGTGACAATACTTGGTCGTTCAAATGCAGATAGTCATCTACACCTTGAAATGAGTGAATGGGATGGAATTCAATATGTTACTGTGCACCCTTTAGAAAACAACTATAATTGGAATCTTACTTTACCTCCATGCCATGCAGACGCATATCCACCTCAAATAAACGACATAATTGTTGAAGAATTAAAAATCAAATAATTATGAATGGACTGGAGATTATTAAAAGTAACATCATAAAAGTCTTGTTTTGCCTTAGCTTTATCCTACCGCAAGTACTATTAAGTCAAACCTCTGTGGATACGATAGCTAAAACAACATTGGAGTCTGATACAATTGTTATACTGTTTGAAGAAATAGAATTGGATTGCTTGTGTGTTCCAAAAAGCAGATATATAATTATTAGATCGTATAAACAATTATTGGATTTATTTAAAGGTGCCGACAATCCGGAGTGTAAAAATTTTAGCCCAACTGAATTTGACTTTAACAAAGTGGTGATTATTGGTTTTTATGCTGTATTTGAAAGAATGGGCAAAAAAGAACCTGTTCTTATTTCAATTAAATACATTCCATCTGAAAATAAATATATATGTGAATTTATTGTTATTCAGCACGTTGGAAACTCTACATTGATGCCACTTCCATTAAGAAAAACGATATTATTTCCCATCCATTCAAGTAATTGCGATATTGAAGTGGTAATTGTCGATTATAAAAACAGAATTAAACAATCCACAAAAAGCTGTTATGAATACTATTAAAACACAAATATTATGCTTTATACTTTCATAATTATGTTTCCAAAGTGACCTTTTTTTTTAAATAAGTGATGGAGGCAATCCACCAACCGCTGGTGATGGTATAAAGGGATTAATTCTGTGGGATGATATTTGTCGTATATCTCTACCAAATATTTCCAATCAGACTGAGAAATATCATTAAAGAAGATTCAAAGTACAGAAATAGAAATATTTTCGGCAGAAATATTCAAGTTAATATTGATATTCCTACTAAAGCAAACTCCATACTCAGACTTCCTGACCTCTATCACATTGATTTGTCGCAATATTCGCAAAGACACAGCAATCTTTTAGCCTAACGTCTGATATTCATAAGTTTAAATTCTAAAATATGATAAAATTACGAATCTGGCGACAATGTAATGTGCGGTATCGGATTATTCAAATTGCTATAAAATAACAGGTTGATCTAATGGAGTCAGGAAGTCTGATACTACTTAATGACTCCACTATAATATTTCTTCTTAAAATAGAATCAGACTCGGCTATTGGAATGCAATTATTCTTTAACGAATATTATTTACCTAAAGGTGCTGAGTTGTTTATTTATGATGATAACAGGCTTAATACTATTGGAGCATTTACTTATCGTAATAATCGTGAGAATAGAAAATTGGGAACAAGGCCGATTTTTGGTGACAATATTTATATTGGGCTAAAGGTTACGCGTAAATTGGCTCTTAACACGCGCTTATCGATTAATAGAATAGTTCACATTTTTGACTCAATGCCATTTGGCTTTTTTGATGAGGAAGGCTTTTTTGATGATCAAATGATAATAAATGAACTACAGGAATACAAGGGTAAGATTATTTTAGATTTTTCTTTGTATCCAAAAGGAATCTATCTTTTAATATTTAAAACCAGCGACAAGGTCTTTAACGAAAAGATTGTGCTACAATAACCAAAAATGAATGTTATTACTATCCAGTAATGGATTAACCCATATTGTAGCGAAAGGCTCACCGTTGGCGCCTGTCTGACCTGCCATGAAGAAAGCTCGGAAATTAGGCTGCAAGGTTTGGAAGATTTTAAGGAAGTGTTAAACCGCGTAAGTCGAATATGTGTGGCTCCGGTGTGGGAATAGGAGGGAAGTCTCATTTATTTTTTCAAAACCCATGCATGATCTTCAAACCCTATTTTATCAAAATCAAACTCAAAACCTTCGCCATCAAAGGCAATTTTTTGATTTGGATTATAATCTATGCTTTCAAGACCCGGTTTAGTCTGGACCCCGCCTTTTTTATAAACCAAAAAAAACAAAGCTGGCTTAGCAAACGCAAGCAATGCGCCGGATTCGCAAATCACAGGCTGGTTTTCGGGAAGCATCGAAAGAATAATCCGGAAAGGCTCCCCGATAATCCGGTCGTGCGTTTGAATGTAATAAACTTTACTTGCGCCAGCCTGCAACATGCGCGAACTATCTTTTGAGGTGGAAGCCGAGGTTTCTTCGATAATCATAAAATCAGGATTTTGAACCAGGATTTTTTGCCCTTCGGCTTGCTGATGAAAATGGGGCGAAACTTTTATCCCAACAACATCGTGTTGGCTGAATTGCCCGATAAGCTTGCAAGCCAGCATGGTTTTGCCTACATTCCGGCCTGTTCCGGCAATCATTAAAAGGTTGTTAAGCTGTTTTTTCATTTTCATTTTCGCTATCTGTGTCAACCATCTGGCTTAATTCCTCCAACTGTTGCAACGTGTTGATATTGAAAAAAATCAACGGGTCAACGTTAAATTCTTTTCCAATTTTTAAATAATTCGTGTTGACCTCTAAGAATAAATCAGGTATTCTGAAATTGTTGTTTTGAATGAAATCTTCAAAAACCGGAAGCAAATTCTTGCGATAAATCGCACACAAAGGTTCAAAATATTTTTTTTCGTACCACGGAACAACGGCATCAAAACCATCGGCAGCAGCCAAAAGTGAGTTTAAAAAAATGGCATTAACCAGCGGCATATCGCAGGAAAGCACAATATTTATTTCGTTTCCGGTAGCTTTAAGGCAGGTGTAAATTCCTCCCATCGGACCTGAATCGGGAAATTCGTCTTTTAAAACGGGGTAGCCAAAACCATCGTACGCCCCTGAGTTTGAGCTGATGATAATTTCATCAGCCACCAATTTTAGAACATTCAGCGAATATTCGATCAGCGGCTTATTTCTAAAATTCACCAGGCCTTTTTCGGTGCCGATACGGCTGCTTTTTCCACCCGCCAGAACAATTCCTGTAATTTTCGTTGCTTTCAAATACGTTAATTTTTGTGGCAAAAATACGGTTTTCCCAGGCTGAAGGCCTGGGCTAAGGATTTTCATTTTCGTGGCAGTAGCCATTTGGCATGTTTTGCCGATAATCGTACTTTTACGCCTGAAAATTTTAAAAAATGGAACTCGCAAACCTGAATGAAAATCTGAAATTATTAAAAGCGCATCTGGACGGTGATTTATTTACCGACAACGCCAACCGCATTCTTTATGCCACCGATGCTTCGGCATATCGCGAAATGCCTGCGGCGGTTGCTCGCCCCAAAAATGTGGTCGATATCAAAAAACTGGTAAAATTTGCTGCCGAAAACCATACATCACTCATTCCGCGCGGTGCAGGAACTTCGCTTGCCGGGCAGGTGGTGGGCGGTGGTATCGTGGTTGACGTAACAAAATACATGAACAACATCATCGAATTTAATAAGGATGAACGCTGGATTCGTGTTCAGCCGGGCGTTGTGCTTGATGAGATGAATGAATTTCTAAAGCCTGCAGGTTTGTTTTTTGCTCCTGAAACGTCAACTTCAAACCGTTGTGTAATTGGTGGGATGGTTGGGAACAACTCCTGCGGCGCACATTCGCTGCTTTATGGCAGCACCCGCGAACATACTTTGTCGGTAAAAGTGGTTTTGAGCGATGGGTCAGAAGCGGAATTCGGGAAGCTATCACCGGAAGAATTTATCGAAAAGCAAAGCGGCAATCTACTCGAGAACAAAGTTTATCGCAATATTGCGGGCATCCTTTCGCTCCCCGAAAATCAGACCGAAATCAGGAGCGAGTTTCCTGATAAAGATGTCGAACGCCGGAATACAGGTTACGCCATCGATTTGCTGCTCGAAACGGCTCCTTTTACAAATAGTGACGAGCCTTTCAACTTTTGTAAGTTGTTGGCCGGTTCCGAGGGAACTTTGGCCTTTACCACCGAAATCAAATTAAATCTTGTCCCGCTGCCACCTCCAGTTAAAGGCCTGGTTTGCGTACATTTTGATAAGTTGGAAGATGCTTTTTATGGAAATTTAGTCGTCCTAAAACACCAGCCCGGCGCAATTGAGCTGATTGATGAGGTGATTTTGCTTCAGACAAAAGATAATATCGCGCAAAGTAAAAACCGCTTTTTTATCCAGGGCGATCCAAAAGCGATTTTGGTTATTGAATTTGCAAGAGAAAGTAAGGAGGAAATTCTCGAAATAGCAAAAAACCTCGAAGCCGACATGCGCAAAGCCGGTTATGGTTATCATTTTCCATTGGTTTTTGGTGCAGAAATTGCAAAAGTTTGGGCGTTACGAAAAGCCGGTCTTGGGCTTTTATCAAACATGCCCGGAGATGCCAAGCCCGTTTCGCTGGTCGAAGATACCGCTGTAAATCCACAGGTTTTGCCACAGTACATCGGTGAGTTTAAGGAAATTTTGGCAAAATACGGGCTTACCGCCGTTTATCATGCCCACATTGCAACCGGCGAATTGCACCTGAGGCCGGTTCTCGATTTGAAAAATCCTGAGCATGTTGAGCTTTTCTACAAAGTAGCCATCGAAACCGCAAAATTGGTTAAGAAATTCAGAGGTTCGCTTAGTGGTGAGCATGGCGATGGCCGCCTCAGGGGTGAATTTATCCCGCTGATGATTGGCGAAAAAAACTTTCGCCTACTTAAAGAAATCAAACAAACCTGGGACCCCGGCAATATTTTTAATCCCGGGAAAATTGTGGACACGCCTTCGATGACGACCAATTTGCGCTATACTCCCGGCGTTGAAACAAAAGAACTCGATACGATTTTTGATTTTTCGCATGAGCATGGGATGATGCGTGCCGTCGAAAAATGCAACGGATCAGGAGATTGCCGCAAAACCGAAATCATTGGCGGAACCATGTGCCCGAGTTACATGGCCACGCGAAACGAATACGCCACCACCCGTGCCCGGGCCAATACACTCAGAGAGTTTTTAACACATTCGGCAAAAGAAAATCCATTCGATCACCAGGAGATTTATGATGTGATGGATTTGTGCCTTTCGTGCAAAGGCTGCAAGTCAGAATGTCCGTCGAGTGTGGATATTGCGAAATACAAAGCCGAATTTTTACAGCATTATTACGATAAAAACGGCATCCCGCTTCGCACACGCGCCATTGCTTACATTTCATCGCTAAACAAAATCGGGGCAATCGTTCCTTCGATTACCAATTTTGTTTTTAAGAATCAATTTACATCTGGACTCATGAAGCGTGTATTGGGTTTTGCACCCAAAAGAAGTATCCCCCTTCTTTACAAAATCACGCTTCGACACTGGGCTTCCCGGCAGCTTTCTCATTTAAATCCCGAAAATCCCATTGGGAAAGTTTATCTTTTTGCAGATGAATTTACCGAATTTAACGACACCGAAATCGGCATCAAAGCCATAAAACTGCTCACAAAACTTGGGTACAGGGTCGAAATTGCCAGCCATCGCGAAAGTGGAAGAACATTTCTGTCGAAAGGTTTGGTAAGGAAGGCAAAAATGCTGGCTATTTTTAATGTAGCCGCATTAAAAGATATGGTAAATGAGGTGAATCCACTGATTGGCATCGAACCTTCGGGAATCCTGACTTTTCGTGATGAGTACCCTGAATTGGTGGGAGAAAATCTGAAGCAGGAGGCAATAAAATTATCTAAATCATGCCTGATGTTTGATGAATTTATCGAACGCGAAATTAATGCCGGTCGGATTACAAAGGCGTCTTTTACTATGGAAAAGAAGAAGATCAGGCTTCATGGGCATTGTCATCAAAAATCGCTGGCCTCAACCGCGCCAACAAAATTCATGCTTTCCTTCCCCGAAAATTATGAGGTTGACGAAATAAAATCGGGCTGTTGTGGCATGGCCGGCTCATTTGGCTACGAAGCCGAGCATTACGAAGTTTCGATGAAGGTGGGTGAGTTGGTGCTTTTTCCGGAAGTAAGAAAAACCCCGGCCGATGTTTTAATTGCAGCACCCGGAACTTCGTGCAGGCATCAGATTAAAGATGGGACGGGCAAAAGGGCGTTTCATCCCATCGAAATTTTGTTTGATGCACTCAAATAAAAAAGCTCCCCAAAGAATTGAGGAGCCTGCAAGTAGTTAAGAAATTTGTCCTTTTAAATTATCCTGAATTAAACGACAGCTTATTTTCGATTATTGTTAACAGTTTGAATTTTGACAATGGAACCTAAAATCAGAATAGCGAAAATTGACGACAGCCTCACCATTGCTGCCTTTCAGCTTAAAATGGCTATCGAAACCGAGAATTTGCAACTCGACATCGAAACTGTTGAAAAAGGAGTTAAGGCCGTTTTCGATAATCCCGGTTTTGGGCAGTATTATGTTGCCGAAAACGACGGCGAAATCATCGCATCGCTGCTGACGACCTTTGAGTGGAGCGACTGGAGAAATGCCTCAGTATGGTGGTTGCAATCGGTTTATGTGATTCCCGAATTCAGACAACACGGCATTTTTAAGAAGCTATATATGTTCGTAAAAGATTTAGCTCAAAAAGATGAGAATGTTTGTGGGATCCGGCTTTATGTCGATAAAACCAATACCCAGGCACAACAGGTTTACAAAGCCATTGGCATGAACGGCGAGCATTACCAGGTTTTTGAATGGATGAAGAAGTTTTAAGAAGCAACGGTTTGGTTGTCTTCTTAACGAATTGATTTTATTCTTTGAGATTTTCCCAATACCAGTTTATCGCAATCTCCAGCCCGGCTTTGATGCTGTATTGCGGGTTGTAACCCAACAATACTCTTGCTTTTTCGATCGAGGCCAGCGAGTGCAGAACATCTCCAACTCTTTTTGCCTGATGGTCTGGCGCGACTTTTAAAATTTCCGGGTCAAAGTGGCCAAGATTTTCTTTCAAAATTTCGATAAGGTAATTTACTGTGGTGTTTTCACCAAAAGCTACATTGTAAACTGTGTTTAGCGCTTTTTGATTTGAAGTTTCAGCAGCCAGTTCGTTAGCCTGAATCACATTGTCGATGTAAGTAAAATCGCGGGATTGTTCGCCATCACCAAAAATTACAGGTGACTGATGACCGATGAGCGATTTTATAAACTTCGGAATAGCCGCAGCATAGGCACCATTTGGATCCTGACGTTTTCCAAAAACATTAAAATACCGCAAACCGATGGTTTCGATGCCATAAAGATCGGAGAACACACGGGCATAAAGTTCGTTTACATATTTTGTGACAGCATAAGGTGAAAGTGGCTGTCCGATTTGTTCTTCAATTTTTGGGAGTGCCGGATGGTCGCCATATGTTGATGAGCTTGCTGCATAAACAAACCTTTTGATGCCGGCATCCCTTGTGGCGATCAGCATATTCAGGAAGCCATCGATGTTTACGGCGTTTGATGTTGCAGGATCTTTGATCGAACGCGGTACCGAGCCTAAAGCCGCCTGGTGAAGCACAACATCAACATCTGCGACAGCCTTCCTGCAAGTCTCCGGGTCGCGGATATCACCTGTAATTAGTTCAAAATCCGGGTCAGATAAAAAAGGTTCGATGTTTTCCTTTTTCCCTGTGGCAAAATTATCGAGGCAAACGATGAAATTGTTTTGCTCCAGGAACCTTTCGATAAGGTTGGAACCTATGAAGCCGGCTCCGCCGGTGATGAGAATTTTTTTGTGATTTAACATACGGCTGATTCTTTTTTTGCCTGATCGAAATCGTCTTCAAAGATGGTTAAAATTTATGATATCCGGACATCTGACCGAAACCTGACAAATTTTTATCCTGTTGGGATTTATGTCGGATACTTATAAATCGTATGTTATTTATTTGTCTTACTGGATTAAACTTGCTTTTATATTTCGTAACTTTTAATGATTAATTTCCAGCCGCATTCAAATGCTATTTTCTTTACTTTTGAACAAAAAAAATATCGGAATATGAATGTAAAAGCCTTTCAGGATTATTACCCCGACGATTTCAACCATTGTTACGGCTGCGGAGGTCTGAACGAACATGGTCATCAGCTGAAAAGTTTTTGGGATGGCGATGAGGCCGTCGCAGAATTTGAGCCAAAACCTTATCATACTTCATTGCCCGGCTATGTTTATGGTGGTCTGATTGCTTCACTCATCGATTGCCATTCTACAGGAACTGCTTCAGCGGCGCTTTACCGGCACGAAGGCCGTCCCATGGATTCCGAACCTGCATTCAGGTGTGTTACGGCTTCGTTAAGCGTAAATTACCTTCGGCCTGCACCACTTAAAGGAAAGTTAACGCTACGGGCAAAGGTTATCATTATTGAAGGAAAGCGAGTCACCATTGAGGTTCAGTTATTTGGAGGTGGCGAATTGTGCGCCAAAGGCGAAGTTGTAGCTGTAGCCGTAAACGAAAAGTGGCTTGCCAGGTGGATGAAATGATTTTTATTTACCACAACAGGTATATCAAAGAACAAAAGATTTTTCCCGATTTCTAATCATGACTAAACAAAAGGACACCTCATACTTTTGCTTTAATTTTCAGGCAAAAACATCGGATCCCAGGGTGGGAGCAGGGTTGGTTTTGTTTCAAGAATTCTAAGGATTATCTCAGGAATGTACTGTTTTTTAATCACCAGCCTGAACATGTATTCCCTGAACCAGTCATTTGTCATCACCAGGAAACCGTTGTAACCGGCAGTGGCTCCCCAGCTGTTTTCGAGCAGCCATTTTTTGATGCTTCCATCGTTACCAATATCAACACCAACCAGGTTCATCCCATGTGAAGAACTGCTTTCGAAGGTTTGAATCCGTTGTGTTTTGTCCATCGTAAAGTCAACACCGAACAGATCGCTGTAATCGTAATTATTTACGTCCAGAGTTCCCTTGTCTTTGTTGAGTTGTTTGCCAACATCACACGAAAAATACATCACATCTCCGTTTACAAGCGATTGTTTGGCAAACTGTGCGATTTCGTCGGCCGGCAAATTGATGTATTTCCAGTTTCCGCCTTCATACATATGCCTGTCGTAATCGATCTCGTAAAGCTTATTATATTCACGGCTGGGGTCGTTCATAAACATTACATAATCGGCAAGGTTAACCCGGACAAACTCCTTATAAAACGAAAGCGGTGTGTAATGGGTCAATGCTGTGATTTCGCCGTTATTTTTCTTGTATCTCCATTCAAATTCAGTTGGCGGTTCACCAAGCGTAAAGACCAAAATCCGGTAAATCTCACCAAGCATTTCGGTTTTTTTATTTTCGAGAGCCGAAACATTTTTGGTTTCCGAAAATAATTTCCTCAGCAAGACAGCCTGTGCCCGCAGTTTGGTACTTAAGAGATTTGACATCCAACGTGTGTTTTCCGAATTTTTTGAATCGGGCATGATGTCCGATGGGACTACACCATATTTTTCGATGATGTCAACCACGCCTGTCCATTGTCCGCCATCTCCGATAGGATTTTTAAGCAGCCAGTCAACACGTTTGTCGTCGAGTGGTTTATCGGCACTCTGGATGATGCCTTCGAGGAAAAGGTTTGCTTTTTCGAGCTGATCCCAGAAAAACGGATAGGTTTGTGAGAGTTCAAAACTCTCCATATCGTTTCGGTTGATCACCTGGACGCGCATCACGTTAAGGCCGGTATAAAGCCAGCAGCGACCCGATGATTTTTGGTTGGTGATACCTTTGGTGTTTACCCGGTTCGAAAAGTACATGTCGGTAAAATCTTGGGTATTACGATTTAATGCCAGTTGCTGAATATCATTACCGGAAATTGCATTGATCAATCCTCGGGTGGTGGCATCTAAGGTAACCGATTTTTTTATCTGATCAAGAACAGCGGGAGTGATGGTTCTTTTTTGATCGTTCTGAGCCAGGATGCTCATCGAAATCAAGATAAACAAGACTACTTGTAAGATTTTTAAAGCTTTCATGCCGATCGGTATTAAATGAAAAAAAGCTGCCTGAATCCAGGCAGCTCATGATATTTGTGGTTTATTTATTTGGCAAAGTTGATGGCCCTTGTTTCCCGGATTACCGTAATTTTTATTTGTCCGGGATAGGTCATTTCGTCCTGGATTTTCTTTGATAGATCAAAGGATAAAATGTTTGCTTCTTCGTCGGAAACTTTATCTGCCCC
>Ga0172370_10008722_pt1 | contig 12072 bp, 6 predicted proteins | sample LakKiv5m_FD_114538 | JGI IMG/M metagenome (GOLD analysis project Ga0172370, IMG submission 114538) | Freshwater microbial communities from Kabuno Bay, South-Kivu, Congo - kab_022012_11.5m | ecosystem: Environmental > Aquatic > Freshwater > Lake | place: Democratic Republic of the Congo...
GACTCGAACCCCTGCACGGCAGACGCCTGCGACAAGACCACCGGCAACTGCTCGGCGACGCCCGCCTCGGGCGACTGCGACGACGGCAACGCTTGCACGGAGAACGACGTCTGCACGGAGGGCACCTGCAAGGGCGCGGGTATCACGTGCGACGACAAAAACCCCTGCACGGACGACACCTGCGACAAGGCCAAGGGCTGCACGTTCACGCCGAACGCCGCGACTTGCGACGACGGCAGCGTGTGCACCAAGGGCGACGTGTGCAAGGAGGGCACGTGCGCCGGCGACGCGGTCAACTGCGACGACCAGAACGCATGCACCGAAGACATCTGCGACCCGCAGACCGGCTGCGCGAATAACCCGAACACCGCCAGCTGCGACGACGGCGATGCCTGCACAAACGGGGACATGTGCTCCGGCGGCGGCTGCAAGGGCGCGCCCATCAACTGCGACGACGACAACGCCTGCACCGACGACTCCTGCGATCCGAAGTCGGGCTGTGCGCACGCCAACAACACCAAGCCCTGCGACGACGGCGATTCGTGCACGACGGGCGACGCGTGCAGCGCGGGCAAGTGCGCAGCGACCGGCAAGCTCGGGTGCGACGACGCCAACACCTGCACCAACGACTCGTGCGAACCGAAGCTCGGATGCGTCTACACCTACAACACGAACCCGTGCGACGATGGCAACCCCTGCTCCACCGGGGACGTGTGCGCGAAGGGCCTGTGCAAGGGCGTCGGCCCGAACTGCGACGACAACAACCCCTGCACGAAGGACGGTTGCACCAACGGCATCTGCTCGCACACGAAGATCCTTTCGGGCGCGTGCAATGACGGCAACGCCTGCACGACGGGCGAGGTCTGCGCGAGCGGCGTGTGCGGAGGCGGCAAGGCGCTCAACTGCGACGACGGCAACGCGTGCACCAACGACGCGTGCGACGGCATCAAGGGCTGCACGCACGTCAACGCGGACGGCGCGAAGTGCACGGACAACAACGCCTGCACGAAGGACGTTTGCCAGGGCGGCAAGTGCACGGCGACCAGCGTCGACTGCGATGACAAGAACCCCTGCACCAACGACTCGTGCGATCCCGTCAAGGGCTGCCTGCACGCCAACAACACGGCGAGCTGCAACGACGCCAACGCGTGCACGACCGGAGAGAAGTGCGGCGGCGGAGTGTGCGGCGGCGGCGCAGCGAAGGTCTGCAACGACTTCAACCCATGCACCAACGACTCCTGCGATCCGAAGACGGCAGGCTGCGTCTTCGCGGTCAACGCCGCGTGTGCGTCCAAGGCCTTGCCGCTCGTCGATCCGCTGACCTGCGGGGCCAAGGACTGGTCGGCCACTCCGCTCGTCGGGGGCGTGGGCTGGGCCGTCGATGCCACGCCCGCCAACCCCGGCAAGACCGTCGGGTGCTCGCTCAACTACAACAACGGCTCGTCCTACCCCGGACAGACGACGGGCACCGTCGTGAGCGCGTTCTTCGTCGACGCGACGAAGGCGGCGAAGGTGGCGCTGGCCTTCACGTCGTTCAACGGCGTCGAGAACGATGCGAAGTACGACGCGCGCTACGTCGAGGCATCGACGGACGGCTTCAACACGCTCGCCGCGCAGTTCAAACTGGACAACGCGTACGGCCCGAACAAGTGGACGACCGAGGGCTTCGACCTGTCCGCGCTCAAAGGCAAGAAGTTCCAGCTTCGCTTCCGACTCGACACGGTCGACGCGGCCAACAACTCGGGTCCCGGCTGGTTCGTCGAGGACATCAACGTATACGATGGCCCGATCGTGAAGGCCGTGGCCGGCCAGACGTTCGTCGAGCCCTTCGCGCTCGGCAACGCCAACGGCTGGCAGATGAGCCTCGCGACCGGAAACGTCGCGTGGGCGATCGACGCGACGCCCGCGGCTCCCGCGCCCTTCGACGGCAACGCCACGCTGAACTTCAACAACGGCACGAACTACACCACCTCCGTCGCTCCGTCGGGCACCGCCCTCTCGCCGGTCCTCGATCTCACGGGCCTGGCACCCGGTTCGAACGTGTCCATCGCGTTCCGGTCCTGGTCGGACGTCGAGCCCACCAACGGCTACGATCAGCGCTGGATCGAGGTGTCCGGCGATTCGTTCCTCACGCTGAATGTGGCGAACCAGCTCAGCAACCTCAAGGGCCAGAAGGGCTGGACGATCGAGACCGTCGACCTGTCGCCCCTCGTCGGACAGCGCGTGCGTCTGCGATTCCGCTTCAACGCGGTCGATGGCGTGAACAACGGAGGCAAGGGCTGGTTCGTCGACAACCTCGTGCTGACCCCACACCCCGTGCTGCCTTTCGCGGACGGTATCGTCGCCAGCGACACGACGCGATGGACCATCAACAACTCGACGCCCACCGTGGGTTGGGCGATCGACGCGCTCCCCTCGCCGGCCTTCTCCTCGGGCGACGCGTCGTTGAACTTCAACAACGGCACGAACTTCACCTGCCCGGGGAGCGCCAAGTCCGTCACGGGCAAGGCCACCTCTGGCACGTTCAAGACCGCCAAGGTCGCCGGTACGCAGAAGCTGGTGCTGCGCTTCAAGGCCTACCTCGGCGTCGAGTCGACGCTCGAATTCGACGTGACGACCGTGACCGTCAAGGACACCGCGCAGGCCAAGGAGATCAAGACGACGATCGCCAAGACCGCGCTCGGCTCCTGGACGAACCAGGAGATCGACATCACCTCGCTCGCAGGCGGCTCGCTCCAGATCGTCTTCGAGTTCGACTCGGTCGATTGCGTGGACAACGGCGGTGCGGGCGTCTTCATCGACGACGTGTACGTCGCGTACCCGTGATCTTCGACGGCGCTCCGGGTAGCCTGTCCGGGTGAGAGGCCAGGCATGACCGATCGCGCGACTCCGCACGCCAACACGCCGCAGGCCTCGACGGACGCCTCACTCGTGGCGCTCGTCGAGGCCCAGGCGCTCAAGCTCGCCGCCATCCGCGACATCGGTCGCATGCTCTCGGCAGACATCGATCTCACGGATCTGCTCCGCCTGATCATGGAGCACGTCACGGGCATCATGGAGGCCGACCGCTCCACGCTCTTCCTCGTGTCGGAGGACCGCGCGTGGCTGCTGTCCAAGGTGATTCAAGGCGACGACGTCAGCGAGATCCAACTCCCGATGGGCAGCGGGATCGGTGGTTGGGTGGCGGAAAACGGACAGCCCCTCAACCTCAAGGACGCCTACCGCGATCCGCGCTTCGACCCCGAATGGGACCGCCGCAACCACTACAAGACCACGTCGATGCTGTGCCACCCGATCGTGGATCGCGATGGCAACATCGTCGGCGTGCTGCAGGTCCTCAACAAGCGATCGGGCTACTTCACGGTGGAAGACAGCGCGCTGCTCGAGGCGGTGGCGTCGCAGATCGCGATCTCGATCTTCAACCGGCGCCTCGTCACGACGCTCGCGGTCAAGACCGTCCACCTCCAGGATCTGACCCGAAAGCTGGAGCAGAAGGTCAACGAGATCGACCTGCTCTATCGGATCGAGCAGCAGATCGCGACGTCGTCGGATCTCGACACGCTCATCGAGCAGCTGCTCCTCCAGGTGCGCGCCGCCGCGCCCGTGGAGCTCGTGTGCATCGCCGTCCGCACGGACGAGGGTGGTGTCGTCGTGCATCGCCTGCGAGAGGCGCCGGCCGGATCGCCTCCGGGTACGGAGCCCATCGTCGAGCGATCGCGACGCTCGCCGGGCGTCGGGATCTCCTGTGTGGTGGCGGGGACGGGCTCCGCGGTCGACGTTCGCGCGACCGCCGCGGGGCTGCGAGTCGACGGTCTCGGACGCGATGCGCCGGCGGATGCACGCGGCAGGTACCTGCGGGAGGAGGACCTCGGCCTCACGTTGCGCAACGGCCTGGTCGTGCCGCTGGAGTCGGCGGACGGCACGCTCGGCGCGCTGAGCCTGTGGAATCGCGCGCCCACCGAGCCGACGTTCACGGCCGAGGATCGCAAGCTCGCGCAGCTCCTCGCGAGCCAGGTGGCACGCGCGGTGGAGGTCGCTGCGGGACGCGAGCGGGCGCGGCGCGAGGAGCGCCTGGTCTCCATCGGACAGGCGCTGGCGTCGGTCGTGCATGACTTCAAGACGCCGCTCACGGTGGCGAGCGGCTACGTCCAGCTGCTGCGCGACGTCGAGGCTGCCGTCGAGCGCGCCCAACTCGCGCGCGTCGTGCTGCAGCAGCTCGACCAGATCAGCATCATGTCCAAGGACCTGCTCTCCTTCGCGCGGGGCGAGCGGGAGCTGCTGGTTCGGCGCGTGCTGCTCAATCAGTTCGTCGACGAGGTGCGCCGGCAGCTCGACGGCATCTTCGTCGGCACCGGCGTGCAGTGGCGCGTCGAGACGACGTACCGCGGTGAAGCCCACTTCGACGAGATGAAGATGCGACGTGTCGTGCAGAACCTGGCCAAGAACGCGCGCGATGCGCTCGTGGACGGCGGCCGCTTCGTGCTGCGCATCGACCGTGACGATCCCTGGCTCGTGTTCTCGTTCGCCGACGACGGTCCGGGCATCCCCATCGACTTCAGACACCGCCTCTTCGAGACGTTCGCGACCACGGGCAAGGAAGGTGGCACCGGTCTCGGTCTCGCGATGGTCAAGCAGTTCGCCGAATCGCACGGCGGACTGGTTGAGCACGCGGACACGCCGGGCGGTGGTGCGACCTTCATTGTGCGGATCCCTAGGGATGCGCGCATGGCGGTACCCCAATCGGTTGTGGTCAGCGGGGAATCGGCGGTGGACGAACGATCGGCAAAACCATGATCTCGTTCGGGTTGGGACGAGGCAAAAAGGTTGACACGCGCGGAGTGAGGCCTTAGTCCGACTACCCGTCGGAGGACGTCGCATTCCGTGCGCGCTCGGCCCCGAACACCGGAGCTCAGCGATCAGGGAATCGATGGCGTCCAACACAGGTCGGACGGCATGCAGCTCGGCATGACATCACGCGCCTCCCGTCTCTTTCTCGCGGCGTTCTACGTCACGGTCGGAGTGGTGAGCATAGGTGGCGCCGTGAACGTCATCGCCGGCGACGAGCCGGACGCGCCATTGCGCGGCGAGTTGGCCTCCATGGAGACCCGAATCCGCGACGAGCAGGTCCGTGCCGCCGCGTTGGAGGCCGAGATCGAGGCGTTCCGCACACGCCGCGAGGTCCGCGAGCACGTCGCGCGTTCCGAGCTCGGCGTCGTCCGCAAAGGAGAGCGCGTCTTCGTGTTCAAGCCGCACACTGGCAGCAACGACGGCAAGGTTGCACCCGCAGAGGCGGCTCGACCGACGCTCCCGGACGCCCCGATGGCGCGCTGAGCTCACGACGTGCAGATGGTCCAAGCCACGTTCACGACACGCTCGCTCACCTCGCGTGCCCCACGCACGCTGATCAGCGCGATCGCCGCGATCGTGTTGTGCAGCGTGGTGTTCGAACCGCAGGACGCTGAGGCGCATCGCCGACGCCCGCGACGCAAGGCGCGTGTGACGCGGGTCGAACACCGCACTTCGACGGCGCCGCCGCACGAGAGCGCGGCAGGTGAACAACGCAGGTCACCGACGAGCCGCTCTGTCGGCCACTCCAACCGCGGCCACCTCGTCAACGCGTCGCGCCTGCGCGAGTCCGACGCGCTCGCGCTTCGCTTCCCCGAGAACGCGTGGGGCACGCGCGAGACCGTGGAGCACATCTCGCGATGCGCCGCGAGCGTCCGTCGCACCTTCAAGACGGTACCGAAGCTCCTCGTCGGAGACATCTCGCGCAAGCGCGGTGGAAGCTTCAAGCCGCACGAGAACCATCAGAGCGGACGCGACGCCGACATCGGCTTCTTTCTCGCGCGCGGCCGGACGCTGCCCGGCTTGTGGCGCGTGTCGGCACGGGACATCGATGCGCCGCGGACGTGGTCCTTTATCGACTGCCTGCGCGACACCGGTGAGCTGCAAGTGGTCTTCCTCGACCGTCGTCTCCAACGACCACTGTACGACTACGTGAAGTCGGAGGGCGCGAGCAAGCAGGAGCTCGCCGAGATCTTCGAGTATCCGCGCAAGCCGGGAACACGCGTGGGTCTCATCCAGCATCGCAAGAACCACGACAACCACCTGCACGTTCGATTCCGTTGTCCGAAGAGCTCGCCCGAGTGCATCGACGAGCCGTGGCAGGCGGAAGGGCCGCGTCGCGGCGCCTCGATCGCGACGAACTGATCCGCTTCGCGCCGGCGTCGAAAGTGCGTATGCTCGGCACCGCTTCGGAGGTTGCCATGACGTCCCATCGCACCATCGCTTGTCTGCTCGGAGTCGCGCTGACCTCGATCGGGGCGGCGTGCGGTGGGCCGAGCGCACAACGATCCGACCCGCCAGCGGCGACGGCGGCCTCACCCGCGAAGGGTGATGCGACGCCGAGCAGGCCGGCGTACAGCGATGACGACGCGCCCGCGAGCGACGCGTTCAAGACGTTCTCGGGACCGAAGGTCGCGGGGACGCAGCCCGTGATCATCAAGAGCCGAGCGGCCGTCGGCTTCGCGAGCGCCGAGTGCGTGCTGCTGCTCAAGACGATCCGCTGGATGGTGATCGATCTCGGCCACGGCAAGAAACACCGCGAGGGCAGCGCGGACTTCATCCTGCGAAAGGGCGCGGACACGGTCCCCGTCTCGGTCACGGAAGGGCAGACGCGGCGGCTGCGCGGCGTGTCGATCACGCTCATCGCGAGCGGCGAGGACTACGACAAAGACAAGCTCGAGTACCTGCCGTGGGCCAAGGTGCTCGTGGACAAGGTCGCGCCCGCGCCCTGATAGGGCCTGACGGGGCCTCAATGGGATCGAACAGACCAACGCAACGCCGTCATCGCGCGGCAAGGAGTCACGTGACGATGGCGGAGCAGACGAGGGCGAAGCGCAGCCTGAGCGGGATCAAACCGACCGAGAGCCCGCACTGGGGCAACTACTTCGGCATGATCCGGCCGGCTCTGGAGTTGGCGGAGCAGCATGACGCGCTCTACTTCATCGCCGACTACCACGCGCTGACGACCGTGCGCGACGCCGCGGAGATGCGGCGGAACTCGTACGACGTGGCGGCCACGTTCCTTGCGCTCGGCCTCGATCCGACGCGCACGATCCTGTGGCGGCAGTCTGACGTGCCGGAAGTGACCGAGCTCGCGTGGCTGCTGTCTTGCGTGACGGGCTTCGGGCTCATCGAGCGGGCACACGCGTTCAAGGATGCGCGCGCGAAAGGCAACGACGTCAACATGGGCCTGGTGAGCTACCCCGTGCTCATGGCGGCCGACATCCTGCTCTTCGACTCGGATCTCGTGCCCGTCGGCAAGGATCAGGTCCAACACGTCGAGATGACCCGCGACATGGCGGGCGCGTTCAATTTCGCCTTCGGCGACACGTTCGTCATCCCGCAGGCCGTCGTCCGCGACAGCACGGCCACCGTGCCGGGCCTCGACGGGCGCAAGATGTCGAAGTCGTACGGCAACCACATCCCCGTCTTCCTCGAGGAGAGGCCCCTCAAGAAGCGCCTCGCCGAGATCGTGACGGACTCCACGCCTCTCGAGGCGCCGAAGAACCCCGACACCTGCAACGTGTTTGCGCTGTACCGCCTCTTCGCGACGCCGGACGAGGTGGCCGAGATGCGGGAGAACTATGCGCGCGGCGGCTATGGCTACGGTCACGCGAAGGTGGCGCTCGCGGCGAAGATCAACGCGTTCGTCGGGCCGATGCGGGAGCGGTATCGCCACCTGCTCGCCCATACCAACGAGCTCGATGACATCCTGCGCGACGGCGCGCGCCGGGCCCGCGAGATCGCACGCGGCGTCATCGAGCGCACGCGCGAGCACACGGGACTCGGCCGCCGGCCGGCCGGCCTGTAGCGAAGCGCACCGCAGCCCGGGCGGAGCTGCGCTAGTTTTGTGGCGAAATGTCGACAATTGCTTATCCTGCCTTGTCCCTCGGCTCGGGCCGCACGGTGTCTGCATGAATCCGCACCTCTCCTTCGCTGCGTTCGCTTGGCGATCGTTGTTGGCGGCGATCGCCCTGTCCGCGCTCGTCGTCGTGTCCGCGTGCGGCAGCCCCGCCCCGCCCGCGACGGCCTCATGCAGCGCGTTGAAGCCATGCACGGATGGCTCCGACTGCGTCAACGGCGTGTGCGTGCCCGTCAACGACGTCGGCCCGATTACGGGCGCAGACACAGGCTCCGACGCCGCCGGTGAAGCGTCCGACGCGGCCTCGCCGGACGGCGCGAGCGAGGGCGACGGCGGCGACGGCGCGGAGGTGAGCAATGACGCGACAGGCGATGCCGACGGTGCGGTCGCGGGCGACGCGGCTCCGCTCGACACGCCCGACAACCCAGACACGAAGACCGCGTGCGAGCCTGGCGTCACCGCCGACTGCGACGACCAGAACCCGTGCACCGACGACGTATGCGATCACAAAGCCAGCGGCGCGGACGCCGAGGGCTGCACGCACGTCGCGAACGACGCGGCGACCTGTGACGCGGACGGCCTGAGCTGCACCCTCGACGCGTGCAAGTCCGGCGTGTGTCAACCACAGAAGGTGCTCGAGGCGTGGTGCCTCGTGGACGGCGCCGAGGCAGGCAAGAAGGTGTGCGTCGCCGACGCGCAGAAGGACGCCTCGGGCTGCCGGTTCTGCGACGCGACGAAGAGCCAGAACGCGCTGCAGTCGGTCGGCAAAGGCGCATCGTGCGGCGACCTCAAGGGCAAGTGCGTGCTGCCGGAGTGCGACGGCGGAGGCACATGCGTGGACGTCGAGCACGTCGAGATGTGCGACACGGGCGGCGCGTGCAAGACCGCGGTGTGCGGCGACGGCGGGCTGTGCTCGGCCAATCTCGCGACGTCTGGCACGCCCTGCGACGGCGACGGCGCCACCTGCACGCTCGAGGTCTGCGACACGCTCGGCGCGTGCGTCCCGGACGGCATCGACGGGGCCACATGCAAGGACGCCAGCACCTGCACGGAGGACGCCTGCAACCCTACCCTCGCGGGCGCCGACGCGACGACCGGCTGCGTGCACGCGCAGAAGGACGCGGCATGCGACGATGGCAACCCCTGCACGGCCGACGCGTGCACGCCGGCGGCGGAGGGCGCAGATCCAACGACCGGCTGTGTCCACCCGTCTGCGCCCGACAAGACGCCTTGTACGAACGACGGCATCGCGTGCACGACGGACGCATGCCTCGCCGGTCAGTGCGCGCACGCGATCGACAAGGAATTCTGTCTCATCGATGACACGTGCGTCGCCGCGAACACGCTCAAGTCCGGCGAGGCGTGCTCGGCCTGCAAGCCGTCGGGCGACGCGACGGGCTGGACCGCGCTGGATCAGGTCCCGTGCGACGACGACCAGCGGACCTGCACGAGCGACGTGTGCGTCATGGGCGCATGCAAGCACCTCCTCGACGCAAAGAGCTGCCTCATCGCGGGTGTGTGCTACGACGAGAAGACCAAGGACGCCGGCCAGTGCGCGTCCTGCAACCCAGGCGCGCAGAGCGACGCATGGACACCGATCGCGGCCGCCACGCCCTGCCCTGACGACAACGTCGCCTGCACGAGCGACGCGTGCGACGGCAAGGGTGCGTGCGCCCATACCCCCGTCCACAGCGCATGCGACGACAGCCTCGGTTGCACGCAGGACGCGTGCGATCCGACGAAAGGCGCAGACTCCAAGGGCTGCACGCACACCGACAGCTGCGCGTTCGGTCACGCCTGCGACGCGACGGCCAAGGCGTGCCTCACGCCGAACCCCATCACGCTCGTCGCGGCGGACAGCGCGAACCCCGCGCCCACCAACCCCGCCGTCATCCGCCACGTGATCGACGCCACGAAGGGCACGAGCCGCACGTGGGTCGTGTTCCAATCGCAGAGCTGCGCGACCGCGAGCGGCGGCACCTGGAAGATCGGCGGCGAGACGGCCCTGCGCGCCGTCGTGCTCGACAACGACGTCGCGGCGCCAGCGGACAAGCAGAAGACACCCACGATCATCACGCTGCCCGTGGCCAAGGACAGCCCGGGCCTGAAATGCCAAGCTTACCCGGTCGTCGTCGCCGACCCGCTCTCGAGCACACAGGCATGGCTAGGTTGGTTCGAGACGAGCGCCGAATGCGCGCTCAAGGGAGACGCCGTCGGCGGCATCGCGAGGCTCGCGCTGCTCGACGGCAGCGCGGTCAACAGCGGTGAGGTGTGGGCCAAGGCGGCAGGCGACGTGTGTACGTCGCCGAGCGGCGCGACGGGATCGCTATTCGAGACGCAGGGATTGGCGTTGCTGGACGCGAGTGGTGGCGACGTCGGGGATTTGGGGAAGAGGGGCGTGTTGAGCATGCGCGCGGCCGGTGATGGCTTTGCGAGCGCATCGAGCACGTGGGCGTATTGGAAGGGAACAAGCGCGACGGCCGCGTCGAATGCGATTGGTGTCGCCGCACCCGTTGCGTTCTCGGCAGTCCACCCCATCCTCGTCGACACGGCGAAGAGCGGGAATCGCTACTTCGCGCTTGCGTTGACCGAAGTGACGAAGACGAGCACGACGACTCGCACCCTCTGGATGCAGGCCTTCGACGCGACGGGGACGGACGCGGAGGTCACGACGTTGATTTCGAGCACGACGCCCGGCCCCGACCTCAAGCTCCTCAACAACGTCACCGCCGTGTGCAGCCTCGACGGCGCGTTCGATGCCAAGGGCGGCGACATCGGCCTCGCCATCGTCGTGCGCCGCAAAAACGGCGCGAACACGGAGGGCGCGCTGCTGCAGGTCAAGGTCACGCCGGCCGCTACGCCGACCGCCGTGGTGACACAGGTGGACGTGGACGCGAGCGCGACCGGCGATTGCCGCAAGGGGCTGTCGTCCGCGCGCATTGCGGTGGATGCGGCGGGGGTGTGGACGGTGTTGGCGGCGAAGCCGGCTTCGGAAGGCGATCCTGGCACTCCCAAGCTGTATCGACTCGACGGCGCAGGCTCGGTCAAGGCAACTGCGCTCGATGCCATCTCCGCTCAGTGGACCAGCGACTCGGATATGTCGTCGAACGTGCCCGCGTTGGCGTGGCGGGGTCTTGGCGATGTGGTGCTTGGCTCCGACGGTGCGGTCAGCGTGGCAATCGAAGGCAAGGCATCAGGCAAACACATCCTCCTCCTCCACACCTTCAAGCCCCTGTGATCGCCCTCTAGACCGCTCAGTACGAACCCCGAAAAATTGCGCCATTCAGATGGACTCATCCCTTTGACATGACGGGCGATTTCCGGAATTTGGCCGCGCGGCCGATTTGGGCTGCGTCCGACCCAGGTCCGGGCAGCACAGAGAGACTCCAGATCTCCTGACATGCACCCACCCAAGTCCCCGTCATTGCTGTTCACTGGCCTGGACACAGCGCGGACCGAATCCTGTCCGGTTCTCGTGCAGGAGCGAGGCGGCCGGGGCGATGTGGGCGTCCCCCCTTCGCGCGTCGGGCGCGCGAAGGGGTCGGTCCTCCTCCGGGCTCGCGCTCCGCGCTCGGTCGCTTCGCGACTTCGGCGCTTCGCGCCTCACCCTCCGTCCGACCTGACGCAGCTGTAGGCCGTCGTGGCGCTCCGTGAGGAGCGTTGCGATCGGCCGCCCGCCCGCGCCCTCCGGTGGGCACGATCCGCGCCGAGGGCCTCAACAGCCCTCGGGAGGCTGCGGCACGCGGTCGTCGGCCCTCACCTCCTAGGATTCGGGCCGGAGGAGGCCGGCGGCCTGGACACGTTGATTTTGGCTTGGGAGGGGGGTGTGGGCTCGGGCACGTCCCGTCAGCGCAGCACGCCTCGGCTCTGCCAACGTCGCTTCGACGTGAACATGTCCATGCGGCCCAGCGAGGCCGCGCAAGGCGCCCAAGTCGCCCCGGGGGCACCCCGCCCAAGCTCTGGATCGTAGCCGGGTCGGGGAAGCACCGCCGCGGCCGGTCGCACGACCGCCCCGACCGCCACCGCCGCACCCCTCCCAAGCCCTGAGAGCGCCCGTCAGGCAGGACGCCGTTGCCCGAGTTCGCGCCCGCCAGCGGTCTTCGCAAGAGCTGCCACGACGCCCGATGCCGCCACCACGCCCGGCC
>Ga0172370_10008724_pt1 | contig 12069 bp, 11 predicted proteins | sample LakKiv5m_FD_114538 | JGI IMG/M metagenome (GOLD analysis project Ga0172370, IMG submission 114538) | Freshwater microbial communities from Kabuno Bay, South-Kivu, Congo - kab_022012_11.5m | ecosystem: Environmental > Aquatic > Freshwater > Lake | place: Democratic Republic of the Congo...
CAGTCCAGACCTACTTCGAGCCGTCGGTCGCCGAGTTGCTCAAGCACGACAAGATCGGGGCTTCACGCAGGAACAACTGAGTGAAGTCATTGGCATCGAGCCAGTGTCCCTCTCGCGGCTGGAGACGGGCGACCGCGCACTCAGTCTCACGACACTGGGCTTGATCTCCGACGCTCTCGACTTCGGCCTTGGTGAACTGATCGGGGTTGAAGCCGACCTGCCCAAGCCCGGACTTTCGCCGCAGGAAGCTGAACTGCTGCGAGGGTTTGGAATGCTCGCAGCAGCCAAGCGCGATCTCGTGCTGCGCCTGGTGCGTGAGTTGGCCGATTAGCCGTTCAATGTTGATGGTTTGCGCTTGTGAAGCAGGCAGGCGAGGTGCCACGCGACCTCCGCCGCCTGGCTGACCATCGCGTGCGCGGTGGCCTCGACCACGAGGGTGGCTTCGTCTGCAACAGCTTGAACTTGCAGCGCCTGCAAGGCGGCCACGAAGTCACGGCGGGCCTGCTGGAAGCCCTGGTGCAGCCCGAGGGCAGCGTCCAGGGCCTCCTCGGGCAGTGCGGGGCCAGTGCCCCCGGCCAAGGCAACCCGGACGGCCAAGATGCCGTCCAGGGCCTGGTCGAGGCGCTCGGTGAGGTCGTCGGTGCTCATCGGTTGAATGCCTGGCTGGGAACAAGGGCGAGCCCCGCGAGGGCGGTGAACCCCGTGGAAGTCAACTTGATCGACGTGTTCGGCCAGTCTCCCGGAGGGGCGTCATCGGCCGTATCGGCCGTCACGAGGCCCGCCTTCACGAGCTTGTGGCGGCTGTCGAAGCGCATACGCTGGAGGCGATCCCGAAAGCCGAAGCCGCAGAACACGGCCACAACTTCCGACGCGATGCCGCCGACTTGGGCGTAGGTGCCCACACGCTCCAGCGGTTCGGTGGCCCGCGTGCCGAGGCACGGAATCAGGCAAAGGATCAGGGTGTTGCGGTCCGCGTCGTCCAGATCGAGTTCCTGGACCAGCTTCTGGAGCCCCAGGGTCACGCCAGCCGCCTCGGTGGCGGCGATGCGAGCGTCGATCTCGCGGCGCACGTCCTCCTCGTACTGCTTGAGCGAGGCCAAGTTCTCGGGCACTTCGGCCTCGGCGCTGTTCCGACGACGGCAGCACGACTTCGGGCGATGAGCGTGCTGCTGCTCGTCCTCCTCGTGGTCGCGGACGGCGGCGATGCGGCGGCATCGAGCCTCGACCCAGGCGATCTGGTGCTGAAGGCAGTCGAGATCGTCGGCAAAGGGTTGGAAGTCCATGTGGCGTACTCCTTGGGGCCGACCTTGCGGCCCCGTGACGACCACTACGGGCGACATGTTCGGTTCTGAGCCCCGCTGACCGAGCGGTGACGATCACCTCCCGAAAGACGGGGTGTGTCCGGTTGCGCTTGAGGTCGTCGAGGACTACAAGACCAGCCTGGCAGTGCCTGGAAGTCCGAAGAGGCGGACCGCCATGACCGAACTACTGGACATTCCTCAGTGCAGCGCCCTGCTGGGGCTTTCTGAACGCTGGGTCTACGAGATGCTCAGAAGGAAGAGGCTGCCGGGAGCAGCCAAGGTCGGTGGCAAGTGGCGGATTGACAAAGCAAAGCTCATCGCCTGGATCGCCAAAGGCGGCGAGTTGGCTGACGGCGACAAAAGCGCGAACAAGAAGTAGAAGGGGCAGGTCAAGGTGGCAAAGATCAACGACAAGCAGGAACGCACTGGCTCCCTGGGCTTCGAGGACAAGCTCTGGGCCGCCGCCGACCTTCTGCGCAACAACATGGACCCTGCCGAGTACAAGCACGTCGTGCTCGGGCTGCTGTTTCTCAAGTACATCGAGGACGCCTTCGAGGAACGCCGCGAAGCCATCAAGGCGAACCTGGCCGACCCGAAGCACGCCGACTACATCGCTGACCCAAAGCAGCGGCAGGACGAGCTTGTCGCCGTTCTTGAGGAACGCGACGAGTACACGGCCGAGAACGTCTTCTGGGTGCCCGAGCCTGCACGGTGGTCGCACATCCGGGCCGAGGCCAAGCAGCCGACCATCGGCAAGACCTTGGATGACGCGATGGACGCCATCGAGAGGGAGAACCCGACGCTCAAGGGTGTCTTGCCCAAGGTCTATGCGCTGCCGAACCTGGACAAGCACAACCTCGGGAAGCTCATCGACCTGGCGAGCGGCATCGGCCTTGGCACGCAGGAGCACCGGGACAAGGACACCCTGGGCCGGGTGTACGAATACTTCCTCTCGAAGTTCGCCAGCCAGGAAGGTCGAGGTGGCGGCGAGTTCTACACACCGACCAGCATCGTGCGTCTGCTGGTCGAGATGCTGGAGCCCTACAAGGGTCGCGTGTACGACCCCTGCTGCGGTTCAGGCGGCATGTTCGTGCAGTCCTTGAAGTTCATCGAGGCGCACAACGGCCAGCGCACACAACTGACCGTCTACGGCCAGGAGAGCAATCGGACCACCTGGCGCATGGCCGCGATGAACCTGGCCATCCGGGGCATCGAAGCCAACCTCGGCAAGAAGCACGGCGACACCTTCCATGAGGACCTGCACCCCGACCTGCGGGCAGATTTCATCTTGGCCAATCCGCCCTTCAACATCAGCCAGTGGGGCGGCGAGCGGCTGGAGAACGACGTGCGGTGGCGGTACGGCACGCCGCCGTCAGGGAATGCCAACTTCGCCTGGGTGCAGCACTTCATCCACCATCTGGCACCGACCGGCACGGCGGGCTTCGTGTTGGCCAACGGCTCGATGTCGTCGCAGCAGTCGGGCGAAGGCGAGATCCGCAGGAAGCTCGTGGAGGCTGACCTGGTGGACTGCATCGTGGCCTGCCCGGGGCAGTTGTTCTATGCCACGCAGATCCCGGTCTGCTTGTGGTTCGTCACTCGGAGCAAGTCGGCCAACGGGCACCGGGACCGGCGCGGTCAGACCTTGTTCATCGACGCCCGCAAGCTCGGCAGGATGGAGACGCGGGTTCACAGGGTGCTGGATGCTGAGGACATCGCCAGGGTCGCCGACACCTACCACGGCTGGCGCAGCAAGGGCGGAGTGTTCGAGGACGTGGCGGGCTTCTGCAAGTCGGCGACGCTCGCGGAGATCGAGGGCCACGACTTTGTGCTGACGCCGGGAAGGTACGTCGGAACTGAGGATGTCGAAGACGACGGCGAGCCCTTTGCCGAGAAGATGGATCGGCTGGCCATCGGACTGTCGGCCCAGATGGCCAGGGGAGCAGTGCTGGATGGAGAAATTCGCAGGACTCTGGGAGGGCTAGGATATGGAGTCTGACTTCGCATCATTGCCACAGGCCAAGAGATTTCATGCTCCACTTCGAGAGGGCGACACGGAAGGTTCTACGGTCGGATGCCGTCACACTTCGCCGGACATCTGTCGAAACAACGGGCTTCGAGAGTCTTGTGCCTTCGTCCGAAGCGATTGCATGTGTCTCTGCCCTCCCAGGTCGTGGGCGAAGCAACATGCGAAGCTCTCCGGTGCCAAGGATTCACCAGCAGGATCAGCATCATGAAACAGGGACATGTCAAGTGCCTTGCTGCTGAGTATGTGCGCCGCGACCTAGTGGAACTATGCTCGCTTATTGTGGATTGCCCTCATTCGACGCCCGAGTGGACCGACACCGGGGTCGTGGTGCTTCGCAGCAGGAACATCCGTGGCGGACGGCTGGACCTCGATGCCCAACCAAGCTTCACGACGGCAGCCGGTTTCCTGGCCCGGACTCAACGCGCCGTTCCCCATGGAGGCGATCTTGTAATCACGCGTGAAGCGCCGATGGGTGAGGTATGTGAAGTACCTCACGGTCTCAAGTGTTGCCTTGGACAGCGGATGGTCCTGCTGCGACCCGACAGCAGGCAAGTCGTCGGTCGCTACCTCCTGTTCGCTCTCCAGTCACCCATCCTCCAGCGGCAGATTCTAATGCACGAGGGAACTGGTTCAACGGTCAGCAACTTGCGAATCCCATCTCTTGAAGCCTTGAAGGTGCCCTGTCCGTCCCTGGACGAACAGGGAAGAATTGCAGCTGTTCTCGGAGCCTTGGAAGACAAGATCGAGTTGAATCGGGAGATGACGCGGACGCTGGAGTCAATGGCGCAGGCAATCTTCAAGTCATGGTTCGTAGATTTTGATGGCCACGCCGCAGAGGACTTCGTGGAGAGCGAACTGGGACCTATCCCGGCAGGATGGAGGTGCTCCACACTTGGCGAACATGTGACACTTCAACGAGGAACCACCTACGAAAGCCGACTATTGGGTCTTCCTGGTCCCGTACTGCTCGGGCTCGCTTCCATTGAACGTGACGGCGGGTTTAGGCGTGACAAGCTCAGAACCTACGGCGGCACGTCTCCGGCGAAGCTAGTTCTCAAGCCTGGGGATGTATACGTTTCCCTGAAGGATGTCACTCAATCCGGCGATCTGCTCGGTTCGGCAGCGACACTGCCCCCTGACATCCCAGTTGGCCGCTTGACCCAGGACACAGTGAAGCTTCAGCCGACGGACGCCGGTGTGCCGAACTGCTACCTCTACCGGTTCCTAAAGACAGAAGGCTACAGGGCATTCTGCCGGGCCAGGGCCATCGGCACTACGAATCTCTCTTTGAGCAGGGACGACTTCTTGGGAGTTCCTATGGTCGTTCCACCCGGCTCTGTGATGGCGTCGTACTCGGAGGTTGAGCTTGCGATCCAGGCACGGAGGGACTGCTGCGAAATCGAGTCCATCGGACTTGCCGCCCTCCGGGACACCTTGCTCCCCAAGCTCATCTCCGGCGAAATCCGCGTTCCAGAAGCCGAGGAAGCCATCGAGGACGCGGCATGAGCACCCGCAACCTCCGCAACCTGGGGAACTCCATCAAGGTCAGCATTCCTACGGACGCAGCCGGATACCTGGGCCGAGAGTGCCCCAACCAGGAGTGCTTGGGATACTTCAAGGTCATCCCAGGCACGGGACGCGCAGGCAGCCATCCGTGCATCTGCCCCTACTGCGGCACCAAGGAGGAGCACCGCCACTTCTTCACGCCGGACCAGGTCAAGTACGCAGAGTCATCTGCGTTTCGAGATGTAGTCGCTGCGTTCGACAAAGACCTCAAGGGCCTGGAGTTCGACAGCAAGCCAGCCAGCAATGCCCTTCTGGGCATCGGGATGAGCCTGAAGGTCCAGCCAAGCCGCCCCGTACCGCTCCACCGCTACACCGAGAAGAGGTTGGAGACTGAAGTGGTGTGCGACCGCTGCACCCTGCGCTACGCGATCTACGGCGTCTTTGGCTTCTGCCCGGACTGCGGCGTCCACAACAACCTCGGCATTCTCGAAGCGAACCTGGCACTGGTCGAGAAGATGCTGCAACTGGCAGGCGGGCTGGACGATCCCGGCCTTGCAGCGAAGCTCGTCGAGAATGCCCTTGAGGACTGCGTGTCTGCCTTCGATGGCTGGGGTCGCGGCACAACGCAGGCATTCGCCGCCAAGGCCGCTGACCCCGATGCTGCCACCAGGGTTTCCTTCCAGAACGTGACCAAGGCGCAAGTGAAGGTGCTCCGCCTCTTCGGCTACGACATCGCAGCCGCTGCCGGGCCTGCCGAGTTTGCAGCGGTCAACAAGCTGCTCCAGAAACGCCACCTGGTCGCGCACCGCATGGGCGTTGTGGACCAGGAGTACATCGACAGCACTGGCGACGCCTTAGCGGCCATTGGCCGGAAGGTCTGCATCGTCGCGCCCGAAATCCATGCTGGTCTGAGCACCTTGCGGACTTTGGCTACTGCGTTTGTGGCGCACCTGGAGGCCATGCCATGACCACTCCAACCTTAGGCCGCCTCAAGCGGGTAGACCTCCGTGACGCCTGGAAGAACGAGGCCACCCACTTCACGCCTTGGCTCGCCCAGGAGGACAACATCGCCCTTCTCGGTGAAACCGTCGGCCTAGAACTGGAGGTGCAGGGCCAGGAGCAGTCGGTTGGCCCCTTCAAGGCCGACATCCTCTGCAAGAACACCGAGGACAACACCCTGGTCCTCATCGAGAACCAGCTTGAGAAGACCGACCACACCCACCTCGGCCAACTTCTCACCTACGCTGCCGGGTTGAAGGCCGTTACCCTGGTGTGGATCGCCGAGCGGTTCACCGAGGAGCACCGGGCCGCCCTGGACTGGATCAACGAGATCACCGGCGAGGACTTCCACTTCTTCGGGTTAGAGATCGAACTCTGGAAGATCGGGGACTCTCCGATGGCCCCGAAGTTCAACGTGGTCGTGCAGCCCAACGAATGGGCCAAGGCCATACTCGGCGGCAGCAAGGGTGCCACCGGTGCCACGCCAGGCGGCCAGATGCAGTTGGCCTACTGGACGGCCTTCGGCGAGTTCCTGACGACAGCCAAGGCCCAGTTCAAGCCGCCGAAGCCCGCCGCAACCAACTGGGTGCCGTGGGGCCTGGGAAAGGGCGGCGTGCATCTTGAAGCGTTCGTCACGGCTGAGAAGGTCGCCGTCGGCGTCGAAATCAAGAGCAGCGACCATCCGACGTGGTTCCAGAAGCTATACGCCCAACGGGCCGCCATTGAGGAGGACCTTGGGTTCGCCTTGGAGTGGAACGAGAAGCCCGGCAAGAAGTTCTCCAGCCTGCGGGTTCGCCTGGAACTCAACATGCACAATCCGACGAACTGGCCCAAGGCGCACCATTGGATGTTGGACCACATGAAAGCCGTCAAGAAGGCGTTCCAGCCGAGGGTCAAGGACCTGGATGATCTGGCGGCCGATGAGGCAGCGGCATGAGGTTGTCGCGCCTCCGTAGGATCACCGGCTTCCGGGTCTTCCGCGACTTCACCTGGCCGCAAGACCTGCACGAGTTCGGGCAGTTCAATGCCATCTACGGTTGGAACGGGGCAGGCAAGTCAACGCTCGCGGCCATGCTGCGGCACTTGCAGACCCGCACAGCCCCTGCGGGCGCAACCTTGGAGTTGGAGTTTGACGGGCGAACTCGGGTTGCTGGCGCAGACCTGCCCACGTCCCCGAACATGCCGCCAGTCAGAGTCTTCGACCGCGTGTTCGCGGACCGCGTGGTTGCGGCAGCGCAATCGGGCATGGACCACATCTACTACTTCGGCGAGGACAGCGTTCAGAAACAGGAGGAGATCGCCAAACTGAAGGCTGAGTTGAAGGTTGCCGAACAGGTGGCGGCGGACAAGGCAAAGGCAAGTCGCACGGCCGTGGATGACCTCGACAAGTTCTGCGTGGACGCTGCGAGGCAGATCAAGGAGTTGCTGCTCGGCTCAACCAGCCACGCCAACTACAACAAGGCGCGGTTCAGACAAGCGGTTGAACTGCTTGACGAGGGCGTGGCGAGGGCCGCGCTGCTGACCGACGAGGAAAAGAAGGACAAGCAGCGCCAGCGCAACTCAGGCCCTAAGTCGGGAATAGCCACCGTCGCGGCTCCCGCTATTGACATCGTGGCACTGACAGAGCGCACCTCTGCCGTCCTCGCCGAGAGCGTTGTATCGAAGGTCATTGCCGATCTTGCCGCAAATCCCGCTGTCGCCCAGTGGGTTCAGCGTGGCCTGCAACTCCATACCGGCGAACACGACCACACGCATTGTCAGTTCTGCACCCAGCCCTTCACCACGGCTCGACGCACCGAACTGGAGGCCCACTTCAACGACGAGTTCACTAGGTTCCAGGGCCGCCTTGATGGCCTTCTCCGTGAACTTCGACTTGCCCAAGAGTCCATTGGGACCGCGAGCTTCCCGGACCCAGCCAGGTTCTACGACCACCTGACGGCACAAGCTGGAAACGCTGTTGCCGCAGCGAAGGCCGTCCTGGATGCTGTAGCCACACGGCTTATTTTGTTGCAGGTCGCTCTCGAACCCAAGAAGGCCAATCCGTTTCAACCACTGGAACTGCCCGACCTGCCGGTCGCCAGCGTGCCGAAGCAGCGAGCCGTCGAGGACGCGGTCCAGGCCATCAACGACATCATCGACGAGCACGCGGCTACAACGACGAACTTGCAGGACCGCATCACGGAAGCCTGCAATGTGCTGGAACTGTGCGCCGTGGCAGAAGCGCATGGGGGCTTTGTCCGGCTGACGGACGACGCCAAGCGGCTGGCCGAGGAGGCTCAAGCAGCCGCCGATAAGGCAGGCGAACTTAAAGGCAAGATCCTCGTTCTGGAACGAGAAATCGTGGAGCACCGCAGGCCCGCAGAGGAACTCGATGCCGAGCTACGGGCCTACCTGGGACGCGATGAGTTGCGGTTCGAGGTCCGGGACACCGGCTATGTGCTCATGCGGTCGGGAAGCCCGGTCCAGCACTTGAGCGAAGGCGAGAAGACAGCCATCGGCTTCCTCTACTTCTTGAAGTCTCTGCAAGACAAGGACTTCGACATATCCGGCGGCATCGTCGTGATTGACGACCCAGTGTCCAGTCTCGACGCCAACGGGCTTTTCTCCGCGTTTTCCTACATGAAAGAGCGCACCAAGGACTGCGGACAGTTGTTCATCCTGACGCACAACTTCGCGTTCTTCCGCCAGGTGAAGAACTGGTTTCACCACCTGCCAGGACAAGGGAAGGCCGACGTGTCCAAGCGTCCGGCCCGCTTCTTCCTGGTGCGAACGGAAGTGGATGGCGCAACTGCCGTTCGCAGGGGATGTGTTGCCGCGATCGACCCGCTTCTGGAGCAGTACGAGTCCGAGTACCACTACCTCTTCAAGCTCGTGCATACCGAGGCCAACAAGCAGGGGGCCGGTGGGGCGCTGGAGGTCTACTACGGGATGCCCAACGTCGCCCGGCGTCTCCTGGAGTCGTTCCTCGCGTTCCGGTATCCCGACAAGGCCAAGGATCTCCATGCCGTGCTTCAACGGGTGCCGTTCGACCAGGAGCGCAAGACCCGTATCTTGCGGTTCGTGCATACCTATTCCCACTCGGACCAGATCGCGGAGCCGCAGCACGACCCCTACGTCTTGAACGCAACGCCCCAGGTGCTCCGGGATGTTCTCGATCTGATCCAGGACCAGGACCCAACCCACTTCGCCAGCATGGCGGCCCTCGTTGGCCACGCCGAATCGGGGGAGTAGGCCGCCATGAGCATGACCGAGTGCGCCGTCAAGGAGGCCCCGTGAAACGCTTCAGCATCTACTGCGACGAAAGCGGACACCTGGAGCGTGGCGACCAGCCGATCATGGTGCTAGGAGCCCTGTGGTGCCCTGAAGAGCGCATCCACGAGACGGCGGTCCGCCTCCGCGAGATCAAGGCACGCCACGGCATGGCACCGGGCTTCGAGATCAAGTGGACGAAGGTGGGGCCAGCCAAGACGCAGTTCTACCTCGACCTGCTCGACTACTTCTTTGACGATGACGATCTGGGCTTCCGTGCCGTCCTCATCGACAAGAAGGCAGCACAGCTGGACCATCAGGCGTTCGGTTCCGACCACGACACCTGGTACTACAAGATGCTCTTCTTGCTCGTCCAACACATCCTGGAACCTGACGCGAAGTACCGGATCTACTTGGACATCAAGGACACCCGCAGCCAGGAGAAGGTGCGCGAACTGCACAAGGTCCTGTGCAACAGCCGGTACGACTTCAGGCAAGAGGTGGTGGAACGGGTGCAGCAGGTCAGGTCGCACGAGGTTGAGCACATCCAGCTTGCCGACCTGCTGATCGGTGCCGTGGCCTACGCGAACCGGGAGGGCGGCACCAACGCGGCCAAGATGGCGCTCGTGGCCCGGATGAAGCAGCGGTCCGGGTACTCGCTCTTGCGGAACACCCTGATGAAAGAGCCGAAGGTCAACCTCCTGCACTGGCAACGGCGAAGGACGGCGCTATGAGCGAGCCGCTAGACTGGCTGCCGAACCTGGTGCTCTTCGAGGCGCACGAGGGCGATTGGGCCAAGTACATCGAAGCGATCTACACGGTGTTTCGCAAGGACTTCGTGTTGTCCCGTCCGAAGTTCCAAGGACGCCCGCTGAACCTAAAGCGGCATCCGATCTCGGAGGGCCGGGAGGCGACCTTCTGGCACTTCATCTCCGAAGGCGCAACCGAGGCGGATCGGATCCCCGACCTGCGGCGCTGCGAGCGCATTGCCTGGCCGCGCCCGATCATCGAGGCGGTCGAGGCTGGGCAGCGAGTCCGCTGCTGGCCCAACATCCGCAGTCGAGAGCAACGCTTTGTGCTTGCGGTCGAGGACTTCAGCTACGTCGTCGTCCTCGCCGATCGGGGAAACTTCCTGTTGCCGTGGACGGCGTACTGCGTCGAACGCGAGCACCAGCGGCGGAAGTTGGAAAAGGAGTACCTTGAATGGATAGCCAAAAACGGCTGAAGCCGCCCCGAGGGACGGCTTCGTTACTCCTTCCACGCATGGTGGATGAGCTAGCCGCAGCTTTGACATCGTCGCCGAAATTGTCAAGCGCAGGTTGGTTTTCGTTCGGGGCCACGGCCGACAAGGAGGCCCTATGAGCATGACCGAGGCCGAGGTCGAACTCGCCGCCATCGAGTACCTGAACGAGCAAGGCTACGCGCACGTCTTCGGCCCGGACATGGCCCCCGATGGCACCTCGCCGGAGCGCACCAGCTACGGGGACACGATTCTTGCGGGCCGCTTGCGTGCCGCCCTTGCTCGCATCAACCCCGCGATCGACCGTGACACGCTTGACGGCGTCGCCAAGCGCATCCTTCGCCCAGAGAGTCCGGCACTGCTAGAGAACAACTCGGCTTTCCAGCGTAACCTGACCCGTGGCGTGGATGTACAGGTCCGCACGCACGGTGAGGTCCGAGGCGAGCAGGTTTGGCTAATCGACTTCGACAACCCCGACAACAACGACTGGTTGGTGGTCAACCAGTTCACGGTCGTCCAGGGCAAGTACAATCGTCGGCCGGACATGGTGGTCTTCGTCAACGGGATGCCGTTGGCGGTCATCGAGTTGAAGAACCCCAAGGACGAGGCCGCCACGATTGAGGCCGCCTGGAACCAGCTTCAGACCTACAAGGACCAGATCCCGGCCCTGTTCGACACCAACGAACTGCTGATCCTTTCGGACGGCACCGAGGCCAAGGTCGGCAGCCTGACGGCGGGCTATGAGCGGTTCGGGCCGTGGCGGACGGTGGACGGCTCCTGCCTGGCCGCCAACGCGACCCCGAAGTTGGAGGTGCTGCTCGCAGGCATCTTCGAGAAGCGCAGGTTCCTCGACTACATCCGGCACTTCATCTTCTGGGAGACGGACGACGGCTACATCAAGAAAGTCGCAGGCTATCACCAGTATCACGCCGTCAACAAAGCCATCGAACACACCATCCGTGCATCGGCACCGCAGGGCGACAAGCGGATCGGCGTGGTGTGGCACACGCAGGGCAGCGGTAAGTCCATCTCGATGGCCTTCTACGCAGGCAAGCTCATCCTCCAGCCTGAAATGAAGAACCCCACGGTAGTCGTGGTCACCGATCGCAACGACCTCGATGGCCAGCTATACGGCCAGTTCTGCGCTGCCAAGGGCATCATCCCGGCCCCGGTGCAGGCCGAGAGCAGGGAACATCTGCGCGAACTCCTGAACGTCGCTAGTGGCGGCGTCGTGTTCACCACCATCCAGAAGTTCGGAGTGCCAAAAGGCGAACGATTCCCTTTGTTGTCCGACCGCCGGAACATCGTCGTGATCACCGATGAGGCACACCGCAGCCAGTACGAGTTCATCGAAGGCTTCGCCCGCAACTTGAGGGACGGCTTGCCGAATGCCTCGTTCATCGGCTTCACTGGCACGCCCATCGAATTTGACGACAGGAGCACGCCCGCCGTCTTCGGCGAGTACATCGACACCTACCCCATCAGCCAGGCAGTCGAAGACAAGGCGACAGTCCCGATCTACTACGAGGCCCGTCTCGCCCGGATCGCCCTGCCAGAGGACAAGAAGCCCAAGCTCGACGATGACTTCGAGGAAGTGACCGAGGGCGAGGAGGAATCCACCAAGGGCAAGCTCAAGAGCAAGTGGGCCAGGCTGGAAGCGATGGTCGGCACCGAGGAACGCCTGGGCCTGGTAGCCAAGGACATCATCGAGCACTTCGAGCGACGCACGGAGATCCTGGAAGGCAAGG
>Ga0172370_10008725_pt1 | contig 12069 bp, 12 predicted proteins | sample LakKiv5m_FD_114538 | JGI IMG/M metagenome (GOLD analysis project Ga0172370, IMG submission 114538) | Freshwater microbial communities from Kabuno Bay, South-Kivu, Congo - kab_022012_11.5m | ecosystem: Environmental > Aquatic > Freshwater > Lake | place: Democratic Republic of the Congo...
CAGTATAAAAAAGAAAAAAACAAGGTTATAGAGACCTTGCTTTTTCTCTTTCTTTTGGTGCAGTATTCTTGAACTAGTCCGAACTCATTTCGTCGCTTGTGACGGCGTGGAAGTTCTTCTGCGAAAACTCGGAAAGGCGGCGGAGCCGCACCGCTGACAATTTCAAGTTTTTCTTTGGCGGCAACTAATTATGAATTTGCAAAGCAAATACCTAATCAATCCTATCAACTTGAATTTTCCCTTGTGAGGTTTCGATTGTATATGGGCCACCCGGTCTTCCAGAAATAACTTTACCACTGACATAACCGCCAGAAGTTTTCCATGTGCCACTTGCGCCCATTTGTGGCAATCTTCCGCGAGACTCTTCTTTCTTTTTCGTTCCAGGTGCTTGATAAACACGCTCAGTAACTATTTCGGAAAAATCAACACCAGTCTTTTTGCTCAACGCTTTAATAGAATTTACTTCGATACCATCTCCGACATTCAACCGTTTTGCAAGTTCGCGAGCAAGACTTTCTCCCAAAAGCTGTTTCGCTTCACGTCGGGAAGAATAATTTTTATCAGGAGACTGGCCGGTTCTTACAACTGGTTCAGTGTAAATTTTATAATCTTCTATGAGTAGTTTTGCTTCTTCAATTAAACCATTGTCGTCGAGATTTTTATCAAAACCCATTTCTTGGGCTTCCTTTGCTATGCCAACTGCTTTCCCAAGCAAAACGGACTCCCTTCCTTTACTAAAAACTTCTTCGTCTGAAATCCATGTATCTTTCAAATTTACACCAAAGCGATCCGCAAGTTCTTTTGAAATACTGCTTAATTCTTTTTCTGCAACTTCTCGCTTTTGGGAATATTCTGGGTCGCTGGTTTTTCTGGTGTTTCTAACTTCGCGCGTCAATTCTTCATATCGCGTCATCGCCGACTGGGCTTCGGCTAGACGCTCATTGATATCTGGCAATTCTTCTTTTTTATCAAGTTGTTCCACATTTTCCGCAGTTAGTACAACTTCGGACGTTTCCTCTTTTGATTTTTCCAACTTTTGCTCCTCCGGTTTTGGAGTTTCTTGCGGAGGATTGCTGAATGGATTTTCTATGCTCATATATTTTTATTGGTTAATTATTAAAAAGAGTTTTATGGTGCGCTTGGCAGGAATCGAACCTGCGACCCTCTGGACCGCAACCAGATGCTCTATCCACTGAGCTACAAGCGCAAAAACATACTCCCTCTCTCTCCGATGAGGAGAAGAAAGTATTTTCAAATATGCAACAATTTTTCCAATGTGTCAACAAGACCGGGTTCGTGTTTCTCTTCTGGAATAAATTCATCAAGGACATCGCAGAGTTTCGCTGTGTCAGTATTCATAACAGGAATATGGATATAGGGGACGAGTTTGCCTTCTGTTTCTATACTCAAGATATTTTCAAAAGGGGGTTCTTTATACAAGAAAAAAGAGTGGAGGTCTTCGTATTCATAAAATTCTTTTCCAGCAATGATGCCACGATCAGTGATAAAAAAATCCAAAATACGTGGTTCTCGATAGAGCATCATATAGCCTACAATTCCTATAAGAATAAAAGTGATGGCCATCAGTGGACTATTGGTATAGAGAGCATATGCGATGACACAGACGAGAGCGATAGTGACAATGAGAGAAGACTTGGGTCCGAGTTCGAGTGGTTCGTGTTCGGGTGATTGCCATTGGAGCAAGACTTGACCATACTGAGCAGAGAGCCGTCGGTGTTTTTCTTCTGTGAGAGTATCTTTTTGCATACAAAAAATAATTTATTTATTATTAGTATACCATATTATTGCGAGATGGAATAAAAGTGAGAAAAATGAGCCTCGTCTGTACAAAGATCAAAGGACTTGCTACCATAGGAGAGGTGAGTAGTATTGGACCCTTTGAAAAAAAGAGATATTTTGGAAGCGTGGCCGAGTGGTTGAAGGCAACAGTCTTGAAAACTGTCGTACCCGGAAGGGTATCGTGAGTTCGAATCTCACCGCTTCCGCCAAAATTGAAATGTAAAGTAAAACTAATAATCAGTATTGGTCCTTTGTTTTTTTCTTCAAAAAATATGATGAAACTTTTTCTCAAAATATTCCGTACAAAAAATACGATTGTCCCTATCGATATAGCAAATGATTCTGAAGATACGGATCTTGTTGTATTGGGAGAACAAATCAAAGAATCTGTGAAGAAGTTGTTCGGAGGATCCCTCGCGATTCGACAAATAGACGGAGGATCAGACAATGCCTGTGAACAAGAACTCGTTGCGCTCTCTAATAGTTTTTATGATGTTGAGCGGTTTGGTATTCATTTTGTTGCCTCCCCACGTCATGCAGATATGCTTCTCGTGACTGGTCCGGTGACACGCAATATGGCTCAAGCAGTCAAATCTGCGTATGATGCAACACCTGATCCGAAGATTGTCGTCGCTGTCGGAGATGATGCTCTTTCCGGAGGAATATTTCGTGATTTATACGCTATCGTCGGAGGAGTGGATGCTGTAATTCCTGTGCATTACCACATTCCTGGTGATCCACCTTCTCCGAAAAAAATATTGAGCGCTCTTTTGACTATTTTACAGGCGAAAGAACGTGTGTCATCAGAATAATTTTTTTGCATACTTATGATAGATATTCTTTCATCATCAGGAGGATTTGTTATGATAGTAGAACTTTTTGTTCTTGGTGCTTTTGGATCGCTTGTTTTTCATAAACGCGATGTATGGGCGAATACTTGGGGAAGTATTTTTGCTTTGCTCGGGACTCTTGGAGGAATTATCTTTTCTTTTTTTACCTTGATACAAGGTCAAATGCTGTCATTCCTCCTCGGTCAAACCTCTTTTACTTTTTTGCAATTTTCTCTGCATATTGATATGTTGTCAGCATTTTTCTTGCTGGCTATTTCTCTGATCGGTTTTTTCTGCTCTCTGTATGGATTTGGATATGTGAAACATTATTATGGGAAATATGATATTGGAGTACTCGGATTTTTGTACAATATTCTTCTGGGAAGTTTATTCCTCGTCGTAACAAGTTCCAATGCATTATTTTTTCTTATTGCATGGGAGATGATGTCTATTTCGTCATATTTTCTCGTAGTGTATGATCGTCATGATGAGAAAAATGTAAAAGCCGGATCACTCTATCTCATTATGACCTATGTCGGCACGGCTTTTATTATTGCATTTTTTCTTTTGGCATATAAATATACAGGTTCGTTTCAATTTGATGCTATCAAATCACAACATACACTGATACCAGAAATATTCCAGAGCGTGATGTTCTTATGTGCTCTTGTTGGTTTCGGGACAAAGGCAGGTATTATTCCTTTTCATATCTGGCTTCCCGCCGCACATCCTGCTGCGCCATCACATGTTTCGGCGATGATGTCTGGGGTGATGATCAAAACAGGTATCTATATGATGGTTCGTCTTTTTCTCGATGTGTTGGCGCCAGTACCACTTTGGTGGGGAGAAGTTGTGTTGATTATTGGTATGGTATCATCACTCCTCGGTGTGCTCTATGCATTGACGGAACATGATATCAAGAGATTGCTTGCATATCACAGTATTGAAAATATTGGTATTATTCTTCTCGGTATTGGGAGTTCTATTATTTTCTCTGCTCTCGATATGAAATCGCTCGCACTGCTCGCACTCGTCGCTGGGTTGTTCCATACGATCAATCATGCAATTTTCAAATCATTGCTCTTTCTCGGAGCAGGATCGGTCATCGATCAGATGCATACCAAAAATATGGAAGAATATGGTGGTCTGATCAGATATATGCCACAAACTGCTTTCTTTTTCCTTATCGGTTCGATGGCTATATCAGCCCTCCCTCCGTTTAATGGTTTCTTCAGTGAATGGTTGACTTTTCAATCGCTTTTCCAAGGTATTCAAAATCTTTCCTTTTCTCTCGAATGGTTGTTTTTGCTCGCAGCAGGATCACTTGCTTTTACTGGCGGTCTCGCTCTGACTTGTTTTGTCAAAGCTTTTGCGGGAATATTTCTTGCTCGTCCGAGAAGTGAGGAAGTAACACATACAAAGGAATCTGTTTTATCAATGCGAGGAGCGATGGGGGGATTAGCATTTCTTGCCATATTTTTTGGAATCTTTTCTGGTTTAATAACAGAAATCATTACTTTCGTTGGACAAAATCTCTCTCTTTTTTCTGTTACTGACGCATCAGTATCAGTAGGACACTCTCAGACACTTCGTATACAAGAAAGTTTTGCACATGTTTCTGCACCGATAATGTTTTTCTTTTTTGGAAGTATTTTTGTCAGTGTATTGTTCATCATTCGATTTATTATCAACCGTCGACAAACAATTTCTTTTGGTGAGACATGGGATTGTGGAACACCACTCAAGCCTCGTATGGAAATTACGACGACAGGATTCGCTCGTTCTATTATTCTTGTTTTTAAAAATGTATTGAAACCGAGTATTCAGCAGACAGTGAAATATCATGATGCTGAGAGTCGCTATATCCCGAAATCACGCACAGTTACGATGAGTGTTGGGAATATTTATCTTACTTATTTTTACAGACCACTTCAGAAAGTAATTGATGAAGCATCACTTCGTTCCAAAATTATTCAAGGAGGCAATATCAATATTTATATTTCATATATTCTTATTGCTCTTTTTGTTTCCTTATTTTTTGTACTCTAAACTATGACCGCATTTCTTTTCTTTTTACAAATACTTCTCGTTCCAGTGGTTTCGCCTCTGTGCATCGGTGTGATCAAAAAAATAAAGGCACGATTACAAAATAGACAGGGTGCGAGTGTGATACAACCATATAGAGATCTCTTCAAATTGTTCCACAAAGATGAACGCGTGAGTAAAGATGCATCGTGGATATTTCTTATCGCACCCTTTGTTGTATTTTCTGTGACCGTATTTGTCGGTATGAATATTCCTCTTTTCTCGACAGAAAACTTTTTCCCGATGACAAGTGACGCTCTCGTGATCGTGTACACGCTCGCTCTCGGAACTTTTTTCTTAGCTCTTTCTGGTATGGATATCGGTGGGGCGTTTGGAGGGTTTGGCTCGAGTCGAGAGATGACACTTTCTGCATTGGCAGAAGGGGGATTTATTTTTTCGTTGTTAACGATGGCTTTGCTCGCGGGGACGACCAATCTTTTTGATATAGCGTCACATCCTTTATTTTACAATGGAGAATATTTTATTCCGATTGTTCTGGCATTTGTAGGATTTTTCATTGTGCTCCTCGCAGAAACAGCGCGGTTTCCTTTTGATAATCCAGCGACACATCTCGAATTGACGATGATTCATGAAGCGATGATTCTCGAATATTCAGGAAAACGCCTCGCACTGATGGAATGGGCTTCTGCCAATAAGCTCGTGATATTTTTTGTTCTTGGTTTCAATATTTTTTTTCCTCTCGGTCTTGTAGGGGATATGTCTGTTGGGACACTGAGTATGAATCTTGGATTGCTTCTCGTGAAACTTCTAATATTTTGTATTGTTATTGCTCTCATAGAATCGAGTATGGCCAAGTTTCGATTTTTTCGTTTACCAGATCTTTTGGTTGCATCATTTATTCTTAACGCTGTGGCGATCGGCCTCATTCATTCATTATGAGTATATTTTTCCTCCAATTTCTCGTTGATATCATTTTTCTCACGCTTGTCGTGATGCATCTGACAAAGAAGAACTTTGTTGCAGTGGTTGCTTTTAGTGTGCAATCATTTGTACTTACACTTCTTTTCTTTGCTTCTTTCTTGGAAACAAACAATGTTTCTATTCTTCTTATGGTTTTCTTTACATTGCTTATCAAAGTTATTCTCGCCCCAATGTTTTTCCTTCGTTTGATACGAGAAAATCATCTTTCTTTTTCGGTCAATACCTATTTGAGTATGCCTATTACACTTGTCATTATTGCTGTTCTGACATTTATGGCACATTCGAGTAAGTTTGTTCCTCTCACACAGATTGTTCCCACGCATCAAGTATTGCTTTCGATTGCTTTGTCATCTATTTTTATTGCACTGTTTCTTATTGTTAATCGTAAAGAAACTATTTCTCAGATTTTGAGTGTCTTGTCACTTGAGAATAGTATCGTTGTATTTATTATCTTTGCTGGACTAGAACAATCTCCCAACTTGCAAATAGGTATTTTGTTCAATATCTTTGTATGGATTATGATCGCAACCGTTTTTGTTTCTCTCGTATACAAACATTTTGGATCGAGCAATGTTACGACTATGAAAAATTTAACAGATTAATTTATGTATCTCATCTCTCTTTTTTCTTCATTGGTTATCACATCATTACTTCTTGTCTTGATCAAGAAGAGAATTCTTTTGGAAATTATTTCTCTTCTCTCTGGTGCTATCGTGCTCGTGCATTCTTTCTTAATTGCATTGTCTGTCGCATCACATGGAGTGTATAGTTCTTCGTTGTTTTTTTCGGTAGATTCTTTTGGCGCTCTTATTATTCTCATTATCGGATGTATCGGTTTTGCAACATCAGTATATTCTGTCGCGTATTTTCGAGAAGAAACAAAGAAGGGCATTGTAGGATTTCGACGAGTGAAAGAATACTTTGTGCTTTTGTATGCTTTTTTGGCTGCGATGTGTCTCGCAACTACTGCGAACAGTCCTATCTTTGCATGGATCGCTATTGAGGCGACGACATTATCGACTGCTTTCCTCATCAGTTTTTACAACAAGCCATCGACTATCGAAGGAGCGTGGAAATATCTCATCATCAATTCCATTGGGCTCCTTCTCGGATTCTTTGGTACGATGTTGTATTTCACTTCTGTTCCGTCGACATTGAATGGAGGATTTGTTGGATGGAATGATCTCCTGTCCAGTACTTCTCATCTCGATCCTTTGATCGCAAAAATTGCTTTTGTTTTTGTTCTTATCGGATATGGTACCAAAGTAGGACTTGCTCCGATGCACACATGGAAACCTGATGCGTACAGTAAGGCCCCGGCACCACTCGGTGCGTTGCTTGCTGGTGCGTTGCTCCCTGTGGCTTTCTCTGTTGTTCTCCGATTTCAAAAGATAACGGACGCGGTGGTAGGATCATTATTTTCTCATCAACTTTTTATTGTCTTTGGTATTCTCTCTATTATTGTCGCGGCACTCATCATGTTTAGTGCGAGAAATTATAAACGACTTTTGGCGTATTCGAGTATTGAAAATGCTGGCATTATGGCGCTTGGTTTTGGCTTTGGTGGGATAGGGGCATTTGGTGCGGTACTTCATATGCTCTATCACTCTTGCGTGAAAGTCGTGATGTTTTTCTCAGCAGGCAACCTCTTGCTCACCTATGGATCTGCCAAAATAGCCAATGTAAAAAACGCTCTTCGGGTTATCCCTTTTACGAGTATTCTTTTCATTTTAGGCTTTCTTATTGTTACAGGAACACCTCCTTTCGGTATTTTCTTGAGTAAAGTCTATATTCTCTCTGCTGGTATCAATGATCATCCTTTCATTACTTTCTCAGCTATCTTTTTTATGACGATGGTGTTTGTTGGTTTCCTCAAACATATCACCGCTATGTTTCTTTCCAAAGATGAAGAAAGTAATCAAGAAATTGGTGAGAAAAATATTTGGCTTATCATTCCTCCAGTCCTTTTTATCCTTCTTGTTATAATCATGAGTTTTACCCTTCCAGCATTTATCGAAACTCTGATACATGATGCTGTGATTCACTATTAATATTTTTTTATGGCGTATTCATTTCCAAAAAATATCAAAACGACTCTCAACGGTACAACACTGGTAGCCGAAATGCTCGCATCAGATGTTATTCAATGTGCGATTGATCTCGTAGAGAAAGATCATCTCTCGTTTCAGTGTATGACTGCGACAGATGAGCGCGCAACAGAGAAAGGTTTCAAGTTATGGTATATTTTCGGTGATGCAAAAAAACATTCTTTTGTTGTTTTGACGACACTTCTCTGTGACACTACATCATTTCCTTCTCTCTCACCCTTTATACATTCTGCTTGGAACTATGAGCGACGAGTGCAGACATTTTTTGGTCTGACACCTGTCGGACATCCTGATACTCGGCCGATTATTCTTCATGAAAACTGGCCGGAAAATTTATTTCCGCTTCGCAAAGATTTTGATTATACGACCCGCCCCAAGATGGTTTCTGGAAAATATGATTTTCAAAAAGTAGCGGGGGAAGGTATTTATGAAATACCAGTTGGACCGATTCATGCAGGAATTATTGAGCCAGGACATTTTCGTTTTAGTGTCGCAGGAGAGAGTATTGTGGTATTGGAAGCTCGTCTCGGTTTCACGCACAAGGGGAGCGAAAAACTTTTTGAAGTATTGTCGATCGATGATCAGATACGACTTTCTGAAAAAATATCTGGAGATAGTTCTTTTTCACACTCACTCGCATTTTGTCAGGCACTCGAGGATCTCGGCGCGATCCCTGTTCCGGAGAGAGCCCTCATGCTTCGTGCGGTTTATGCAGAGCTCGAGCGTCTCGCCAATCATTTTGGAGATATCGGTGCGATGATGATGGATACTGGATTTAATTTTGGAGGTGCTCATGGTGCGAGATTACGAGAACACGTCCTTCGTCTCAATGAACAATTGACAGGGAGTCGATTCTTGCGAGGAGTCAATACACTCGGAGGAGTGATGAAGGATATTACTCTCGAACAACAGTATTCACTCAAAGATGAACTAACTTCTCTCGAAAAAGATTTTTCTGAAATTATTGATGTTGCAGAAAATAGCACATCACTCCTCAATCGTATGCGAGAAACGGGGACACTTACCAATGAGATGGCCATCGATATGAATATTCTCGGTGTTGCAGGGAGGGCGAGCGGTATCTCTCAGGATGTCAGGAGAGATTATCCGTATGCGCTCTATCACCAAGTGAAGCTCGATGAGATACCAGTTGAATCAGACGGAGATGTATTGGCACGATTTCATGTGCGTGTACGAGAAGTCTATGCATCACTCCATTGCATCGTGTCTCTCCTCGATACTCATTCTGCTGGCGCGATACGAGCAGAAGTTCCCGAGTCTCCTGTGTTCCGTAAGAATGCTTTTGCTCTGAGTGCTGTGGAAGGATGGCGAGGGGAGATACTGTATTTCGTCACGACGAATACGAATGGAAAGATCAGTCGAGTTTTTCCTCGTGATCCATCGTTTGTGAATTGGAGCGCTCTTCGAAGTGCTGGCTTTGATAATGTTGTTCCTGATTTTCCATTGATCAACAAAAGTTTCAATCTTTCATATACAGGAAATGATTTGTAGAAAAGAAGAAAAGACGTATGAAACAGACAGTATTTTTTGATCTTGTGACCCCTCTTAATTCTGCAACTGAAAAATTGATTGCCAATTTTGGAGTGAAGAAAAAAGATGACGAAACACTCGAAATGGAGATGCAAGAAGGGGAAACGATAGAGCAGGCTGTTTTGGCTCTCTATCGCCTCAATATCGTCGTAAAGAATGGACGCTATTCCTTTTAATCAAGCCTTTTCTCTTGCTTTTTTCTTGTTTTTGTGCTAGAATAGACATATTGTAAGTTTTTCTTTCTGGAGTAACGCTCGACAGACAGAGGTTGCCAAATCTCGAATGTTCGTAGTAGAGCCAGAACGAGTCTCTCAAACAGACTCTGAGGAAAGGTCACCTTACAAAATAATTCAGTTAGTAGATTCGAATATGGCAACCAAATTGTATGTTGGTGGCGTTTCCTACGGTTCTACCGAGGATGCTCTGCAAGCAGCTTTTGCGCAAGCAGGTACAGTCGTTTCTGCCAAAATCATTATCGATAAAATGACAGGTCGCTCACGCGGTTTTGCTTTTGTCGAAATGAGTTCAGAAGAAGAAGCTCAAAAAGCTATCGCTCTCTGGAATGGTAAAGAACTCGACGGACGTACACTCACTGTCAACGAAGCTCGTCCTATGGAAGAGCGTGCTCCTCGAACTGGTGGTAACCGCAGTTACAACAACGGCGGACACAACGACCAGGGCGGAAGCCGTTGGTAGTATCTAGTGATTATTAGAAAATGAAAATTTTTTGATAATATAAAAGACAACCCTCAAGGGTTGTTTTTTATTTATACGAGTATTTTCTTGAGGCGTTCTTCTTCGGAGAGGGAGTTTATCTTTTCGACTTCAGCGTATCGAAAACAATCTGTCGTATGATCATTGACCATCCCTATAGCCTGCATATAGGCATAACCGATCAATGGACCAAAAAATTTGAAGCCACGATTTTTCAGATCTTTTGCGAGAGATTCGGCTTGTTCGGTGAAGAGGGGAATATCAGCAAAGGTTCGTTTTTTCTTGGTATCGTGATATGGATTGATAAATTGAGCGAGGTAATTGGAAAAAGAACCGTATTCTTTCTGTACTTCGAGGAAAAGTTGGGCATTCTTTATCGTCGCATCTATCTTCTGTCTATGACGCACGATAGCAGGATTTTTCAGCAGTTTCTCTCTCTCACGACGAGTGAATCGAGCGACTTTCTCTGGATCAAAATGCGCAAACGCCTCTCTATACCCAGATCGTTTTTTGAGAATAGTGGACCATGAGAGGCCGGCTTGAGCACTTTCAAGGACGAGAAATTCGAAGAGTCGCCGATCATCATATGTCCGGACACCCCATTCCTCATCGTGATACTTTTCGTAGACAGGATCTCCTTTCGGGACCCATTGGCAACGTTGTTTCATAAGTTTTTTTCTTATCTTTATTCTATCATGAAAAAAGATGATTTTATGGTATTATGGAGGTATGGCTGAACAGTTAAATATAAAACGAGCTATATTTCCTAAGGGAGAGCAGAGTAGATTTCTTTTTCAATCAAAGGAACAATTTTTTGGTACGTGGAACGCGCTCGCAGAAGTTTCTGGGATAAGCAAAAGAAATCTTTTTGATTGGAGAAATGAAAGGTTTTCAATGTCACTTTTTGCTGTGAAACAAATTTGTAAAAGAAGAAAGATAGAGTTGCCAATGAATATTATTGTTAAAGAGGCTTATTGGTTTCTGAAGAGAGGTGCAGTGGGCGGAGGAAAAGCAGTCGTTAAAAAATATGGTATTGTAGGCGGTGATCAGGAACATCGAAAAAAGAAATGGCGAGAATGGTGGGAGAGAGAAGGAAAATTCAAGTCATCAGAAATTACCCAAGCCTTATCTTTCAAAAAGCCAAAATTTTCAAAAGACCTTGCTGAATTTGTTGGAATTATGCTTGGGGATGGTGGAATCAACAAATATCAATTTACTATCACGCTCAATACGTTGACCGATAAGAAATATTCAAAATTTGTTCAAAATCTTATCAAGAATCTTTTTGAAATTCCTGTTGGAGTCTGTCTGAATAAAAAGTTTCTTGCTGAACGAATCATAGTTTCAAGAGTTGATCTGATGTCATTTCTTGTTGATACAGTCGGTTTGGAAAAGGGCAATAAAGTGAAGCAACAGGTTGATATTCCATCTTGGATAAAAGACGACAAAGGATATTATGTTGCTTGTCTGCGTGGCTTGATTGATACCGATGGTTGTATTATACTACATAAGTACTTTTCCAAAGGTAAAGAATACTGTTACAAAAAGATTGGTTTTACTAGTCGATCACATCCACTTCTCCGGTCAGTGAGTGAGATCCTTATGATCTTAGGCATAAAGCACCGAACAATGAAAAATGGTTGGGATATACGGATTGAAGCCAGAAAAGATGTTGAAAAGTATTTTCAGGTAGTAGGGACACATAATTCGAAGCACTTGGAAAGATATAAAATAGCTCAAATAAAGTAAATTAGGAGAGGTGGCCGAGCGGCTGAAGGCCCCACACTGCTAACGTGGTAGAGTGTTACAACTCTCGAGGGTTCGAATCCCTCCCTCTCCGCCAATTTTCACTTTTTGTGAATGTTCGAACTTCGTTCAAAAAACACCGCATCAATGTCGCGTGAAAAATGGTGATTTTTTTCTATACCAGGAAACCCCGTACTATCAGAGCCGCCATCACATAGCGGCTCTGGAGTGCGGGGATGAATGGAACCATTGCGTACCGCATTCATATGCGGTACGTTGGTTGTATGAAGATC
>Ga0172370_10008726_pt1 | contig 12066 bp, 10 predicted proteins | sample LakKiv5m_FD_114538 | JGI IMG/M metagenome (GOLD analysis project Ga0172370, IMG submission 114538) | Freshwater microbial communities from Kabuno Bay, South-Kivu, Congo - kab_022012_11.5m | ecosystem: Environmental > Aquatic > Freshwater > Lake | place: Democratic Republic of the Congo...
CCGAGGGGCTGGCCAGCTTGGCCATGGCTCCCATGCCCGCGAACAACAGGCCTCCCGCGGCCATGAGCGCCACACCGCGACCACGCTGCGTCGGATTGTCGAGGGCGGGGAGCGGCACGATCTGACCTTCCCGCGCGGACCCGCAGGCGCGCGGCAGCATGTGCGATTCACCCGCGGGCAGCAAGGCGCGACCCCCCTACCGCAGACGGCCGATTCGTGCGACACCACGGCGCGGAGGACTTCGCCATGTCAGAATCAGCGCAACCGATCGAGATCGCCCAACCCCCGTGCGAGGTAGCCGGTGAGGCGGAGGCAGCGCAGGACGTGCCGCTGCTGCCCGAGGAACTACCTGCGCTTTCTGGACGCGGTGACGATCTTGCCTCCTACGGCACCGCACGCAACTGGATCGGCGCGCACTGGTGCGATGCCTCGACGGGAATCGTTCTCGATGTGGACAATCCACGGCATGCCAAGGCATTGGGCGATGTCGTCATGTCGGATGCCGCAGACGTCGCCATCGCGGTCGCTGTGGCCCAGGGTGCGCAGGCCGCGTGGCACGCGCTGCGCGTCGTCGACCGTTGCAGCACCTTGGATCGGTGGGCGCGTGCCATCCGCCGCGATCGCGAAGATCTGGGCTGGCTCGTGGCACACGAGAGCGGCAAGACGGTGCAAGAGGCCCTCGAAGAGGTCGATATCGGCGCAGACTGGCTGACCTTCACCGCGGCCATGGCGGCCGCGAAACAGGAGCAATCGTGCGATCTGGGTCAGGGCGTGTTGGCGCAGATCGACGTCCAGCCGCTCGGGGTGGTGGCTGGTGCGACACCGTTCGTCCTGCCGGTGCTGGGGCCGCTGTGGCTGGCAGCGCAAGCTATTTCATCAGGTAATACATTCATACTGAAGCCTTCAGAATCAACACCGTTTTCCGCTTCGCGCCTCGCGATGCTGGCGCACGACGCTGGCCTCCCCGCAGGCGTGCTCAATGTGATCCATGGCGGCCGCGGCGCCGTCGATGGCCTGGTCGAACACCCGGGCGTGCCCGCGATCGCCCTGATCGGCAGCAGCCGCACGGCGCGAGCCGTCTACGGACGCGGCGCGGTCTTGGGCAAGCGAATGCTGTGCCTGGGCGGCGCAAAGAACCACGTCGTCGTCGCGCCTGACGCGGACGTCGAAACAACGAGTGCGGACATCGTCCAAGCTGCGTTTCGTCATGGTGGTCAGCATTGTTTCGCGACAGGCGTGCTCGTGGCCGTCGGCGCGCTGCAGCGCTTGACCGAGGCCATCGTGCGCCGCACGCAGGCATTGAAGCTCGGCACCGACTTGGGTCCGATGATCAGTGCAGAGGCCCGCGAAAACACTGTGGCGCTCATCGACGAAGCCGAACAGATGGGGGCGCGTGTCCTGGTGGACGGTCGCGTGCCGGCGGTCGATGCACCGAGCGAGGGCTACTGGCTGGGACCGACGGTGCTGGACTTCATCCGGCCAGACATGGGTGTGGCGCACCGCGAGGCGATGGGGCCAGTGCTGGCCATTGTGCGGGCCGACAGCCTGGATGCAGCCATCGGTCTGCAACGCGACTGCGCCTATGCGCAATCCGCGGCCATCTTCACATCGAGTGGCGGTGCCGCACGCTACGCAGCGGAGCGCTTGCACGCCAGTTTCGTTGGCATCAACGTCGCAGCGGCGTTGCCCCGGCCGCCCATGTCGCCAGGCGGTTGGGGCGACAGTGCGTTCGGCGCCGGAGAACTGGTCGGTCCCGGCGGTGAGCAGTTTTGGACGAGGCGTCGCAAGACCATGACACGTTGGGCTATTCCCGGCGGTCGAGGTTGGGTGCGCTGATCACGGAGGGTGCGATGGCGCGTTTGCTGGTGCTGTTTCTCGTGGCGATCGGGGCCGCCGCCCTGGTGCGCTACCTGCGCGGGCGCTGGTTGCAGACACGCAGCGGCGCTGCGACGGGCCGCGTCGTGGAGTACCACGCCAATGGCCGCATGAAGCTCGAGAAGTCCCTGCAGGCCGGGGTGTTGCATGGTCCATGGATTGCCTGGGACGAAGACGGCAACAAGCTTGCGGAGGGAGCCTTCGATCGCGGCATGGTGCAAGGGACCGAGGTGGATTACGGTCCTGGCGGTGTCAAGCTGCGCGAGGTGGCATGGGTGGGCGGCCGCCGGCACGGTACGGCAAAGGTCTACGACAAGGATGGCAAGGTCGAGAAACTGCTGTGCTATGTCCATGACGAAACCGACAAGCCGCGGCACGATGGCGCCTGCTCGGCCGACGAACTCAAGACGCCGCCGTCCGAATAAACCATGACGTCTGTTGTCGGCCGCATGGCACCGAGCCCCACAGGCATCCTGCATGTCGGCAATGCGCGCAGTCTCTTGCTGGCCTGGCTGACGGCGCGGACTGCAGGCGGAGATATTCTATTGCGGATCGAGGACTTGATGCCGGGTGCCGACGCTCACCTGGACGCACTGCTGCGCGATCTCGATTGGCTCGGGCTCGATTGGGATGCAGGCCAACCCACGCAACTCTGGCAGCCAGCCGCGCCACGCGTTGTGATGCAACGCACCTTCGCCCACTTCATGCGCCAGGCCGATCGCGCGCCCGTGTACGAAGGCGTCCTCGCGCGCCTGTGCGCGCGCGGCCTCGCCTATCCGTGCATCTGCACCCGCAAGGACATCGACGGGGCCGCACGCGCCCCCCACGCCGAGGATCGCGGCACGCCATACCCCGGTACATGCCGCGGACGTTTCGCAAATGAACAAGAGGCATTAGAATATGATCTGCAACGTGCTGCATACGATGGCAGGGCACCGCTCGGAGTCGCCATCCGCCTGTGCGCGCCAGCGGCGCCGGTGCACTTCGAGGATGGTCTGTGCGGCCCTGTCGCGGTTCGTCTTGCGCAAGAGTCGGGCGATTTCGTGCTGCGACGCAAGGACGGCGGATTTGCCTACATGTTCGCAGTCGTCGTCGATGATCTGGCCATGGGCGTGACCGAAGTCGTGCGCGGCGATGACCTGCTTTGGCCAACGGCTCAGCAACTGGCGCTGTACGCGGCCCTGCGCGAAGTCGCAACGCCTGAGAACGGCGATCCTTTCTGGCAGCGCGCCGCACATTGGCAGCCACCGCGCCACGTGCATGTCCCGCTGGTCGTGGGCGACGACGGCCGGCGGCTTGCCAAGCGCAACCAATCGCTGCACCTGAGTCAGTTGCGCGATGCCGGCGTGCCGGCGCGGCGGTTGCGCCGCTGGTTGGCGCAAAGTATTGGCTTACCAATGGCGTGTGATCTAGATGAAATGAAGCAGCAATTCAACTTGGATCTGCTGCCGCGGACACCTGTGCGCTTCGGTGCAGCGGAACTGGCCGCATGGACCTTGCCGGGGCCGTAGCACGCCGCTACAGTGCCGCGCGGAGGTCCTCGATGTCAGAAGCGTCCGCCCCGCAAGTCACCGCCACGCCATTCGATCTGTCCACCGTTGCGCCGGATGATCGCGAACGCCTCTGGCATCAGCACTACTACCAAGGAGACCATGTTCCGCAGTTGACCGTTCGCGCTGTCCTGGTCGGGGGCATGCTCGGCATGGTCATGTCAATCTCGAATCTCTACACGACCTTGAAGCTCGGCTGGTCCTTCGGCGTCGCCATCACCGCGTGCGTACTCTCCTATGCCATCTGGAACACGTTCGTCGGCTTGCGCTGGTCGAAGTCACAGATGACCATCCTTGAAAACAACTGCATGCAGTCCACGGCTTCGGCAGCTGGAGTCTCGACGGGTGGCACGCTCGCCACCGCGGTCGGCGCCCTCCTGCTCATCGGCGGCGATGAACACCGCATGGGTTGGATCCCGGTGACTGCCTGGGTATTCCTGACGGCAGCGCTCGGCGTCTTCCTGGCCATCCCCATGAAGCGCCAGATGATCAACATCGAGCAGTTGCCGTTTCCATCCGGCATCGCCGCAGCGGAGACGCTGCGCAGTCTCTACGCCAAGGGCGAGGAAGCCGTCCACAAGGCCCGCGCGCTTCTCGGCACGCTCTTTGCCGGCGGCGTCCTGGGTCTCGCGCGATCCTTTGAATTCATTCCAGATTCCATAAAGTTACCCGGAATCATCGCCACCATTCGCGGCCAGACCTTCACCGCCAGCATGCTCGGCATGACCTTCGAGCCCAGCCTGCTGCTCATCGCCGCAGGCATGATCGTCGGCCTGCGCGTCTCGGCGTCGATGCTCTTTGGCGCACTGGTCAATTGGCTGATCCTGACGCCGCAGGTGCTCGGCATGGCCGCCTGGTCTGGGCACGGCAAGCACTTCTTTGGCCAGATCGAGGTCAAGCAAGTCACCGATGCGATTGCGGCCCAGCTCGGCGTGGCAGACTGGTTCGTTCCCGGCAAGATGTTCTTCGGTTCGTTGGATTGGCCCGTCCTGCCGGGAGATCACGTCACCGCCGCCGTCGTCACGCGCTGGAGCCTCTGGCTCGGCACCGCCCTCATGGTCACATCCGGCCTCACGTCCTTCGCCCTCGGCTGGCGCACTATCGTGCGTGCGTTCAGCGGCTTGGGCTCGGGAAGGTCGTCTGGCGACGCGGCGATGGACCGCATCGAAGTGCCCGCAAAGTGGATGGTTCTCGGCGGCATCCCGGTCACCGTCGGCCTCATGCTGCTGTGTTGGATCTCCTTTGGCATCGCGCCTTGGCTCGGCTTGCTGTCCGTCTTTCTCAGTTTCGTGCTCGCTTTGGTCGCCTGCCGCGCCACCGGCGAGACGGACACCACACCCATCGGCGCCATGGGCAAGATCACGCAGTTCATCTACGCCGTGCTCTCACCGGCTGACAAGACCATCAACCTCATGACCGCGGGCATCACGGCAGGGGCCGCCGGCAGTTCCGCGGATCTCCTCACCGATCTCAAGAGCGGCTACCTGCTCGGCGCCAATCCGCGCAAGCAGTTCGTCGCGCAATTCCTCGGCGTCTTCTTCGGCGTGCTCGCCGTGGTGCCGGCCTGGTACCTCATGGTCCCCAACAAGAAAGCCCTCGAGGCCTTCAACCCGCCCGCGACCAACATGTGGCACGCCGTCGCCGAGGCACTGTCGAGCGGCGTCCAAACCATTACGGAATCAGCACGTTACGCGATCGTCGTCGGTGCGTTCATCGGCATCCTGCTGCCCATCCTCGAGTTCGTCTTTCCCAAGTCCCGGCGCTTCTTGCCGTCGTCCATGGGCCTCGGGCTGGCTTTTGTGGTCTCGTTTGCCAACTCCTTGTCCTTTTTCATCGGTGCCGTGATCGCTGCCCTATGGATCAAGCGCAGCAAAGAGACCGGCGAACGCTTCATCGTGCCGCTCGCCTCAGGCGCCATCGCTGGCGAATCGCTCGCGGCGGCTACCTTCGCGATCCTCAACAGCTTGCACCTCGTCGGTTGAATGGCTGACGCAAGGCAGAGGCCGCGCGGCGTTCTCGGCATGAACCAGTGCGAATGCGGCGCGGGCCTACAGCTGGATCGAATCCGGCACGCGTCCGAACTCCGGCATGCCCTTGGATGCCCAGACCTTGCCAGCTTTGTCGACGACGAAGCCTTCGACATTCTTCTCGCGCGCCAGCAGCGCCAGGCCGGCCTTGGGCCCCAGCACGAACACGGCGGTACTCAGCGCATCGGCCAGGGCCGGATCGGCAGCGATGACCGTCGCCTGCACCACGCCCTGTGCGGGCTCGCCGGTGCGCGGATCGAGCACATCATGGAATCGCTTGCCATTCTTGACAACGAAATGCTCCGAATCCGAACGCGTAGCCGCGCATTGGCTGGTCAGGTAGAGCTGCATCAACGTCACGTCCGGCTGCCGCGGATTCGGCACGGACACGAACCAGTGCCGCGTTCCCGCGACGCGACCTTGCACGTACACGTCGCCGCCCACGCGGATGCGGAAATTCTCGACGCCGGCCGCGCGCAGCACCTGCGCGGTCTTCTGCGCGGCATGGCCGTGGATGACGTCCTGCAGCGTAATCCTCACGCCAGGTTGCAGGATGCGCACGGCGCGGCTCGGCTTGATCGCGACCTGGCGGCAGCCGGCGAGGGCGCGGCGCGCGGCCACTTCGTCGGGCAAAGGGCGCACGAAGGGCCGAGAAGAAAAGTTCCAGAGGTAATCAAAGCTTGCGACCGTCAGGTCATAGGCGCCCGCCGTCCTGCGACACAGGTCGAGGCTGTCCTGCAGCAGAAGGTGCGTCTCTTCGCTCACGAGCACCTCTTCGGAACCCGCACTTGCGTTGATTCCGGCAATTTCCGAGGTGCGATCCGATGCGTCGAACTTGCTCGCGACGCGGCCCAGCTCGACCATCGCGCGCTGCACGGCCTTGCGGGCGAGGTCGGGATCCTGGTGGTAGACCCGTACGGAACAGGGAACCCCCATCAGCGTGCGCACTTCTTCGTACTGATCCGGCTCCGCCACTGTGTTCTGTGCCTCGACCCCCTTCTTTGCGGGCGTTGCCCCCGGCGTCCCTGTCGGCGCTGCGGCCGCGGGAAGCATAGGCTTGACCTGGGCAAGCGCGGGCAGCGCCCACGCAGAAGCGAGCAACAACAGCCAGATCGGATGCGGCGGCGTCAACAGGGAGGGAGAGCGTTCGGGTTGCATCGGTTCTCGTGGGCGGCGTGGCGCCGCCATCAGGATAGATCGAATGTGGTTTCTCGTGTCGGCCAGAGGGGTTTGGGCTCGCGCTTGGACCGTCGGTCGCCCTTGCCCAACAACGCGGCGACCGCGGCAATCATTCCTTCGACGGTCATCGGGAAGCTCTCGAACAAGTTGCCGATGGCGCGAATCGTGGCTTCTCCCCAGTAGTTATCGGGTATCGGATTGAGCCACACGCGCTTGGGGTAGGCGGCGGCCAGTTGCCCCAGGCGTTCGATACCCGGAACGGGATCCGACGTGCCGTATTCGATGCTGCCATAGGGCGAGAACAATTCGCGCGGCGCCATCCAGCCATCGCCCAGCATCACCAGGTGCGTGTGCGGCGGCACCGAACGCGTCAAGTCCTCGATCGGCTTGCGTTTGAGCATCGCGATGTCGGTGTAGACCTCGGCATACGGGCAGTTGTGGAAGTAGTAGGCCTCGACCGCGCGCAGCCCGCCACCTTGCTTCATCGCGGAAAAAAATGCTTCCACAATGCGGCTATGCGGATCCATCGAACCGCCAGAGTCCAGCAGCAGCACGACGCGCGCCTGGTTGCGCCGCTCCGGCCTCTCGACGACTTCGATGTCGCCGCCGTTCTTGCAGGTGCGGGCGATGGTTTCGTCCAGATCGAGTTCCATGCGCCGGCTCTTGTGTTCCAGGTGCCGCAGCCGGCGGATCGCCACCGCCAGCGCCCGTGTGTCGAGCACGACATCGGCGCGGTAGTTGCGGAAACGCCGCGCGCGTGCCATCGCCAGCGCCTGCCCGCGCCCATTGGCACCCTCACCGACGCGCATGCCCGTCGGATGGCTGCCGCCCTGACCAAAAGGACTCGTGCCGCCAGTGCCGATCCACTTCGAGCCGCCATCATGGCGTTCCGTCTGCTCTTTGAGCCGTTCCTCATAGAGCTTGCGCAACTGTTCCAGATCGTAGTGGGGAAGCGCTTGCAGTTCCTCCGGCGACAGCGGCGGCTTCTGGAGCGGGGCATCCAGCCAGGACTGCAGCTCATTCATCAACGGTTGTGGTAGGGCGACTCCCTGAAAGTATGCGGCAAATGCCTGGTCAAAGCGATCGAAGTCGCTCTCGTCGCGGCACACGATGGCGCGTGCCGTGGCATAGAACGCGCGCAACGACGGTTCGACTTCGCCGGAGTCGAGCGCATCGACGACGGTCAGCCATTCGCCGACGCCGACGTTCAGGCCCGCTGCACGCAACATGCTGTGAAAACCGATGAACATTTTTGGGCACGGCGCCGTGCCGATCATTGCCTGCGGCGCCCGACAGGGACGGGGTTAGAACACCAACACAATCAACTCGATCGAGTTGATGCGTTGTCGTCGCCGCGAGTCCGCATCGGGGAGCTTGGCGACCAGAGAACAAGCAAACGGAGCGCTGGCGAGCCAATCTCGCCGGCCTCCTCACCTCGTCGCGCGCAACCTTGCGACACGCGTACTATCTTGCTCGGACTTGAGCAGCACACCTGCGAACGGAATCGACGACTCGAGTTTTTCCATGGGGATGCCCGAGAGCCTCAAGCCTGCCAGCCAGTCAATCAGTTCGGAGGTCGACGGCTTTTTCTTCAGGTCGTTCACCGAGCGCACCGCCAGAAAGCGCCGCAACGCCGCCGCCAGCAGTCTGTCGTCGATGTCGGGATGGTGCACGTGGCAGATCTCAGTCAACAGCTGCTCTCCGGGAAACTCAATGTAATGAAAGACACAACGCCGCAGGAACGCGTCCGGCAATTCCTTCTCGGCGTTCGACGTGACGATGACGATGGGCCGTTCGCGGGCTGCGACGTGCCGGCCGGTCTCAGCCACCGTAAAGCGCATCGCATCCAGTTCATGCAGCAAATCGTTCGGGAATTCGATGTCCGCCTTGTCCACTTCGTCGATGAGCAGCACGACGCGCTGGCCATTCTCGGAACGCTCGAACGCCTCGCCCAGCGGCCCCAACCGGATGTACTGCGCGATGTCGCGCACGTCGCGGTCGCCGAAACGCGAGTCATTCAGCCGGGCTACCGTGTCGTAGAGGTACAAGCCGTCCTGGGCGCGCGTCGTCGACTTGATGTGCCAGGTGAGCAGTTGCAGGCCCAACCCCTCGGCAATCGCTTTGGCAAGCAAGGTCTTGCCTGTGCCTGGCTCGCCCTTGACGAGCAGCGGCCGGCCGATGGCGATGGCGACGTTGACGGTAGCGCTCAGCGATTCGTCGGCGATGTAGGTCGGTGTGCCGTGCCAGCGAGGCAGGGCGGCGGGACGGGACATGCAAGGCTCCGGGTGCGCGACGGCGCGAGGACGGGCACCTTACCGCATCTGCGGGCTTGGGCGCCACATCCGCCGCCCTGAAGCTGCAGCGCGCTGTCGTGTTTCGGTCATGAAGGTTCCGGCGCAGACGCCGTGCTACCTGTGCCGGGCCTGCGCTCCGCACCGCAGCGAGTCATCCAACCGCCACGGCCCAGGACGCGAGGGCGCATCGAGGGCATGAGCCAGAACGCGAGAGAAATCACGGCGTGGCAGGCTGACGGCGCCGAAGGACGCCAGCAACGGCGTGTGCACCTGCGCGTCGACTATCTCGAAGTGCCAGCACGCAAGTTGCTGTACGAGCGTCGCAAACGCAACCTTGCTGGCATTGGCTTGCAGGGCAAACATCGACTCGCCGAAGAATGCCTTGCCGAGCGAGATGCCGTAGAGGCCACCGACCAGCCGATCCGCCTGCCAGGCTTCAACGGAGTGCGCGTGACCCATGCGGTGCAACGCGCTGTATGCCTTGATCATCGGCTCGTCGATCCAGGTACCGTCTTGGCCAGGACGCGGCACACGGCTGCAGGCGCGCATGACGTCTTCAAAGCGGTTGTCCAGCGTCACGACAAAGGCACGTCTCTTCAGCACCTTGCGCAGTGTTCGCCCAATCGTCAACTGCGTCGGGGCCAACACGAAGCGTTCCGGCGGCGCGTGCCACATCAACGGATAGCCCTCGCAAGGCCATGGAAAAATGCCTAGACTGTATGCGCGCATCAGCCTCTCAGGCCGCAGATCGCCGCCGATGGCCAGCAGGCCGTTTGCGTCTGCCCGTTCCGGGTCGGGAAATTCCAGGGAGTTGTTCAGCGCGTAGATCGGCATCCGTCCTACCCGCACCGCGTCTACTTTTTCATCCAGCCGGCCTGGATCTTCAGCACAGCCTGCTGCGCCACCTCCACAGCCTTGCGATTCGGATCCTTTTCGCTGCGCTCGTCCTTCGTCGTCTTCTCATAGCGATCGAAGCCGGCGGCGACTGCCTTGGCCGCCGTGTCCACAGCGTCGAAATACTTCTTGAACTCGGCCTTCTGCTTGTCATCGGCCGCGACATGGGTCAGTCGCAGGCGGTCCACCTGCAACCGCTTTTGCGGTATCGCCACCCACAGACGCAAGGCGTGCATTTTCGGCATGTTGTAGCCGATCCAGCTCTTGTTCGCGAAGCGATCGTAGGCAGCGCCCAGGTCGCTCATGAAAAACCCATCGGTGTCCAACAACTGAGCCTTGAACGTTGCGGCGTCGATGTCCTTGCCGACCACCTGTGGGTCATCGTCGGCCAGTTGTCCATCCGGCCATTTCGCGATTTCTTCCGCGGCCTTGTCGAGTGCTCCCGCTGCCGCGATCATGCGGTCGCGTGCTTCCTGCGCGGTCGTGGTCACGATGTCGATTTCCGGTGCACCGACCTTCTTGGTCATGACGGACAGGATGTGATAGTGCTGCAGGGTATCGGTCGCCATCGCCAGAAAGCGGTCCAGATTCGCGTTCTTGCCGACTTGTTCCTCGGTCATTGCCCGCAGGATCTTCCAGGGGCCGCGCGTCTTCTTGCTCGGACTACCCTCGTAGCACAACTCGTCCATGTCCTGGATGCTGACAAATTCCACGTTGCGGTGGCGCATGCGCGCGAACTGGAACGGAATCAGGAAGTCATTGCGGCACTTGAGCAAGTCATCGTGGACGACCTTGACCTGATCCCGCACGCGCGACGCCCAGGTGTCGGCCTTGGGCGCCTCGGGCGCGGCCGCAGGCGGCGCTTCGACCTTGATCTGGCTGTAGTCGACCTTTTCCTGCTGCGGAAAGAAGTCGACGGGCGCCGCCGGAACTTTCGCCTTCTTTTCTCCGCAGCCCGCCGCGACCAACATGGTGACAATGCACACGATTCCCAACATCCGACCTTTGCACGACATGGACACCTCGACCGTTGCAGCCCGGGGGCGTTGTAGACCGGCCCTCGTGCCGTGACAAGGGCCCGCGCGACGTGAAAGGTGGCGACAACCCGAACTTCTGATAGAACGTGGCCGTGGTTGATCGCTCTCCCATTGCTATTGTCGACATCGGCTCGAACTCGATCTGCCTGCTCGTCGTGGCGCCGCTGCCGGACGGTCGCGTGCACATCCTGGCAAAAGTAAAGGATTCCGCAAAGCTGCGCGCACACATCGACGACGCCGGATTCCTGGACGATGCCGCGCTGGATCGCGCGATGACAGTGCTCCGCAGTTTTCGCGAACACCTGAGGGGCGCGGGCGCTGATGTCCGATGTGTCGCGACTGCGGCGCTGCGCGCAGCGAACAACGCCGATGTCTTCGTTGAGCGGGCGCTGCGAGAAGCTGGACTGAAAATCGACGTTATTTCAGGGAATAGAGAGGCGGAACTGGCCTGGCTCGGCGTCCTTTACGGCCTGGGTCCGCAGCCGGGGCGTGTGCTCTGCGCCGATGTCGGGGGCGGGTCGACCGAACTGCTGCTCGGCGAGGGCGGGCGCGCCTTGCACTCGGTGAGTCTGCCGATCGGCGCGCTCGTGGTCGCGCAGCGATGGCTGGGCCCCGACCCGGTACTGCCGGACTGTGTCGCGGCGGCGCGCCGCGAACTCGCGCAACATCTGGCGCCCGCGCTGCACGGGTTTCGTCATCAGATCAACCTATTTGGGACGGCAACGTCCGGAACCATCCAGCGCGTGGCGCGCATCCACAGGACCTTGGACGGCAGACCCGCGCACGATTTGGCGGGCGCCCTGGTGCGCCCGAGTGACATGGCTGAGGTCATCGGTCGCCTGATTGCAGCACCTACCCTCGCGCAACGACTGGAAATTCCTGGAATGGATCCCCAACGCGCCGACAGTCTGCTCGGGGGCGCACTCATCTACGAGGCGCTGTCGACCTTGCTGGACCTGCCGGCGTGGCGCGTCTCCCTGGACGGGCTGCGCATGGGGCTGGTGGCAGAAGTGCTGGAGCAGCGCAGGCTTTGGCAACGGCCTGCGTAGGTGGCACGGGCACCTACCGGCGCAGCGCAGCATCGCGGCCGTAGAGCCGGGACATCCGAGCCATTCTTTCTGCATTCTGCGCAGTTAGCGCGTCATCCGTCATGCGCCAGCTCCAATTGCCCTGGGTCGTCCCCGGCAAGTTCATGCGCGCTTCGCTGCCC
>Ga0172370_10008728_pt1 | contig 12060 bp, 16 predicted proteins | sample LakKiv5m_FD_114538 | JGI IMG/M metagenome (GOLD analysis project Ga0172370, IMG submission 114538) | Freshwater microbial communities from Kabuno Bay, South-Kivu, Congo - kab_022012_11.5m | ecosystem: Environmental > Aquatic > Freshwater > Lake | place: Democratic Republic of the Congo...
CCGATAGAATTGAGGAAATTGATTGCTTCGGTGACGGCCGTACCGTCGTTGACGCCGTTTGTTCCGGCAAAAAAATCCTGATCCAGGTTATTCAATTCATATTCATAAGTAAAATTGAAGTCGGCGATATTGATTGTCATTTTTTGTTTACCGTCGCTGAAAACCGCTTCTTTATTATTAACCAAAACATGCCTGGTTACTTCGGTATTGAAACCGGCCGCCTTGGCCATCAAATATATCTGCTGAACGTATTTGAGCCGCGAAACCGAGGGAGGAAGAAAAAATATTTCCGCCGAGTCTGTCGCAACCATCGGTTGTCCATCGATCGTGTCGATAGTATAGTTTAAACCGGCGCTTGGGCTGGCTGTTGACAAAACCGGTTTTTTGATTTTCCCGAAAACGGTATTGGTGTAAACGGTCTTCGTTTGATTCATCTGCAAATACAGAAATAACAGTTTGAATGCATAAAAGAATATGAGAACCACAAGAAGCAAAACAATAAGAAACGGATAATATTTCCGGCTGTAAAACGAGAATTCCGTCAAGGTCATGTATTTATGATAGCAGAAGTTTACTCACGACAACAGTCCAAAATTTTACCGATAACGCCGCTTATTTTACCCATAAAATCTTTTTCTTTATGTCCAATCGGTTTGTCCTTGTCGTCATAATCAACCTCTCCGGCGCTACTCTTATTCAAGCCTAAGGCGACTGCCCAAAACATACCGTAAAGATCGTATGATTTCTTGAATAAGCCGTAAGCTTTTTCCTTTTCGCCTTTTTTTAAAGCTTTTGTGCCGACCTCCATTATTCTCATCGATGCCGCCAATAAATGTTTGCCGATACACCACTCTTCGCCGCCGTAGTCTTTGATTATTTCCCTCAACAGTTCAACCCGCATTTTTCTTATTTCATCGACCATATCGTAATATTTCGTTTCCCCGGTTTTTCCTCCGGAAAAAAACAAATGTTCCTCGATGGAAATAAGATTCATGATGGCAATCGATAAATCTTCACCCGATGAAAGATCAAGCTTTTCCCCCTTTTCCATTTTTTTAACCTTGTCCACGAATTGTTTTATCTTATCGTCATTCACCATATTATGTATATTTTAACAATAAACTGAAAACCAATGTCGAAATCACCAGTAAAATAATCGGAATAACAACTTTTTGGTAAGGAAAAAAGACTTTACCGCTATTTTTGCTTCTTAATAATTTGTCGGTCAAAATCGCCAACACCGAAACAATCAGGCCGGTTGTCAGACCGAAAATAATTTTATCGATCCCTAAAAAAGTATTTCCTGCATGACCGACTTGCTTTGTCAGAATCACATACGCTAAAGTCAAGATGAAAAAAACCATTGTCCACAAATAACCATTATTCAATACTTGCTTTTTTATTTTGGAAACCATCCAAAAAGCAATTGCCGTATTCAGACCGGAAAGCCAGATCGAAACCAAGAGATCGTCGATCCCCAGTTTTTTGGCCAGAAATAATCCGCTGCCGACGGTAACAACACAAACAGGGCACTGGGCATACGCCGGCTTGACGAATAAATCAAGTAAAAACATACAGATATTGTACCTAATTCCCGCCGGACAAACAACTTTCAATATTTGTTATAATGGTCATTATGTCTCCCAAGAAAAACTATTCTTTAACACTTATTGCTTTTTTTCAGGCTTTGGGGTTGATGATTTACTGCGGTCTGGTGGCGGTTCTTATGTGGCAAGGCAATCGTCTGTTTGGAAAAGTACCGGAATATTTCGGACCATTGCTTTTTCTTATGCTTTTTTCGACTTCTGCCTTAATCTGCGCGCTCATTACGCTTTACCGGCCATTTCTCCTTTGGCAGGAAAAAAAGACCGATCAGGCACTGAAACTCGTCATCTACACCGCCGGCTGGCTGCTGATGCTGACGATTATTGTTTTATTATTGTTAATATTGTTTTAAATAGCTTTCCTTCTAATAGGCCCTTCATGGTATAATTTATCCGTAAACCAGGGGTACCGAAGTGGACAAACGGGATAGTCTGTAAAACTATTGGCTTATGCCTTCGAAGGTTCGAATCCTTCCCCCTGGACCATGTAGTAGATCAGCTTCGCTGATCACTACATGGCCATGAAGCGAACTTGTTCTGCTTCATGGCTGTTAATGACTCTTGGATTTAGAGTCAAAGAATCAAAGAGTCAAATAAAAATGAAAAAACTTCTTTACTGTGTTTACGTTTTACTTTCATTAAAAGACAATCAATTTTATATCGGTTATACGACTAATCTTCATGAGCGTTTAACTGCCCACATTAACGGTCATTCGGAAGCAACTGAACTCCCGAAGACCATTTATTTTATTGTTTTGTGAATATTATTTATCAAAACATGACGCCACCAGAAGAGAAAAGTATTTTAAAACAACGGTGGGGAAAAAAGCTCTTCGACTTATGCTTCAAAAATCTTTAAAAGAAGTAAATTTAGTCAAGAATATTTCTTGAGCTTCATAAAAATTCTATAAACTCTGGGGATTATTTATTTTGAGGCAAAAGAAATTATTTAAGTTTTAGGTCTGAAATCACCAAGAGCTTGTCCTAAATTACCTAAACCCCCGCCCAATTCTCTCCAATGATCAAAAAAGGGGCTATCTACCATCTCATCATGTTTTAAGACAAGAGGATAGGAGTAAACTTTTCCCAAGGCATTCTCTAAAACATCTCCATTCTTTTCCCACTTGGTTTTTGGTACTTTAACCACTACCGGAATCTTAACGCAACTTAGGTTTCCGGGAGAAATTGATCCGCGAAACAAAACTGTTCCTTCATGATCGGTTTCTATGCTTATATATTTCGTCGTGATTGTGTCCGAATGACCGCCTTGATAGAAAGTCTCATGATATCTACGAGTTTTTTCTAGGTGGAGCTGCGCATAATGATACGGACTACCAGGATCCCAATACCCAAATTGCTCCCATCGGTGATCAAGCGTATCATCAAAATCTTCAGGATCAACATAGTATCCATATGCTCCTCCCAATTCAATCGTTTTTTGCAAAATTCCCATAATCCCTGATTCAATAAATTGCCTTCTACTCTCTTTCCACTGAGGTTTATTTTCGGCTCTTTTCATTGATGTTCGTTGTTCTTCAAGCTGCCGTTGCCAAGCTTGTTCTAATATTTTTTCCGCTTCTCTTTCTGCTGTTGCCGCTTCTTGTTGCGTTCTCCGCCTTAAACCCTCGATAAACTTTCCCATATCAGTTATTTTACCAAATGTAATTGCTTACATCATCAGGATGATATTCATAGTATAATACTTAAATGGCAATACCATTGATTCTTCGTTTCCATTCTCTTCTTACTCATGAGGAAATAGCTTCTCATAAAAAACATGGCGTAGAACTTAGTCGTAAACAACTCTCGCAGGAACTGGTAAGTTCCTGCCTCAATTTTTTACCAAACCAACCACTCGAGGAAAATATATTACAGTAACTTTATGGTGAAAAATTACATGCAACTGGAGTAGAATTATATCCTTTGATGGTCAGAATAATTTTGCGAGAATGGGAAAGAATGGGACCCGAACTACAAGCAGATTTTGGACAATCAAGAAGAATAATAACTGAATTACAAGGTCAATTTAGTCATAAGGAAAGATTTAAATAATAAGTTCCAATAAAATTAACCAACCCGAGCACTAACTAATCGAAAAATCGGACTAAAATTTTAAAGGTCATTTAATAGATATTCATTCGATCAATTTCTTTTTTTGGTAAAAAATAGCATGACCGTAAATACTATTATAAAGAACAGGCCTTATTTAGCCTGGTATGTTAAAGATCCCGACAGGCTTTCGGAAGAATCGGTTTTGGAACATGTTTTAAATTATGGCAACTGGGATGACGTACAGACTTTCATCAAAATAAAAGATATCGATGAAACGTCGCGATTATTCGTCAAAACGATTTCAGGCGCAAGAAACAATTATTCTCCTTCAATCAAACACTATTTCATCCGTTATTTCAACTACCATGCAAACGCAAATATTAAGTAAAGAGCAGGCAAAACTTTTACCTTTTATCAAAACTTTCTCCTCCGATTTTTATCTCGTTGGAGGTACGGCTATTGCTCTTCAATTGGAGCACCGGCGCTCGATCGACTTTGATCTTTTTTCCGATAACATATTTAATCCTTTAACAATAAGAAACAAAATACTGACCAATAAAAAAATTGATCATACTTTTTCCGATTCAGAGAAATTTGAATTTTGAAAGTTATGTCAAGCTCCCGGACTTGTTAACGCTTGGCGCAATGAAAGCTTTTGCTCTGGGCAAAAGAGCCAAATGGAAAGATTATGTGGATTTGTATTTTATTTTACAAAGATACTCGCTTAAAGAGTTGATTGATAAAACAAATAGCGTTTTCAAAACGGAATTTAATGAAAAATTATTTCGGACACAATTAAGTTATTTTAAAGATGGGGACTTCATGATATAATTTGAATGTGGAAACTACTCCTTTAAAACCTAACCCAAAAGAAACTTTTAACCCTCATTCTGTCGTGATTGTTTTCCCGACTTTTTACAGAAATTGGAATCCTGCAGTCAACAGAAAACGACCGAATGCTGATTCAGCTCGAGGAGATGCTTCAATTAGCACAATCACAAAAGCTATATCGGCGGGTTATAGATTAGTTATCGTAGATGGGGGAAGTTCTGATTCTTATTTGGAAAAAATTAATGAATTGGGGATAGTACCCCTACGACAAGAAGGGAGCACTATGGTATCTGCTAAAAACCAAGCATTAGAGGTTGCAGCAGGACTTGGTGGAGCTGATACTTTGTTGTTGACGCAGCCGGAAAAAGACGATGTCATTAAAGATATTTCTCAATTAATAAATCCTATCATATCTGATCAAGCAGATTTAGTGGTGGCCTCAAGAGAACATCGTTTATTTGAACAAACATATCCTGCTTTTCAGTTTTTGTCAGAATCTTGGGCCAATAAATGGTGCAATAAAATTGCTCATCTGGTAAAAGTACTTCCCGAAGGCGTAGATCTTGATTGGTTTTTTGGTGTAAAAGTGTTAAAAAATGATCGAGAATTAGTTAAGATGTTTATGGAGCGATATACGATTGATGACCGAACGTTAGCAGCGAGAAAAAATTTGGATCCAGAGAGATATTCTAATTCTGATTTTTTTCCAATACTTGCAGCTCTTACCGGCGGAAAAAGAGTCGTAAATGTTCGAATTCCTTTTCATTATCCTGAAAACCAAAAACAAATGGAAGAAGCTTTAGCTGATCAATTTATGGAAAAAAGACGTAGCCAGCGTCAAAGTATTTTGGCAGAGTTTGTGCAGTATGCGCGAATGCTAACTGGCAATTCCAAAAATCATTTAGTTCGGGCTATGGAGCAAGAGTCTCAAAATTTCCGCCCGCTTCTTTAATTAACCCTTTATTTTCTTCATCAATCTCACTCATAATAAGTAAAATTCTACCCGATTAATACTCTTACCAATCTTTTTGCCCTATCCTCACGACGGGCATTTCTCGTTGAACGCAGGAATTTTTCCCATCTTGTAGCCGTAACTTCACTATTTAACTGACGAGAACTGATAAATTCCTGATCGGTTGTACCCAGTAAACCAAATATTTCCGTAGCAACAGAGTTAACAATACGCGAAGCTATCTCAAAACGTTCAGGCTCGATACGCGGATCTTGCTTCTTCTGCAGTTGTTCATCTATCCAACGTTTTTTAATATCGGCTAATCGCTCATCAATACTCATGATTTTTTGACCTGTCATAAAATCAGCCAACAATACAATCTTCCAATATGGATTGTCGATAAGTTGTCGAGGAAAATCATGATCGATAACTGTGCTATATATTTCCTGCGGAAAGCCATATCCGCGAAGCCAAGTAACGGCAACCTCATCAGCCGCATCCGATATTTCTCTGAAATCGGTTGACATATTTAATGCTTTTTTAATCTCCACCGGCAATTTTTCTCTGTCTTCACCATACAGTTTAACAATGTCATGAAGAATCGTTGCCTGCACAACATATTCAAGATTGAGGTTTACATAATCTTCCGCTTTTCTGGCCAAAAGTTCCTTCCCAATATGATATGCGACTCTTGAGGAAAGAAGAATATGATTAAATATCCCTTTTCCTTTTTCTCTGTCCTCCACCCCCCAAAGATAAGCGCCTCTTCTTATCATGGAAGCAGTTCTGTTTTCTCCGATTCGATAAGTTTCCTCTAAACCACCCAAAGCTTCCAGAAGGTTGAAATTTATAAAATGAGGTGATTTATCGGCTCCTTGCTTATCGACTTCTGCTGATTCAGGCATATGATATTTTAAAATTATTAAAAAATTCCAACTTCATCCGTGAGCCGGGACTTTTCGAGACAAACAGAAATTGGTATAATATATATGTTATTGTAATTTTAATTTATTTTTATGAACCAAACACAACAAAATTTATTGAGAGCCTTTGCCGGCGAAAGCATGGCCCGCAATAAATATACCCAGTTTGCCAAGATGGCGCGCAAAGAAAATTTGGAATGGATTGCGCGGATTTTCGAAGAAACCGCCGATAACGAAAAAGCCCATGCCGAAGAATTATTCGAACTTATCGAAGGACCGATCAAAACGATGGGAGATTTGTCCATCGAACCATTCAAAAAAACAACCGATAATCTGAAAATGGCGGCCGAGGGAGAAAAATACGAATGGACAACCATGTATCCTGATTTTGAAAAGGTTGCCGAGGAAGAAAATGAGGAAAAAGCCGCCAAACTTTTTGGCGCCATCAAATTTGTCGAAGAAAAACACGAAGAGCGCTATATTATCATTGCCCGAAAGCTCAATGATAAAACGCTTTATGACAGCGAAACCGAACTGGAATGGAAATGCGCCAATTGCGGCAATATTTACAAAGGCCAAAAGCCGCCGGTCAATTGTCCTGTCTGCAAAAAACCATTTACCTGGTATATGCCGCTTGGCTTGGTCAGATAAGCGTTACTTTTTTTGTAAGAAACGGATTAACAATCTTGATTCCAGAAGATAAATTGTCCCGTATCCTAATGCCAAAGCCATTAGCGATCCGGCAATGACGTCGGAAGGCCAATGTTCGCCCAGACTTACCCGCGAAATCAACATGACAAACGTTATCAAGAACAAGATTATGAAATCAAATATTTTTTTATTGCCGAATCTTTTACTGATTTTTGAAATGAAGTAACCGGCGATTACCGCGAAAAAAACCATCCTGAAACTGTGGCCCGAAGGATAGGAAGAGCCGGTTTGGACGTATGAACTCGGAAATAAAAACGGCAAGTCGTAACGGAAAAAAAGTGCCGGCGGCCCCGGATGATGAAAAAATGATTTGCCGATGATTTCGATAAGATGACCCAAACCATAGATAATTAAGATAATTAGATTGCTTAACCTTTTTTTTATAAGAATAAAAATTACCAAAAGGACGGTAATCAGTTCAAAACTGCCGAGCAGACTGAAGAAAGACAGTACCGTATCGTAACTGCGCGGAATGTTGTCGCCTATCCTGACGGTCGTATCGTAGTCGAACCGGTTCAGAAGCTGCGCTTTGGCAAGCAAAGTAAAAACAGCAAAAAGTCCAAGGAAAATCAGAGAAAACAACAAATATTGTTTTTTAGGTTTCATGATTATTACGGCACAATTTATTCATTATAAACGAAAACCCCGCCTTTTAGGCGGGGTTATTTTTTCCGCTTGGTTTAGTAACCCATGGGCATTTGGCCGCCACCCATCGGCGGTTCTTTTTTATCTTCCGGAATGTCGGTTATCAATGCTTCGGTCGTCAGAATCATCGTGGCGACCGAAATGGCATTTTGCACCGCTGTTCTCACGACTTTCAAAGGGTCGATGATTCCGGCTTTAACCATGTCGATCGGTTTGGCCACTTCGGCCGACTCAAGCTCGATCACATCGAATCCGTAACCGGATGCGCTTTGTTCACGGGCTTTGGCAATGAGCAATCCCGGATCAACTCCCGCATTTTCCATTAATTTGATAAATGGCGCTTCCAATGCCCTTTTGACGATATTGAAGCCGATTTTTTCGTCGGTACTCATCTCTGACTTGGCCTTGGATCCGTTACCGTTCATTCTTTGGCTGATATCAAGAAGCGCAACGGCGCCTCCTGGCACAATTCCTTCTTCCAAAGCCGCTTTGGTGGCGGCGACGGCATCAATCGCTCTTTCTTTTTTGTCTTTCAGCTCAACCTCGGTGGCCGCCCCGATGTTGATGACGGCAACCCCGCCGGAAAGTTTAGCCAATCTCTCCTGCAGTTTTTCCCGGTCGAATTCCGAAGTGGTGACTTTTATTTCTTTTCTGACTTGCTCGACTCTTGCTTTAATTGCCGATACATTACCTTTGCCGCCGATGATGCTCGTATTTTCTTTGTCGGATTTAACTTTGTCTGCCCGACCGCAATCATCAACTTCAATATTCTCCAACTTTTTACCCAAATCTTCGGAGATTACCGTCCCACCGGTCAAAATGGCAATATCCTGAAGCATTTCTTTGCGACGATCACCAAAACCAGGCGCTTTGACGACCAAAGCGTTAAACGTGCCGCGCAATTTGTTGACAACAAGCGTTGCCAATGCTTCACCTTCGACTTCGTCGGCAATAATAACCAGATTTTTGGAAACTTTAACGAATTTCTCCAGGAAAGGTAACAGATCCGAAACCGCCGTAATTTTTTTGTCGGTAATCAAAAGATAGGCGTCTTCTACTTCGGCCACCATTTTGTCGGTATCGGTCGCAAAGTCAGATGATGCAAAACCGCGATCGAATTGCATCCCTTCCTTATGGTCGACGGTCGTTTCCAAACTTTTACCTTCCTCGACCGTAACAACACCATCTTTGCCGCCGACTTTTTTCAGGGCATCGGCAATTAATTTCCCCAACTCTTCATCACCGGCTGAAATTGTCGCGACACTGGCCGCATCGTTAATCGTAATTTTTTTGGAAAGTTTTTTTAATTCTTCGACGACAAAGTCACTTGCTTTATTCAGACCGCGGCGCATAATCATCGGGTTGGCGCCGGCCGTGATCATTTTAATACCTTCTTCGACGATTGCCCGGGCCAAAACGGTCGCGGTCGTTGTTCCGTCGCCGGCGACATCGGCTGTTTTTGAAGCCGCTTCTTTAACCATTTGCGCGCCCATATTTTGCAGAGGTTCTTTTAATTCTATTTCTTTAGCAACGGTCACACCGTCATGAACCACATTTGGCGCTCCCCACTTACGATCGATCGCCACATTGCGGCCTTTTGGACCCAATGTCGTTGCGACCGCATCGGCTAATTGACGAACACCGGAAAGTAAATCCTGACGGGCATCTGCCCCGTATTTAATTTGTTTTGCCATAAAATTGATTTTCACGGATAAATTTTAAATTGGATTCTCGCAGATATCCGTGTCAATCCGCAAGTAATCCGTGTCAATCTACTATTGCCATCACATCTTTCTGCTCAATCAATAACCATTCTTCCGATCCGACTTTCACTTCGTTACCGCCCCATTTTTTGTAAAGCACCTTTTGTCCGACTTTGACAACCATCGGTAATATTTTACCATCCTCATCACGGCTGCCCGGCCCGATTGCCATGATTTCACCGGCTTGCGGTTTTTCTTTAACGGTATCCGGAAGAACGATTCCGGACGGAGTTTTTCCCTCCATTTGCAGTGGTCTGACCAAAACGTAATCGAACAAAGGTTTGATATTATTTTGTACACCTTTTGCCATAGATATTTAAGCTAATAATTTGTAATATTAATTAATTGACAGGTTATTTATAATAAATATCATTGTTTTTGTCAAGTGAATCGTTTATCTGCTAACGATATGGATACACAAAACTCATTGTCAGAAATCGATAAATTGAGACAGAAGTTGCAGTCTGCCCAACTGCCTGCTAATTTATTGGAGAAAGCCGATCAGCAAATCGACCGCATTAATTTGACACTAAAATACGGCGGAAATCTCTCGCAGCTTGATATTACCGCCAAATATATCGATTGGATAACTCATCTACCCTGGGATATAACAACACAAGACAACCTTGATATTCAACATGCGAAACAAATGATGGATAAAAATCATTATGGCCTGGATAAAATTAAACAACGCGTTATCGAATATCTGTCGGTTTTGATCATTCATAAACAGAAAATACCGAATGGCACCTTCCATGCCCCTTCACTTTTTTTCGTCGGCTTGGCCGGAACCGGAAAAACCACTTTTGCCCAATCTTTGGCTGAGACGCTGGGAAGAAAATATATCCGCATTCCTTTCGGCGGCATCTCTTCCGCGCTTGATCTTCGCGGCCAATCGAAAACTTCCCCCGAAGCCGAACCGGGAATGATTATCCGTGCACTGCGGCGGGCAAACACTAAAAATCCGGTAGTTTTGCTCGATGAACTGGATCGCATTACGCCGGAGTCGAGAGCCGCGATCATGGGTGTTTTGATCGAACTTCTCGATCCGGAGCAAAATCAGAACTTTACCGATTATTTTATCGATTATCCTTTTGATTTGTCTCAAGTCCTTTTTGTCGCCACCGCCAATAATACGAACAATATTTCCACGGCAGTAATGGATCGCCTGGAAGTTATCCAGATGCCTTCATATACCGATCAGGAAAAAATCACCATTGCCAAAAATTATCTTTTACCCCATTATTTACAACTTGCCGGTTTGACAGCGGAAAATCTTAAAGTCGAAGATGCAGTTTGGGAAAAAATTACCAGACCGCTTGGCTTCGATGCCGGAATCAGGACGCTTGAGCGAACGATTGAAGGAATCGTCCGGAAAGTTGCCTACAAGATTGTTAACGGGCAAGGAACAAATTATATCGTCAACGACACGAATATTAAAGAATATTTATAAATTTCAAGATACAAGCACTAAGTACTCCAAACAATACTCAATGCCCAATAACCAAGACACAAACAAATTCGATCTTGAAGAAAGAACCCTTAAATTTGCTAAACAAATCATCAAATTCTGTCAGTCTCTCCCTGAGAATACTATCAATACCAAACTTATCGATCAACTAATAAGATCTGCCGGCTCGATAGGTGCAAATTATCGAGAAGCTAACGATTCATTAGGCAAAAAGGATTTCGTACATCGATTGCGGATTGCGAGAAAAGAATCCAAAGAAACCATTTTTTGGTTAGAGCTAATTTCAGAAGCAAATCCCAAAACTTCAAATGGAGATCTCATTGATGAATGCAGTCAACTAAGGAATATTCTTTCTGCAATTATTAAGAAAGTTCATAAGTAAGCTTGTTTGGTAATTGTTTGTTGAAGATTGGATGTTGTTTGGAATACTTTTAATTTGGTTATTGGAACTTTAAGTATATCTATCAGCAACTTTCGATGCTCCATATGAATCCGGTTTGATTTTGACATCATAACCGCTTCCCCGCACCATTCCGACAACTTCACTGATGAGCTCCCTGGTCGGCCCCTTATGGCCGATATCGACATGGATCTGTACGTCATATTTCGATATGCCGTTGAGTTTAAAAAACTGGACAAAGTTTTCCGCCGTTTCCAAAGACATCGTCGCCTCCTGATAAATTCTTTCTTTCAGGCTGATTTTTCTGTCCTGAAGCATCCTGTTCCAAAAATATATCCCGCCGAAGCCGACGTGATGGATAATAAGCGCCGTCACGAAGTCATAGGCATTCCCTTTTACTTTTTGCGAGTCGCTGCCGACGATAATTTCATATCTGGCCCTTTTGTCTTTAGCCATAAAAGCGGAAACGATTTTTTTCAATCGCTCCAGATTAACCTTTCCATATGTTGGACTCTGATAGAACATATTTAATTGAGAATATTTACCCTTATTGCTTGCTGAAGGTTTGCCTTAAGCTAATTCAAAGGGCGGTGTGCTTTCGAAAAAATTCGAACTGATTTCGCCCAAAATTTATAGGGCGGGCGGAATTCCCCCCAGACCCCCCTTCCGCCCGCCCGCAGAAGCGATCCTTTCGGATTGGACGATTTC
>Ga0172370_10008730_pt1 | contig 12060 bp, 13 predicted proteins | sample LakKiv5m_FD_114538 | JGI IMG/M metagenome (GOLD analysis project Ga0172370, IMG submission 114538) | Freshwater microbial communities from Kabuno Bay, South-Kivu, Congo - kab_022012_11.5m | ecosystem: Environmental > Aquatic > Freshwater > Lake | place: Democratic Republic of the Congo...
GCAACGCTCGAGGATTTGCTCACGCTTACTGTGCGCGACTTTTTGGAGCGCAGGTTGCAAACGCGCGTGATGCGCCGCTCGCTTGCGCGCACAATGCGCCAGTCCCGCCAGCTCGTAACCCACGGATTTGTCTCCATAAACGGCAAGAAGGTGAACGTCCCAAGCTACATGGTGAGCGTGTCCGAGGAACCGGCAGTCACATACTACAAGGCAATAGACGTTTCAGTGCGCGAGGTCGAGCAAAAGCCAAAGCGAAGCGCACACACGGAAGAGGCTGCTGAAACAGCCCCTGCGGCAGCATAAGGTGATATTAATGAGCGAAAAACAAGAAGAAAAAAAGCACGAGGAGAAGGCGCATGAAAAGGCAGCTGAAAAAACGCACGCGCCAAAAGCAGCAGCTGATGAAAAGCAAAAGCACGCTGAAAAAACAGCCGCCCATGCAACACCTGCAAATGCTCCGGCAACTGCAACGTCTGCCCCGTCTTCAAAACCAGACGAGCCAAAAGGCGCAGTAACGCCCCAGCCTGCTGTGGCAGGCGCAGCCACAACTGCAGGCGCAACAACGCCCGCAGGCACGGCAGCCACAACGCCGGCACCAGCCACAACTCCATCGAGCATTCCGCCCTACAAGCGCGGCCCACTGAAATGGGCAATTGCGCACGTGTATTCCTCGAAGAACGACACAATAATAACGATAACTGACCTCTCGGGAGCAGAAACGATTTCAAAGGCATCCGGCGGCATGATTGTAAAGGCTGACAGGGAGGAAGGCAAGCCCTATGCCGCAATGCAGGCCGCAATAAAGGCGGTCGAAGGCGCAAAGAACCGCGGCATAACCGGATTGCACATCCGCATCCGCGCACCGGGCGGGCACGGCTCGCTCACCCCTGGCGCAGGCGCGCAGTCCGTGGTGCGCACAACCGCAAGGATGGGTGTGCGCGTAGGAAAGATAGAGGACGTTACCCCGACGCCGACCGACACAACAAAGAGGCCCGGCGGCAGGCGCGGCAGGCGTGTATAACGAGGTGAACGAATGGCTATCAAGGTTGAAATACAAAAGGAAAGCGGGAACAAGATGCGCTTTACTGCAAAGGGCATTCCCGTGTCTTTTGCGAATTTGCTCCGCCGCTACTGCATGTCGCACGTGCCGGTGTTCGCAATAGACAAAACAATGGTGTACGAGAATGGCTCAGCGCTTTTTGACGAGTACATCGCAAACCGCATCGGCCTCATTCCGCTTCGCATGGCAAGCGGATATTCCGCAGAGGACGAAATACTTTTCTCCCTTGATGCGCGAGGCCCCTGCACAGTGTACTCCGGCGACCTAAAGAGCATGGACGCAAAAATAAAGGTTGCGGGCGGCTGCGACGAAATACCCATAATAAAACTGCTTGAGAACCAATCCCTTCGCCTTGAGGCAAAGGCAAAGCTGGGCACTGGAAAAACGCACGCAAAATTCCAGACAGGACTGTGCGGATACGAAATAAAAGACGACGAGTTCCATTTTGCCCTTGAATCTTTCATGCAGCTTGAGCCGCGCGCCCTGCTGCTTGCGGCATCCTCGCTTCTTGAGGGGCGCTGCGCTGAATTTGAAAAAGCACTGGAGGGAATAAAAAAGCACTCATGAAGCACATCCGCTTAAGAAGTGGGGGTGGCAGAGCCTGGTCAAATGCGCTAGCTTGAGGGGCTAGTGACTTAGGTCTTCGAGGGTTCGAATCCCTTCCCCCACATTGAACTAATGAGGAAGACTGATGAAAATTTTGGTGATAACATGAAAGAAAAGAAAGAGAACAAAACAAAGAAAAGCGCATTCTGGGAGCGCGCATTTTCCCTTCTGCAAAAGCCGCGCAGGAGCAAAAAGGGAATGAACCTCTCCCGCCTCTCCTCAATTACAAAGGAGGGCGACATCGTGCTCGTCGCAGACAAACTGCTTGGAAGCGGCAAAATGACGCACAAGCTCACGATAGCATGCGACAGGTTTTCAGCATCTGCATCCATTCTTTTGAAAAAGGCGGGCTGCAAGGTGCAAAGCGTTGCGCAGCTTAGGAAAGAAAACCCCAAGGGAACGGGCGTAATGCTTGTAAAATAAACAATTGTAAAATAAAATAGGTGAGAGAATGATTTATGTTGACGGAGAAAACGCCGTGTTCGGAAGGACAGGCACAAAAATCGCAAAAGCGCTCATAGCGGGCGAGAGCGTGCTGCTCTACAACTGCGAGAAAATGCGCATGTCCGGCTCGCTGGAAGTGCAAAAGGCAAAGCTTGTCTCGCACCGCTCGCAGACAAACAAGCGCGACCCAACAGAATCACCGCACTGGCCGCGCGTGCCCAACCTCCTTGTGCGCAGAATGCTGCGCGGAATGCTTCCCTGGAGTTCCCAGAGGGGCAGGGATGCATACAAAAGGCTTCACGTGCAAATAGGCGCGCCTGTTCACATTCACGAGAAAATTACCAAGATGGAAGCGGCGAAAAAAGAGCTTGGGCAGTCCTTTACCATACTCCAGCTTTCGCAGGCGCTCGGATACCAGATGAGGTGAATTTGATGGTTACAAAGAAAAAAGCAGCACCAAAACACGCCAAAAAGGGCGGGCCAATCGTCGTTAGGGGAAAGCGCAAAGAGAGCGTTGCACGCGCCTCCATAAAGAAGGGGAAAGGAAGGGTGCGCGTGAACCGCATGCTCCTCTCAGCATTTACGAACCCGTATGAGCGCGACATAATACACGAGCCGCTTTCAATGGCTCCTGCAGTCGCATCCCAGATAGACGTGCAGATTGAAGTGCACGGCGGGGGCAGCATGGGGCAGGCGCAGGCAGCGCGCACGGCGCTTGCACGCGCTCTCGTGAAATTCACGGACGATGCGGAACTCAAATCCGCGTTCATGAAAAGGGACCGCTTCATAATGCTGGAGGATTCACGCCGCGTTGAGCCCAAGAAATACAAGGGGCCAAAGGCGCGCGCGAGATTCCAGAAATCTTACAGGTAAACACGAGGTGCATATATGTATTTTCCAATACGCTGTTTTACATGCGGCGCAGTGATAGGGCAGCAATACGCCGAGTATGAAAAGCGCGTGAAAGGTGGCGAAAACCCTGCCGAAGTGCTCTCAGACATGGACGTTGAGCGCTACTGCTGCAGGCGCATGTTCCTCTCGCACGTGGAAGTAATGGACAAAGTAGTGAAATACGGAAAGCTTTAGATTTAAGGGGTCATGGGGCAACCTGGCTAACCTACTGCCTTGGGGTGGCAGCGATCCGAGCGGGAAATGCGCAGCATTAGTGGCTGGCAACTTCTCCGGAAATTCAAATCTCGGTGACCCCATTTTTACTAACGGGTGATTCACCCATAGGGGGCATATGGGATTCAGGTGGTCCCCCTGAGGGTTTCACCCCCGAGCGGTAACCGAAAGACATGTACTAAAGTTTTGCTAACGGGTGCATCCGAAAGTGAGCCGCCACGGCGGAAATCTGCGGGACTCCCAAGAGGTTGAGAATATGAGCGAAAAAGAAAGCATGCTGATAAAGCAGGAAAAGTACCTTGAAGCAGGCATCCACATCGGCACAAAGCTGAAAGTGGTTGACATGAACCGCTTCATTTACCGCGCACGCAGCGACGGGCTGTTCGTGCTTGACCTTAGAAAGGTGGACGAGCGCATACGCATGGCAGGCAAAATGCTTGCAACGTACGACCCAAAAGACATTGTGATAGTCGCATCGCGCACATACTCCACAAACGCAGCCTCAAAGTTTGCGCAGGTGACTGGCGCCCGCCTTCTTTCAGGGAGAGTAGTGCCCGGCACTTTCACAAACGTGCACCGCGACGACTTCACAGAACCAAAGCTTCTCTTCACGTGCGACCCAAAAGGGGAGAGGCAGGCTGTTCTTGAAGCAGGCAAGATGGGCATTCCCACAATCGGCCTGTGCGACACTGACAACTACACTTCTTACCTTGACTGGGTAATACCCTGCAACAACAAGGGGCGCCGCTCGCTTGCATTGATATTCTACCTTCTTGCGCGCGAAATGGCAATGAGCACGGGAAAAATCTCCTCATACGACGAATTCAAGGCAACCCTTGAGGAATTTGAAACCCCTGAGAAAACAGAGGAGGAAAAGCAGGCGGCAGCGGCTGCAGCAGCAGAAGCCGCATCTTCCGAAGCAACTCAGGCTCCTGCAGCAGAGACCGCAGGAAAATCCCAGGCAGCAGAAGCAGCCTCCGAAGAGGGCATTGAAATAAAAAACGAAAAGAAAGTCGAGGCAGAAGCGGAAGAAAAAGAATAATTAAAAAATAAGGGCAGCCCACCCTTATCTCTCATTTTCTTAAATCCCATGTTTTTTCCAGCCCTATGACTTGAAGTTAGCAAGGCAGGCTTTCCTCTCATCCTCTCCAACGACTTTTTCGCAAAGCGACTTGTCATCGTACATTGGAGCCATTCTTGAATAGCACTTGTCCTTCCAGTCACTGTCATCCACGTTGGCGCAGTATTCAATTGCTATCTTGTTTCCTGAAAGTATTACTCCCCCGTAGCAGTCCCCTCTTTGCTTCCCCATGGAAACCCCGCTGCACGCAAGTGGGTTGTTGTTCGCCTTTGCGCTCACAATGTAGCATCCCTGCATGTTAAGGCTGTTCACAATCTGCGCGCATGATTCGAACACTCCCGTGCTTTTTGCAAAGTCAAAGTAACACTGGTCCCGCGCAACCTCGGGATATGCAAGGGAGCAAGGGGTGGAATTTTCCCCATTTATCGCAAACTGGGTGTAGCACCCGTTCCGATAATCGCTTCCTTGCGTTGCCCTTGCGCAGATGCCTATGTCTCCCATCTGGACTGCAACAAGCTGCGTGCACAGGTCCTGCACCGGCTGGGTTTTTGCATTGTCGCACATGCCCGAATTGTTCATCACAACTGCCATGCATGCGTATTTTTGCGCGCCTTCGGCGATTGCAATGCATGAATTATACGAGCCCTTGTCTATCCCAAAAGAATACCTGCATGCATCATCCGTGCAATATGAGAAATCGTTTTTTTCGTATGCAAGGCATTCTCCCTTTGCAGCCGGGTCTGTTTCAAGCGTGCACGGGGGCGACAATTCCCTTACGCACTGCTGCCTTGCCTGCTCTGATGAAATGAGCGCGCATGGCTCAATTGAATTTTGCACCTTTGCAACCCCGTAATGGCAAGTGTCCCTGTCTGCAGAAAGCAGCAGCCTGCTGCATGGCACCTCGGGCGCCATCCTCATCATGCACTCGTCCACTTTTTGTGCAGAATACATCCTGCTGCACAACGTTGCATTTTCCCCTGCAATTGCCAGTGCCATAAAACAGTCATCCCTCGCCTGCACGCCGACCGCATTTGCGCAAAGTTCAACTTGCTTTTGCGCCTGCACGATGGGGGCCTCTGGAACCGCTCCCATTCCTTCAGGCGCGGCCGGTTGGGCATTCTGAAGGCACCCAAAAGCTAAAAACAATCCGAATACCAATGCAAGCAAGAGAATTTTCTTCATTAATACCACCGCGTAGCCTTCTACTCCCGCACGCTTTTTTAACTTAACTCCTTTTTCCCCTAGAAATCAAAAAGGCCCTTCTGCTTGGCATCCCTTTTGTTATCCGCGCCATTTTGATTTGCCACATTTTTCCCTGCCGCTTTACCGCCCGTGCCACTTTGCTTTTTTGCAGCCACGCCCGCAAAGTCCTTTCCTGCGCCAGATTTTTTCCCTGTCTCTCCCTTCCCTTTCTTTTGCAGCATCCCGATGCGCACTCCCGCACGGCGCATCTTCTTTCCCCGCAAGTCAAACTCATGCACGAGCCCAATGGCAGTTTTTTGCAAAATATCTTCAGATTGCACGTGCTCTTCCAGCGTTTTGCTCTTTGTGTGCGCCTCCAATCCCTCAAGTATTGCAGTAAAGGTTACCTGGCGGAATTCCACTCCCTCTTCCCTCGCCCTCTTAAAAACGTCCTGCGCAAGCTTTGATACAAATTCCGCAATTTCCCCCCTATCCTGCGTATCCTTTGGAAAGCTTGCAATCCTTGAAATCTGCCCTGCTTCCTCCTTCTCCTTCACAGGCCCGTAGTCAATGCCCTTTGATGCTTCAAACAAATACGTCCCAAAAGAATTCCCGAAATTCTCCGTAAGGAAAAGCAGGTCTTTTTGCGCAAGCTCCCCTATATTCTTTATCCCAAGCGCGTGCAATTTCTCCCCGGTTTTCTTTCCCACCCCGAAAAGCTTCCCAACTTCCATCCCATGCAAAAATCCCGCAACTTCCTCCGGCTTCACCACAGTAAGCCCGTCCGGTTTCTTCACCTCGGCAGCCATTTTCGCAATGAGCTTGTTCCCCCCAATCCCTACCGAGCAAGTGAGCTTTTCCCTGTGCAAAATCTCATCCTTTATTTTTTGCGCAATTTCCTCTGCCTTTGAAAAATCACCTTGTGCCTCATCGCTTAGCTCCGCATACGCCTCATCAATGCTCGCCTGCTCCATGGTTTTTGAATATTTTTTCACAATTTGCATTATCCTTCCGGACGCTTTTTCGTATTTTTCAAAATTTGCGGGCAAAAATGCGCCGTCTTTCGCTTTTTTCTTTGCAAACGCAATCGGCATCCCCGAATGCACCCCAAGCCTTCTTGCTTCGTAGTTGCACGTGCTCACAACGCCTCCGAATTCGCCCCTCCCTGAAAAAATGCACACCATGAGCGGCTTGCCTTTCAAGGAGGGCTCGTTCCTCTCCTCCACCTGCGCAAAAAAATAGTCCATGTCAAGGAGCATCACGATGCGTTGCATGCATTTCTTGTGCAGCGCAAGCAATATTATGCTTGCTAAGGCAACTTTCCACTGGCTTTTCCTCGGCATCCAACTATCTTTTTAAAGCTGCAGCGCGATTTTCATGTACGCTTTCTAGATGATTCTTATGCGAGACTTCAAAACAACGGAAGAGATTCCAATCCCGCCCAAGCTCATAGACCAGGTGATAGGGCAGGAGGCATCCGTGAAGATAGTGAAAAAGGCAGCCTCCCAGAAGAGAAACGTGCTCATGATAGGCCCGCCGGGCATAGGCAAAAGCATGCTTGCGCAGGCAATGGCAGAGCTCATGCCTGCAACCGACATGGAGGACGTTCTCGTATACCCAAACAACCGCGATGAGAACAAGCCGCTTGTGAAAATACTCAAGACATACCCCTCGCAGGACGAGATAAAGAAAAATCCGTATTTGCGCGCACTCTATGCGCGCTTGGAGGAGTTCAAGAAACTCACTGCTACCCTTAGGGCGCAGCAGCCCCAAAAAGAGGACGAATCCCCCTTCCCGATAAGAAAAGAGGACAACGAGCCGGGCTTGGGCAGGCTCACAATAGACAGCAACCGAGCGCGCCCCTCAACTGCAATGACTGGTGCTTCAAGCGGGCTTCTCTTCCTCCTCATGATAATGGCAGTGATAATTTTCCTCTATGCAACAAATTCCTTCAACAACGAGAACAAGTGGTTTGTGCTTGCGGCAATACTGGGTGCGGGCGTATTCTTCCTGCTCTGGCGCTTCACAAACACGGTCGGAAAGCGCATGGGCTTTTCCGCAGACACAAACGAGCCCAAGCTCATAGTGGACAACACAGGGAGGAAAACAGCACCTTTCATAGACGCTTCTGGCTCAAAGGCAGGCTCGCTTCTTGGGGACGTGAAGCACGACCCCCTCCAATCCGGAGGCCTGGGCACCCCAGCGCACCTTCGCGTTGAGAGCGGCGCAATACACCGCGCAAACAAGGGCGTGCTCTTCATAGACGAAATAGCAGCTCTCAAGATGCATTCGCAGCAGGAGCTCCTTACCGCAATGCAGGAGAAAAAATACCCCATTACGGGGCAGTCTGAAATGAGCTCGGGTGCAATAGTGAAAACAGAGGCAGTCCCCTGCGATTTCGTTCTCGTTGCCGCAGGCAACATAATCGACCTGCCCCGCATGCATCCAGCGCTTCGCTCGCGCATAAGGGGAAACGGCTATGAGATGTACATGGACGACACAATGCCCGACACGCCCGAGAATGAGGACAAGCTCGTGCAGTTTGTGGCGCAAGAGGTTTCAAAGGACAAAAAAATCCCGCACTTTACCCGCGAGGCGGTTCTCGCGCTCATAAACGATGCACGCCGCAAAGCTGGCAGGAAAAAGCGCCTCACATTGAACTTGCGCGAACTTGGCGGCTTGGTGCGCGCAGCAGGGGACGTTGCGCGCGAGGAAGGCGCAAAATACGTTGCTCCCGAGCATTTGCAAAAGGCACGCATGCTTTCCCAAACCCTTGAGCACCAGCTAAGTTCAAAGTACGTTGAAAACCGCAAGGACTACAAGGTATTTTCCACAGAAGGCTATGCGACCGGAAAAGTGAATGGTCTCGCGGTTCTTGGGGAAGGCGCATCCTCAGGGCTTGTGATGCCAATCGTTGCAGAAGTAACTCCTGCCTCCTCAAAGAGCGAAGGAAAGCTTATTGCAACAGGAAAGCTTGGCGCAATCGCAAAAGAGGCAGTTGAGAACGTTTCCGCAATAATAAAAAAGCACATGGGGCGCGACGTTTCCCAGTACGACGTGCACGTGCAGTTTCTGCAGACTTACGAAGGCGTGGAAGGGGACTCCGCATCCATTTCAATCGCAGTCGCAGTGCTCTCCGCAATGGAGGGCGTGCGCGTTAGGCAGGACTTTGCAATGACTGGCTCGCTCTCGGTGCGCGGTGAGGTGCTCCCGGTAGGGGGCGTGACCGCAAAAACAGAAGCCGCAATAGAAGCAGGCATGAAGGACATAGTTGTGCCCGCAAGCAACGCAGACGACATTTTCCTCTCTTCCTCCCTTCGCAACAAGATAAGAATACATCCAGTTTCGCGCATAGATGAGGTGCTTTCCCTTGTGCTTGAGGACTGCGAAAAGAAAAATGTCATAATAAAGGACGTTGCGGGCGTGCAGAATGGCAAGCCGCATTCTTCTTCCAAGAAAGCAAAGAAAGGCAAAGGAAAGCGCTAACAAAAAGCCGCGCTCAAAGAAAAACAAATGCCCTGCTATTTTTTCAGTGAAAATATGTTGGCCAGTTCGCTTCTGGCAGCAATCGCATCCTCCCTGTCTTTGCTTTCAATAAATTCCAAATCGCCTTCCGGCAGCAGTATCGCAACGCTTTTCAGAAGTTTTGCATCGCTTTCTTTTTGGGCGTAGGAAAGAAGCTCAAGAAGGCACTGCTTTTTTGGCAGCTTGCCACCTATCTTTGCCCATGCCTGCGCGAGATTTACGAATGCCTGTGCCCGCGAGCACCCTCCATGCCAGAGCATGCCGTTTATCATTTCCAACCCAAAATGTATTTTGTCCGCCTCCAGCGCCGCCCTTTCAAACGCAGGAGCAGGGTCATGCCCCCTGCGCGCCTGCATCTTCCCTATTTCTACGAACGTGCCTGCGCCATTCTGCCTGCTTGCATCCCCTACTTCGCCCGCTGCTTCAAAAGCCTTGCCAAAAGAGCCTGCCCTCGCCAGTTTTATTGCTCTTTTCTCATCAGGCGAAAATATTTTTTCGCCCTCTTTTTTCCCTGCCTCCCCTGCCGCATATCCATAATGATAATCTTTTCCGGGAATCCCGGCAAGCACCGCCTGTCCATATTCCGCAAAACCCGCCCTTTCAAGTCCTATTGCCACATCTGCAAGGGCTATCAAATCAAACCTTGACGTGCCCTCTTCTATCCTGCCTGCCTCGGCAAGCGCCTTTTCAAAGCACCACAGGCTCTGGGCAAAGCATTTTGCAGCAGTTATTTTCTGCTTCAAATCCGCAACTGTGCGGATGCTTTCCGGCTTGCAGATGTCCGGCAGCTTCGGTTTTGGCAAGCCCTTTGCCAAATCCCCGTGCCCGTTCTTGCCCGATAATGATTTTGTTTTTTCCATACTCCTGTTTTCCATGCCCCTCTTAATAATAATTTCTGCAAATATTATTCTTTTAAGAATATTGCTACGGGAACCACCGCCATCCCAAACGGAAAGCATCCAACCAAAACCTTTTTCTTGTTTCTCCCTGAAGGAAAAGCATGAAAGCACAGGGCGCAACTGAATATCTGGTCACTCTTGGTGCAATCCTTTTCATGGGGCTCATAGTCGCAGTCGTGCTCTTCTTTCCGATTGGAAGCACAAATGACGCAAAGCAATCGCAAAGAGACATAAGTTTCGGGCTTGGCAAAATTGCATACCCTGAGCTTGCGCAGGGGCTAATCACATACTACAAGCTTGACGAGGGAGTAGGAGACAGCATCTCAAACAGCGTTGGAAATGTGAATTACGGCACTTTGGTGAACGGGACATGGGTAAACGGCATGCGCGGCAAGGCAGTGCGGTTTTCAGGCACTGGCTATATCTTCATAAAAGAGGGGGCTTTTGGCGCAAAGACTTTCACGTGCTGGTTTAACGTAACATCCGCCGGAGAGATGGCAATCTCAAGCCTTATGTTTGACACAACAGGCGGTGCAATTACCATCTCAAGCGGCAGGATATATGTGCACAGGGGAGGTGATGCAACTCTCCTCAGGACATCAAACGCCTTTAATGACGGCAAATGGCATTTCTTGGCAATAAGCTATACTGGTGCAAGCTACCCTGACGCATATAGGGTTTGGGTGGATGGAGCGGAGCAAAGCCTTGTTTCCAGCACAGGCTACAGGATTTCAAACGAGACGCTAATAGGCGCAAGAAGGCACACGACCAATGGCTATAGCGTGTTTTTCACAGGCACAATAGATGACGTGCACTTATACAACCGGGTTCTTCCCCAGCAGGAAATAGAATTGCTCTACAAAAACCCAGGCTATCCTTAGAAAAGCTTTTTTTATCTCCCATTGAATTGAGTGCATGAAAGCACAGGGTGCAACAGAATATCTGGTTATTGTGGGCGTAGTCTTAATGATAGCCCTTGTTTGCGTCGCGCTTCTTGTCTGGCCCACTGGAACCACGAAAGATGTGCGCAAGTCCCAAGGCGACATCCTATTTGGGATAGGGAAAATAGGCTACGAAGAGCTTTCAAACGGGCTTATTTCCTACTACAAGTTTGACGATGTGCCAGGGCCTTCTGTGAACAGCATTTCAGGCGCAGGCGACGCAACGTTTTACAACGGCGTTGCAGGCATTGCCGGGGTGCGCGGCAAAGGGGCTTATTTTGACGGTGCTGATGATTATGTCCTTTCTGCGGTGCCTTCTTCAACAATGAGAGGAAATTTCAGCGCAACAGGCTGGTTCAAGGCAGACCGTTTCGGCTCTACCTCTTCCATCAGCAACCGCCTTTTGACCTCCTGGCAAAGCCCGTCAAGCTCAGGCTGGGCAGTCGGCGCTAACAATGGGAGGTTTTCAATCATGACTCCTTCGCAATTTCTTGGCTCAGACCTTTCTACGGGCGCATGGTATTTCTTTGCAGTAACGTACGACGGCAACAATTTCACTGCATATCTTAACGGGGTTGCAGACATTGTTGGCGGCTCAATAACATCCAGCGCAGACGATTATGTTCGAATAGGCATATTTTCCGAGAGCCAATCGGGCGCAAACAAGCGCGCATGGAACGGCACAATAGACGACGTGCATTTCTACAATCGGGTCTTGTCTGCAAGCGAAATAGAAACAATGTACAGGAATCCGGGCTATCCCTGAATTTACATTCTTGCAACTGCCTCTATCCCAATCGCCCCAAGCCCGTTTGCAAGCGCAACTTTCGCAGCCTGCACAATCTGCAAGCGTGCAGCCCTTGCCTCTTTTGGAACATCAGCCGCAAGCACGGGCGATGCATTGTAGAATTTGTTCAGCATGCTCGCAAGCCCCACAAGATAATCGCATAAAATGTGCGGCTGGCATTCAAATGCCGCTTTCTGCGCGGCAAGCGGAAGTTCCATTATTGCTTTCAGGAGTTCTTTTTCCTCTTTATTGTAAGAATATGAGCCAGCTTCTTCCGCACTTCCATTGCCGTTATGCACTTCTCCGTCTTCTCCAGTGCCCTCATTCCCGCCTTTGCCTGCCTTCTCAAGTATCCTTGCGCACCTTGCGTGCGCGTACATAACATAAGGCGCGCTGTCCCCCTCAAGGGA
>Ga0172370_10008732_pt1 | contig 12056 bp, 13 predicted proteins | sample LakKiv5m_FD_114538 | JGI IMG/M metagenome (GOLD analysis project Ga0172370, IMG submission 114538) | Freshwater microbial communities from Kabuno Bay, South-Kivu, Congo - kab_022012_11.5m | ecosystem: Environmental > Aquatic > Freshwater > Lake | place: Democratic Republic of the Congo...
AGCTCTTTGTGTCCGTGGCTGCAGGAGTGTCCCTCTCTTTCCTTGAGAGGGAGCTGGAAGGCGCTGCGATTGTGCGGTGCATGCCGAACCTGTGCGCATCAATTGGATTGTCGCAGACTGCGGTTGCGACAAACTCCAAAAACGGGGAGGGAAAAATCGCGCGCGAAATGCTTTCGCTTCTTGGGAAAACCTATGAGGTGGAAGAGAAGCAGGTTGCGGTATGGACTTCGGTGTGCGCAAGCGGGCCTGCGTTCCTTGTGAAAGCAGCGCAGGCTGGCATGGAAGAGCAAGTGATGCTTGCCTGCATGCAAAAGGCTCTTTGCAAGGAGAAGTTTGAAAAGGGGTTTGCAGGCGAAATTGCGCGCAAAGTCCTGCATGCAACAAAGAAACTCATGCTCTCAAGTGAGGAGAGCGGATGGGAATTTGTTGCAAGGGTTGCATCAAAGAAGGGCACTACGGAAGCGGGGTTGGAGGCGGGCGGGGAGTTTTCGCGCGCGGAAGACCTTGATGCCGCATTCGAGGCTGCAAAGCTGCGCGCAAAAGAAATAGAGGAGAGTTTTGCCTGAAGCGCGCTGCATGGCGCACCCGCCATTTTCCGGCGGGCTTTTTTTCTTTTTTTTGTTTCAGTGCGGTGCGGGCGCAAACCTTTATATATTTATATGCGCATATACGCATATGAGAAACGAGAGGATGGCGAAAGTGTTTTTGGCCCTTTGCGACCCTACGAGGCTGCAGATTGTGCAAAAGCTTGCAAAAAGCAAAGGATGCGTGCAGGAGATAGGGAAGAGGGTCGGGAAAAACCAGCCGAATGTTTCGCAGCATTTGAGGGTGCTTAAGGAAGCGGGCTTGGTGGAAACAAAAAGAGATGGAAAGCGCATTTGCTATTCTGTCAAGGGCGCGAACGTGGGGAAGCTCATTGAAATCGCGCAAAAAATGGGATAGGTGGTATTCATGGACGAATTAGAGGGAATAAGGAAAAGGAAAATGGACGAGCTCATGAAAAATAAGGAGGGGATGGGAATGCAAAAGAAAATCACAGTTTATTCGACGCAGACGTGCCCGTATTGCACAATGGCAAAGCAGTATTTGAAAGGAAAGGGGGTGCAGTTTTCAGACGTGGACGTTGGAAGGGACAAGAATGCTGCGCTTGAAATGGTAAAAAAAAGCGGGCAGATGGGCGTGCCGGTGCTGGACATTGGCGGGAAAATAATTGTCGGGTTTGACAGGGCGAAAATAGACAGTGCGCTTATCTAACTATTTGTTGGGCTCGGGAATTGTGCCGCCTGAGTGATACGAGATGAGACGCTTTATCATGTCGCACATCTCAAAGAATTCCGGGTCGCGCGAATGCTCTGTGCGTGGGCGCTCCACGTCCACGTGGATGTCCGCAATAACGCGCCCTGGGCGCTTGGAAAGCACTATTATGCGGTCCGCCATAAAGACTGCCTCGTCTATGAGATGCGTTATCATAACGAATGTATTCGTTGCGGTGCGCGGGTCGTTCCAGATGTCAAGCACGTCGCGCCGCAGGTTTTCCGCAGTAAGCGCATCAAGGGCTGAAAATGGCTCGTCCATGAGGAGAAGGCGCGGCTCCACTGCGAGCGCGCGCGCAATCCCGACGCGCTGCTTCATGCCGCCGGAGAGTTCAAATGGGTAGGCGTCCGCAAAATCCTCAAGGTCCATGAGCTTTATGTATTTGTTTATTATGGGAGGGCGCTTCTCAAGTGGCACGTTTATGGACTCAAGCCCGAGGGAAATGTTCTCATAAACGTTCCTCCAGGGAAGAAGAGCAAAAGTCTGGAAAATCATTGCGCTCATTCTCGGATCAGGGCCGGTAACTTTTTTGTTGCGGAAAAGCACGTCGCCTTTTGAAGGGAACTCAAGCCCTGCTATGAGGCGAAGCAGGGTGGACTTGCCGCAGCCTGAAGGGCCTACAATGCACACGAATTCGTGCTCGTGCACGTGGAAGCCAACGTCCTCAAGGGCGCGGGCGCGGTTTTTCGCCTCCACAAAATCCTTGTAAACGTGGCGCACTTCAAGCTCAACGCTTGGCTTTTTCACTTTTGTTTTGGGACGTGCCATTTTTTCGCCTTTTTGGGATTATGTGCCTTCAAAACGGAATCGCTCGGCATAATTAAAAAGCCGACGCCAGATGAAGTAATTCATGAGCATTATCACGGTCGTTATTGTTGCGATGCAAAGGGTGATTGCAAGCGGGTCGGGGTTTATTGAGTTTGTCACTTTTGAGAGGAATGCGCCAATTCCTGGCACGGAATGCACCTGCCCGTTGTAAGTTATGTATTCGCTCACGATAAGGGAGTTCCATGCGCCACCCCATGCCTGTATGCTGCCAAGTATTATGCCCGGAAGGATTGCAGGGATGAGTATTTTCTGGTAGAGGAGCATGTTTTTGAGCCCAAACGCCCGCGATGCTTCAAGTATGTCCCCGGGGATGTTGCGAAGCGCGCCTATTATGTTAAAGAGCAAATACCACTGCGTCCCAGTGAGAAGAAGGAGTATGCACGCTACTTCCACCCCGAACTGCCCGCCTCCGAAAATGCTTATCACTATTATCACGATGAAGGGGAAGAGCGCGAGTGCTGGAGTGGACTGCCCGATGTCAAATACCGGCAGGAAGATTTGGGAGAGGCGCGAGCTGCGCACCACTATTATTGCGGCGATAAGGGTCCACACGAGTGCGATGATGTACGCTATCAGGATGCGCACAAAAGAGCGCGCTGCGAGTATCGGAAGCTCAAGTATTTCCTGGTGGGTTGTAAGCGTGTTCCAGAAGTTTATCACAGGGGCGGAAAAGGAGGAGGAAAAGAACCACAGGAGCGCGAACATCACAACAAGGAAGAGCACAGTGTATATTGAGAAGAGCTCCCACGCGGGCATTTGAAGGGAGCGGCGCGTGCGAGGTATGTATTTTACCCCGATTTTGTATTTGCGCAGTGCAACAAAGAAGCGCTCAATGGGCTCGTTTATGTGCGAGTCAAACCAGTGCGAGTGCGAGCGCGCCCATATGAAAAGGCGCACGATTGCGGAATCCTCCTCTTCCTCTTCGAGCATTTCGGATTTCATTGATTGGATTTTAAAGCGCTTGGAATAGGAGAGAAGGGGCTTCCACACAAGCATGTTAATTGTGTACACTATTGAGACGAACACTATGAGCCCGAAAAGCGCTGCCGGGATGTTCCCCAAATTGTACACTGCGTTTCCCAGGTACGTGCCTATTCCGGGGAGAAAATGGGAGGTTGTCCCATAGGTGAGCATTTCGGCTGCAACCAGGAAATACCAGCCGCCGCCCCATGCAAGCACGCTGCCGGTTATGAAGGCAGGGATTATCGCAGGGAGAACTATGTGGTATACGTATCGCCAGCCGCGCAGCCCATAGGAATTTGAGGCCTCCCTTATGTCGTTTGGGATGCTGCGCACGCCCGAGAGCACGGAGAACGTGACTGCCCATGCCATTCCGGTAAAGATGAGGAAAATGGATGCGATTTCAAAGCCGATTGGGCCAGGGAGGAACCCAAGGAAGAAAAAAAGCGCTGCTGGGATGTAGCCCAGCACAGGGATGGATTGGAGAATGTCTAGCAGGGGCAGCATGAAAAGCCGCGGGGAGCGATACAAGCCGGCAGTTATGCCGTATGCGAGCGAAAAGACAACCACAAGGGCGTATGCTGCGAGCATGCGAAGCAGCGTGCGGAAAATAAAGTAAGGGAGCTGGGGGGTTTGAGGGTCTGCGAGAACGTCCGCCCACCAGCCAAGGTAGCTGAAGAGAGCGAATGTGATAAGGAAAAGGGAGGAGAGCACGAGCAGTAGGGTTCTTGTTCTTGGCACGAGATTGAACTAAGGCAAGAAGGTTTATATTGCATTGTGCGCAGGAATGCGCATTCCCATTTATATATTTTTAATGACAATAATATAACGGGAGAAAAATGGCGCAGTCAATAATAAAGGCGGCAATGGCAGATAGGCTGAGTCTTCCTGGCAGCCGCGCAAGGGATGGCAGATTTGTTTTTGGGAAGCTGCACACTGCTGCAGAGGCAGTCGGAAAAATCAGGGAATGGAGGGTGCATGAGAAAGAGGAAGGGTGGCCCGATGGGCAGCCTTGGTCTGTGTGGGATACAAAACTGCACGCATACGCAGGCGGGCTTTTGCAAGGGCAGCTTAATTTTGAGGAGTATCTTGTGAGGAAAATTGCAGAGGCGGCGGTAAATGGCGAAATCCTGCGCGTGCTTGATGTGGGGATGGGAAGCGGAGACCAATGGGTTGGATTTTTGAAAATGCACAAAGTGGAATTCTTTGGAACTGCGCTCACGATGGGGCACGTGAATCCAGCTTTGCGTGAAAGGGTAAGATTGTGCACTGCTGCAAGCTTGCACAAGAAGTTTGCAGCGAATTCTTTTGATGTTGTTGTGACGCATTATGGGGCGCATTATCAGGAACTTGAGGCAATTGAAAACGCAATTTATGTATTGAAGAACGGAGGGGAGGCAGTGCTTGTTTTCCAGGATGCGGTTCTGATGGAAGTAAAGATTGCAGCGCTTGTGGGAGGGCGCTTTGAGTTTGTGGATGAGACGAGAAACAATGGAAAGCACGCGCTGCTGCACATAAGAAAATTAAGATAGATGCTTTTTCGCTTTTCCCTGAGAAGCGACTTTTTCCATTGCGGCTTGCACTTTCTTTTGGTCCCCTAAGTAGTAGTGCCGAAGCGGGTGCAGGTTTTCATCAAGATAGTACACGAGCGGGATTCCAGTCGGGATGTTGAGTTCGACTATTTCATTTTCTGGGATTTTGTCCAGATATTTCACGAGCGCGCGCAGGGAATTCCCGTGCGCAACTATCAGGATGCGCTTTTTGGATTTTATTGCGGGCGCGATTTCCTTTTTCCAGTAGGGAAGGAAGCGTGCGTAAGTGTCTTTTAGGCATTCGGTTGAGGGAAGCAGGGAGCGCGGGACGTTTTTGTAGAGCGCATCGTGCATTGGATGGCGGAAGTCGGACTTTTCAAGGGCAGGGGGGCGTATTGCATAGCTTCGCCTCCATATTTTCACCTGCGCCTCGCCGAACTTTTGAGCCATTTCGGACTTGTTCATGCCTTGGAGCGCGCCGTAGTGCCGCTCATTCAGGCGCCAGGAATATTTTATGGGAGGGAAAGTGTGCATTTCCTTAAGGGATATTTGCATTGTCTGGATTGCGCGTTTGAGAACTGAGGTGTAAACCATATCAAAAGAGAAATTTTCCTTCTTGAGTTCCCTGCCTGCCTCCTTTGCCTCTTCTTTTCCTTTTTCGCTTAGGGGAACGTCTGTCCAGCCGCTAAAGCGGTTTTCCTTGTTCCATGTGCTTTCGCCGTGGCGCAGAAGGACGAGAGTGTGCATAATGGGAGTTGGGAGAAAAAGGATTTAAGCATGACTTAGGCTCCTGCTGCGAAAAGGGGGTGAAAGCCTCAGGGGGACATTCGAGAACCCTAAGTTCCCCCTATGGCTGTTCCATGTGCTTTCGCCGTGGCGCAGAAGGACGAGAGTGTGCATGCAAAGGCTTGGAAGAAAAGAGATTTAAGCATGCGGGAAGGGGGGAATAGGGGAGAGAGTTAGTGCTGGGACTATGAGAAAAATAAAAAAGAAAAGGAAAAGGAGAAACCGGCTAAGGGTTCGTGTTTGTTGTCTGAGTGATGTCCGTTGGGTTCGTGTCGCCAGTTGGATTTGTTGGCGTGGCTGCAGTTGTTTTCTGAGCCTTTGCGCTCAGGGTTGCGCTTGCAACGCGGCGGGGGAAATTGTCCCCGTCGTCTGGGAGTTTGTAATACACATAAAGTTTTCCGGAGAAGTCCTCCCCTACGCTCATCGGGGCGGCATTGTCCTTCTTGCATTCAATCCCGTTTATCTCATAGTCGTTGCTTGCAGGGACAAAGGTGCTTGTTGTGGCAGCCGGTGCAGGGGCTTCCTTTGAGTTTGAGCAGATTACCTCATACACGTAAATGCCGCTTGAGAAGCCGTTTGTTATTTTACCGTAGAGGATTCCAGGGTTTGCATTGTCCGCCGTGAGAAGCGGCTTTCCGCACACGAAAGATGGCGTGTCAAACGTGCACTGCTCGGGCGCGCGGAAGGGGTTTATGAAAAGCAGCGCTGCGAGCACTACGACTATTACGAGGAGGGCCCATCCGTAAGTCATTAAGTATTCCATCGCAGCTTGGCCTTTCAAGCTGCGAGCTGCAGGCGACCGAGCAGACGCAGACGTCTGCGAGGGTTGTGGGCGCAGCCCACTCAAAGCTTGCTCAATGGCAGCTTGACCTTTTGAAGTTCCGGATATTTTCATTAAACCACCCCTTACACGCTCACGTATGCGTCAAGCAATGTAGATATTAACAGGAATATTGCAATCGATGCGCCAAGGATGAGCGGGATGTATTTTATGCCCTGCTTCTTGGAGCCATACTGTATTGCGCCGATTATGAGCGAGGCGAACACTGCAGTAATTGTTGCGGATGCAAGTGTGAAAAGGAAGAACTCTGAAGAGCTTATTGAGGGGGCAACAGGGCGTATGAAGCCTGCGCCTGCCGAGCTTGAGATTACGGGCATGGAAGCGAACACCCCTTCAAGGATTGAGATGAGCTTTGTGGAAACTGCGAAAAGGAAAGGGGTGCCGATTGCTGCTGCGAACACTATGAAAATTACGTACATGAGGAGCGAGGCGTAAATTTCCTTTGCAAGAATTTGCATTGCGCGCGAGTCCTCTGCTGTGCGCTCAAGTATCTGCGCCATTTCACCGCCGGATGCAATGCCCTGTTTTATGAGGGAAATTGAGCGGCGCAGTGCCTTTGAGTCAAAGCGCAGGGAAAGCATGTCAAGGGCTTTTGGGAAAGGCGTGCCTGCGAACGCCTGCCTGGAAACGTTCTCCACTTCGCGCGAGAGCAGCCCGAATTCCGGCTTTGCCGCGTGCCAGAGCGCGGAATCTATTGCCATGCCTGCGCGCACGTTTGAGGAGGCAAGAAGCAGGAAATCAGGAAGTACGCTTTCTACCTGCTTTTTCCTTTCCTCTGCGAACATTATGAGCGCGGTGTAAGAGAGCAGGAACACAAGAAGCGAAGCGAGGCATATGGAGATTATGAATGTGAAGAGTGCCGGGATGAGAAGGGACGAGGCAGTGAAGGAAGGGATGAGGAATGCACAGAGCTTGAGGATTTCGTTTCTAAGAAGCGGGATGCTGGAAAAAAGTATGAAGAGGAGGATTGTGATGAGCGCGTTTATAGTGATGAGGAACCCAAGGAACGCCTCTGCACCCATGGACATGCCTGCGGAGCTTATGAGCTCTGCGGTTTTCCTTGTGCGCGAGCGCGAGAAAAGGCGCCCCAATGTTTCGTAAAATGTGTTGTTGTTCATGTGAGCACCTACAGGATGTCGAATTTCGGGCGGGAATTTTCAACCGCCCCAAGGAACAAAAATTGCATTATTGCAAGCAGGGCGAGCATGCCTGCGAGGGCAGGGGCACCCACGCTCACCTGCCCGCCGCCTATGAAGGAGAGGAGGATGATGAGGAATGCGACCCCTAAGGACGGCATTATCACGCCGAAAATCATGAAAAACATCACAAGCGGGTTGAGCTTTTGCCCATAGGACTTGAGCGCGATTGTCTGCTCCTTTGAAATCTGGTCAAGCACAGCATCAAGGCCTTTTTCTATGTCAGAGCCTGAAGTTATGGAACTTGAGAGCTGCAGCACAAGGCGGCGGAAATACGTGGAGGGATTTTGGGCTGCCGCCTCTGCAAGCGCAACGTTCACGGACACCCCAAGGGTCACTTTCTCCACTATTTTGTTGAATTCTATGCTCACTTCGCCGTATTCGCGGCTTATTCCAAGGAGCGCGTTGAAAAGCGGAACGCCCGCCTTTATGCTTATTTGCATGTGCCTGCCTGCGAACACAAGCTCCTGGTCAATAAGGCGCGCGCGCTGCTTTGCGCGCACTGCCGGAAACGCCATCACATAGAAGAACATGAGCACCAGGTAGATGGGCGAGAGTGCGAGGGAAAAGGTTGCGTTCATGCTGAGCGTTGAGAAAAGGAAGTACGTGAGGGCTGAGAGGAAAATGCAAAGCGCTAGGGCGAGGATGCTTGCGGATGCGACGTATTCAACCGGCTGCTCGCGCATGCCTGCCTGGATGAGCTTGTTCTTCAGGTCAGGAAAGCGCACGGAAAGAGAGGAAAAGAAATTCTTCAGGGGAATGGGGGCTTTTGAAGAGGCTGCCTCGCGCATTGGCATTGCCACAAACGGGTGAGGGGCGATTGGCTGCTCTTTTGCTTTCATAACATCAGTTCCTATATGGGGTGCTTATTTTTTAAATTTCCCGTACGCGCGCTTTTTTTGCGGGTTTTGCGGGTGCATTTATTTTTTGAATTTCCTGCTGTTCTGGAGCTTTTCAAACGCGCTTTCTGCAGAAGCAGGGGATTCCTGCGGGGAAGCCTGTGGGGTTGCAGGGGAAGGTGCGCTTCCCATGCGCTCTCGCACCTTTGCAGTGAAATCCGCATTGCTCATTCCGCCCATCTTGTATATTTCGTAAAGCCATTTGAGGTTCTCCTTTGCGTATGCGATTACTTCTGGGTCTTCAAGCTGCGCACCTTGTGGCTGGGTCAACTGGGACGATTCGGTTTGCTGCAAGGTTTTTGAAGGTGATGGGGAGGCAGGTTCCGAAACTTGCGCTTTTTTGGGTGCAGGAGGGGGCAGTGGGATTTCCTCTTCTGCCTGCCCCTGCATTTTCTTTTTTGGGATTGGGGGTGCAAGCTCGCCTTCGGTTTCTGCCTGCGCTTCTGCCGGTTCGGGCTGCAATTCCTTTTTTGGGGGAGGAGGAGCCGGGAATTCTTCGGGTGATTGCTCCTGTTGCATATTTTCCTGCTGGAAATCCTGTTCTTCTTGCTGCTCCTGCGCTTGTGCAATCGGTTTTCTCGCAGGCTGGCGGAGCGCTGCGGGCATTGATGTTATGGGTTTCTGGGCTGGCGGGCGTGCAGCAGAAGGCTGCGCTCTGGGCTGTGCTGGAGGCGCGTATTGTTGTGAATATTGTTGCGCAGGAGGGCGGAAGTATTGCGGCGGATATGCAGGCTGCTGCGCTTGCGGCTGCCCATACTGTTGGGGATAAGGCTGCAGGGCTTGTGGCGGGCGGGATTGGGGGAGGTATGGTTGCTGCGGATATTGGGGAAGATGCGCGGGCTGCGCTTGCTGTGGATAAGGTGAGATTTGGCGCATTTGCTGCTGTTGTTGGCGGGGCTGTGCTTGGCGCATTTGTTTGGGAGGGATTTGCTGCGGATAAGCTTGCGCCTGCGGGTATGCGGGAAGGGGCCGGGCTTGGGGCGGTTGGCGGGAATATTGCTGGGGCGGCGGCATTGGGCGCGCTTGCTGGGCGTATGCTGGCGGCTGGCGCTGCTGTTGCAAGGCTTGCGGGTGCGGCTGGAGTGCTGGGGAAATTGGGCGCGGTTGCTGCTGGCGCGTTTGATATGGGGAAAGCTGATTGGTTTGGGGCAGGTATTGCTGGGGCGGAACCTTGGGGCGCGCTTGATTCTGGGCTTGCGTATATTGCAACTGGGGGTGGGAAGGCTGCATCTGCTGCAATGCTGCGCGCTTTGCGCTGGCGCGCGTTGCTTCTTCGGGTGATTGCTGCGGTGGCGTGGAGGGAATTGCCCGCTTTGCAGGGGCTGCCCTTATGGGCATGGCGGATGCTGCGCGGGAAAGAGTTCTTTGCTGAGGATAAGTAGAAGTTTCCGGGGCTCTTGCCTGCACGTGAGTGGAGGGTGAGAGCTGCGTAGCCATGTGCGGCGCATGCGTCCCGGCAGGTTGCACGGGGTAAGCAGGGGCGGTTGCAAGGCGCGGCTGCGCAGGCGGGGCGGGCTGCGTTGTTGTTTGGGCTTTTTGCTTTCCTTTTTTTTGCGCAGGGGAAGATGGAATTTTTGGTGCAGGGATTTTTGGCACAGGGAGTTCAATTGCCTGCGGAATTTTCTTGGTTTTTATTTTCTCTTTTTTGGTGGATTTTGACTGCGGTTGCGCAGGAAGTTCTTCGGGAATTTCATAGGCAGGGGTGATTGAAGGCTCGGGAGGGGTTTTAGAAACGGGTTTTTGCGCGCTTTGCATGGATCCCTTGGGCTTTTTTCTGGATGCGGGCAGGAGTGGCGCTATCTTTTCGGACTGGATTTCCTGCTGCTCTTTTGTTTTTTGCGGCTTGAACTTTTGCGGCGCAATTGTTTTTTTGGATTGTTCTGGGGCAAAGGGGGCTGGCTTTGGCATTGCTTTTGAAATTTGGGGCAGGGTTGGAAGGATTGGCGCCTTCTTTGTTTTCCCTTTTGCTTTTGAGGTTGGCATTATTTGCCCGGGCTCTTCTTTTTCCTGTTCTTCTTGCATTTGGGCAGGGGGCTTTGCTTTTGCCGCCCTTGCCCTTGCGCTTGGAGGCGTTGGAAGGAAGGCGCGCCCTTCTTGCGCGCTTTCTTCTTCTGGAACCTGCGCTGGCTCTTCTTGCGCTTCTTTTTCCGCCGCAGTTTCTTCCTGCTCCTGCTCATCTTTGCGCTTGTGCGCAAATTTTCTTAATATTTCCTCAAGTTCCTGCTGCTCGCTTGAAGGCGCTTGGGAAGGCGCGCGCGGCTGCTCTTCTTCGCTTTCGGGCTCTTCTTCGCTTTCGGGCTCTTCTTCGCGCACTTCTTTTTCCCCTTCATTTTCAAGTGAGGGGCTTATTTTTGGGATTTGTGGGATTGATGTTCCTGCAGGGGCGATTGGTTTTATTATGAGGGTTTCTTCCTCCTCTTTTTCATCGTCATTGGGAGGTTTTGGAGGGGAGGATGGTTGCACCTGTTGGATGGGGGGCGCTGCACTTTTGGTTTGCTGCGAAGCAGAAGGGATGGGAGGGGGGGATGTGGAAACCGAATACATCGGCTTTATTGGGATTGTCTTTCCGCCCACAATCATTGTGCTTGAGGCGGGAGGGATTGGCGGAGCTTTTGCGGCGGGCGGGATTTGCGGTGCTGGCGCCTGTGCCCGCATTTGGGCAGATTCTGGAATTGGGGGCGTGGCGGCTTGCGCTTTTGCCGCAGGATATGCGGGCGGAGATATTTTTCCTGCGAGATAGGCGGGCGAAGGCGGAGTGGTTTGCGTTTTTGCATAGGAAGCGGAATATGCGCCAGTTGGAGGGGCTGGCGGCTGCATTTCTGATAAGGGGCGCTCTGGATTTTGCAAATGGGGCATTTTTACTGCAGGGTATGCGGGAGATGAGATTATGGGTGCATTTGGAGCAGGCTGCGCTGCAACTGCTTTTCCTGTTGATGAGGGGAGACTGGATTTTTTCACGTGCGCTGCGCGCTCAAGGGATTCGAACGGGGTGCCTGCAGGGGATTCCTTTTTCCCAAACACCATGCCAAAAGAGGTTTTGAGCATGGAGATGGGGGATTCTTGGGCAGCACTTGCACCCTCGGAGGATGCTGTTGCAAAGCTGGGCGCGGCTGAAATGGGCATCTTAAGCTCTGGGCGTGAAATGGACTGCTGGTAGTATGCTGCCAAAAGTTTTCTTTCAATGTTTTGCGCGCGCGAAAGTAGCGCGGGGAATTCAACGTGCTCAAAAATAGGCAGTGCCGGATCCTGCGCAAGGGAAGAGAGTTCGGACTCATCGCGCTTTAGTGTAAGGAGATTTTTCTCCAGATTTTTTGCCCGCCTTGAAAGGGATTCAAAGGGAGGCAGCGAATCAGGTGTGCCTGCCATGCTTAAGCCTCAAGGTTTATGGAAGCGTTCTTTGCTGCAAGCTCCACAATCTCTTCGGGGTCCATGTAATAGCGGGAGGTTATCAGGCCGAACGTGTTCACGTCCTTGTAGCCTTTTTTCACCATCCAGCTTAGCACTTTTGCCTTTTGGGTAATGTCCGCCTCTATTTCCTTGTTTGTAAGGCCCGCGTAAAGGGAGAGTGTGTTTGCAAGGGTAACCATTTTCCCTGCTTCAAGGATGCGGTCGGATTTCACGTCCCACCTGTAAAGCGTGTTTACGTCGCCCCCTTTTTGCACCTCTGCGAATTCAAGCGTGCGCCGTATGTTGAGGCGGC
>Ga0172370_10008733_pt1 | contig 12054 bp, 9 predicted proteins | sample LakKiv5m_FD_114538 | JGI IMG/M metagenome (GOLD analysis project Ga0172370, IMG submission 114538) | Freshwater microbial communities from Kabuno Bay, South-Kivu, Congo - kab_022012_11.5m | ecosystem: Environmental > Aquatic > Freshwater > Lake | place: Democratic Republic of the Congo...
AGCGGACGACACCGGCATGGCCGAGCTGGAGACACGCATGAAAAACTACGAAACGGAGGCACGGCGTCTTCTGGCGTCGCTGGAGCCGAGCGGGACGCCGCCTTCCGCCGAGAGCGCCGGCGCGGCGTTCGAACGCTTCGTGGCACTGCACTACGAGATCCTGAGGCTGTCCCACCGCAACACCAACGTTCGTTCGCTGGCGTTGTCGCTGGGTCAGAAGCGCAAGCTCACCGCCGCTTGCGACGAGAGCCTCGCAGCACTGCAAGCCGCGCTCGAAGCGCGCGGGTTCCGTGCGACGCGCTGAAGGGTGAGATCACAAACAGGCGCCGCTGTTGGCGGGCCTGCACGAACATCTCCAGATAGTCCGTTCGTGGCATAGGCGTCGAAATAGCGGATCTGCCGACTATGAAACTCGATCTGATGCGATTTCATTGCGTGCCACGAGTCTGCCTGACGTCGAGCGTGAACCTCGTTTCACTCGGCGTCCGCGGCCGGTGAAACGTGGTGTTCCACGCTCTGGTTGGCTGGTTCTTCTCTCTACTGTGCCGCGGGTGCTTGCCCCGTCACCTTCGCGGCCTCTCCGATGACGGTCTGCTGGACTTTCGCCATTGAGGCAGACAGCTTCGCGAGATCGTTCTTCACGCCCTCAAGTTCTTTGACCGCCGCTTGGATGCCTTGTGCCTTCTTCACGTCGATATACAGCGACCGTGAGGATTTCAGTCCCTCCAATCCGTTGACCGCGATCTCTCTTTCGGCTTTGATCGAGTCCCATATCTCCGTAACCTTCCTGGCTTGCGCGTCCATCGCCTCTGCGAGTTCCGTATATCTCTGAGAGGACTTTGCGGAAGCCTTCTCCCGGAATATGCGGGCCTGATCGAGGGCGGCGCTGCGGATACGACTTGACGCTTTGTGCACGGGGCCATCGTCGGCGACAAGGGTAAGATATTCCTGAATCGCTCCGATGGTCGTGTCAAAAGTCTGTTCCGCCTCCTTTTCCACCTTGCTCAAGTCCCATTCGCTGAGGCGTCGCGCTCTCTCGGATGCCGCGAGGACAACGTCTTGAAGTTGCTGCATACTGCGGTCAACCGCCGACACCTCACCGCCGGAAACGATCTTCTCCAGCGCGTTCTTGCCTTCTTGCACCAACCCTTTCAGCCCGTCGAGAGTCTGGTTCGCGTAGGCCTTCGTTGCGCTCTGTTCTGCGGCGAGAGTCGTCTGACTCAACGCCAAACCTGCCGTTGCCGCAATGATCCCAATGATCTTCTTCATGTTCATGCCATGCGTCCTTTCTGTCAGATGCCAATGATCAGGCGATACTCGCGGAGTTTCTTCTCGGTCTTCTGCAACTCGTCCAGTCTCGCCGTCCACTCTTGCAGTTCTTTTTGTAGCCGTTCGGTTTCCTCCTTGATCTTGCTGATCCGCGTTTGCGTTCTGTCCTTCAACTGCAAGTCCGTGATTTTCGCCAACCGCTCGTTCAAACTCGACACCTTTGCTCCGTTGCCGGTGATAGTGCTGTCAACCTCACCAATTTGGTCGTTGATCCGTGTCGTCAGGTTCTTCGCGGTGTCAAGCAATGTGTCGCACTTGGGCACCGTGGCTTGTTCCGTTGGCAAATCGAGGAATGCCTTGGAATCGGCCTGAAACTGCTCATAGGCGGCGGCGAGTGGTCCGGCCTCTGTGGACGCGGGTACGGGTCTTGCGGGCGTTTCGGGTGTTCTTGCAGGTGGCGATCCGGATTGCGGTGACGGCCGACTCAGGGACGTCGGCGGTTGTTGCCCGGACAATGCAGCATTCAGTTTTTCCAACGTATCGTACGGCAAGAGGTGGCGGAAGGTGAGTCTGCCGCTTGCGGAATCGGCTCCGCCGGCGAACGAGGTCGAGCGATTGGAAACCTCAACGTCAAGCGTTTGGATGACAGTGTAGCACTGCCTGCCGACGGCAAGGTAGTAGTGTCCAATCTGTACGGGAAGCGGTTGATTCTCATCCTTGGGCACCGACACCGCCTGCGGTGCTGCCGATAGTGGCCCAAGGTCGTAGAGTTGGGAGCCGGTCAACCTGACATCGACGTTGTGTGTCCGGAAGGTTGCTTCCAATGTGATGTCGCCCCCGCCTTGGACGGGCTTGCCCAGCGCAAACGAGTATGAACCCTTCCCCTGTCCTCTTACGTACTCGGCGTCATTCTCGTCGGAGACCTTTCCGGTGAACCTCGCTGAGATTTCACCGTCAACCCATTCGGCGGCTTGTGTCGAGGTCGTTGCCGCGAAGAGGCACAGCAGCGCAACACAAGGAATCTGAGGTAGTGTCGGGAAGTTGGTAGAAAAGTGAAAAGGCGTCATCATCCGGAGAGTTGAACAACCAACCATGCGCCCGTTATCAGCGGGTGCCGGAGGACGACGCCGTGATGAGAGATAGCAGGAAAGCAGGTACCGGAGAAGCGGAATTTGTGTTCGACGCCGACACGATCGAACAGGCGATGCGCCGACGGGTGCGCGAGATGATCGAGATGATTGTGGGAGAGGAACTGGAGGCCGCGCTGGGCGCCGGCCGATCGGCGCGGGTAGGCCAGGAGCGGCTCGGCTATCGCCACGGCACGCGACCCCGGCAGCTGTCGACGAGCCTTGGAAAGACGACCATCGAGATGCCACGGGCACGCATGGAGCGGGCCGGTGGCAAGACCGAGGAGTGGCGCAGCGCGACGGTCGAACGCTACCAGAGGCGCACGCGACGCGTGGACGAGGCGATCCTCGGGGTGTACGTGGCCGGTACGAACACGCGGCGGATAAAGGGTGCGCTCTCGCCGCTGCTGCGTGGTGCCCCGCTTTCCAAGGATGCAGTCTCGCGCCTGGTAGCCCGTCTCAAGAGCGAGTTCGAGAGCTGGCGGGGACGAGACCTGGAGAAGGAAGACATCCGTTACCTGTACATGGACGGCTGGTTTCCGCGGCTTCGCCTCGGCAAGCAGCGCGTCGTGGTCCCAGTGCTCGTCACTCTCGGTGTGCGCGGCGACGGCGAGCGCGTGCTGCTGGACATGCGCCTTGGGGGCGCGGAGACGACGGAGTCGTGGGGCGACGTCGTCGCCGACCTGGTCAAACGAAACGTCGGCGTTCCCGACCTGGCCATGATCGACGGCAACGGCGGTCTGCACGCGGCCCTGCGCAAGCAGTGGCCGAAGCTGAAGATCCAGCGTTGCACTGCACACAAACTGAGGAACCTGGAGGCCAAGGCTCCCAAGAAGATGCGCGACGAACTCGTGGAGGACTACCGGCGGATGGTCTACGCCGCCGATGCGGCCGCGGTAGCCAAGGAACGCGCCGGCTTCGCCCGCAAGTGGAAGCTGCGATGTCCGGCGGTGGTCAAGAGCCTGGAGGAAGCCAGTGACGAGCTGTTCACATTCCTGTCGTTCCCTGCTTCGCAGTGGCGGGCGCTTCGCACGACGAACGCACTCGAGCGGATCAACGGCGAGTTCCGTCGGCGCACCAAGACGCAGGCCAGCTTGCCGAGCGAAGACTCCGTACTGTTGCTGCTGTTCGGCTTGCTGAGAAGCGGCAACGTCAAGCTGCGAAAGATGGACGGATGGCAAGAGATGCCGAAGAAGACGAAGGTCGAGATGCAGAAGAAGGCCGCGTAGAGAAGGAGATCAACCGATCGCTACGCTCCGGTTGATGACCATTGAACTTTTCCACCACTTGACAGACACGGCCGAGCGTCGATGTCCGTGCCCAACTACAAATCTACTGACCGGCTCAAATCCGAATACTCCGTCCATGATCGCTCATGTATCGGTCTGGTCCGTCGGCCTCGGAGTCCGAGACATTCGAAGTCGCGACAGTCGTCGAGCCACGTGCAGCATATGTCGGAGGCGTGATTTACGGCAAGGGCAGCTCGGTTATGACGGCGTGACTCTTGTCACTCCTGAGCGCCGGCGGGCAGGTTTCGGTGCAGTGGGAGGCGCGGCGACAGTATCGGCGCGTGCAAGGCCGCGTCAGCGGACAGCGAGAGAGTTGCCGACCGGCAGCGTGCCGGTCGGCGGAGATTCGTCGTCTCGAACTCAGCGTGCGGAGCCGCCGTAGCGCTCGACCAGATCCGCAGCCAGAGCGCGTAGGCGTTGTTCGTCGCCTGACGTCGCTTTCGCCTGTGCGAATTCGTCGAAACGCTTCGCGATCTGCTGCCACGATGACTCAGGCAGATGCCCCTGCGCCATCGGGTACAGGATGTTGTCTTCCTTGTGGATGTGCCCGCGCAGCAGTTCGGTGTAGCCGTGGGCGGCATCGCGGACCTGTTCGAGGTCGGCGGCGCTCCACGCGCCGGCTTGCTCTGCGACTGCGGCCATCCGGCCCGTCAGGCGCCGCCCTTCGTCGTGCTCGGCGAGCATCACGGCCAAAGGCCCGGCGTTGGCCGGAAATCCGTTGGCCTGCATTTCGGCGAACAGGATGTCCTCTTCTTTGCCGTGGTGGAACGCGTCGGCGAATTCACGGATGAACTTGACGAAAAGCGCGAGGTCCTTCGGGGCGGGCGCGGCCTGCTCGACGTACTCGTCCAGAGCGTCCAGACTTTTCAAAATGAGCTGGTGCTCGTCCATCAGCGTTCGAATCGGGTCCATTCCTTTCTCCTTACCGTCAAATGCGAGAGTCTGTCACGGCCGGCGCTCCCGGCGCGGGTCTGAATCCTGACACGCTCGCACGACCTTGCAGAGCGAGCCGGTGCCGCGGCGCGTGTCAGGAGTGAGCTGCCTTGCGCCGCCGGCCGCAAGTTGCGGCTGCCGAGGTGCGCTTGCAACCTGCGCCGGAAGAGGAAACGAAGGCGGCAAGAACCTGATGGGCGCGAATGAACTCTGCTTCTTGTCGGCGATCGAGCTGGCAGGGCGCCTGCGACGGCGCGAAGTGTCGTGCCGCGAGGTGCTGGAGGCGCACCTCGCGCAGATCGCGCGTGTCGATCCGCAGGTGAACGCGATCGTCACGCTGGTGGCCGAGCGCGCGCTCGCCGACGCGGCCGAGGCCGATCGGACGCTGGCCCGGGGCGATGCGGTGGGACCGTTGCACGGCCTGCCGGTCGCTCACAAAGATCTGGTAGTGACGCGCGGTATCCGCACTACTTTCGGTTCGCGCGCTCTCGAACACTTCGTGCCCGACCAGGACGCGCTGCTGGTCGAGCGCATGCGCGCTGCCGGTGCGATCACGGTCGGCAAGACCAACACGCCGGAGTTCGGCGCCGGATCGCAGACTTTCAACGCGGTCTTCGGTGCGACGCGCAACCCCTACGATCCGACCAAGACCTGCGGCGGAAGTAGCGGCGGCGCGGCGGTGGCCCTTGCCTGCGGCATGATCGCACTGGCCGACGGCAGCGACCTCGGCGGCTCGCTGCGCAACCCGGCCAGTTTCTGCAACGTCGTCGGCTTGCGACCCGCTGCGGGACGCGTGCCGTCGTGGCCGACCGATGCGGCCTGGTATCCACTGGCGGTGGAAGGACCGATGGCCCGCTCGGTGGCGGATGCGGCGCTGCTGCTGAGTGTGCTGGCCGGGCCGGATCCGCGCGCGCCGATCAGCATCACCGAAGACGGAGCGCGCTTCGCGCTGCCGCTCGATCGAGATTTTCGCGGCGTGCGTGTGGCGTGGAGCGCCGATCTCGGCGGCCTGCCGGTGGATCCTCGCGTCGCTGCCGTGGTCGCGGCCGCGCGTCCGACTTTCACCGATGTGGGCTGCGAAGTCGTCGATGCCGAGCCCGACCTTCGCGATGCCGACCAGGTCTTCAACGTCATGCGGGCCTGGCGCATGGCGCTGACTCTCGGTCCACTGCTGGAAATGCAGCGCGACGTGTTCAAGGACACGGTGGTCTGGAACGTCGAGCAGGGGCTTGCACTGAGCGGCATGCAGGTCGCCGCGGCCGAGCGCCAGCGCACGCTGATCTACCACCGCGTGCGCGAGTTCATGCAGCAGCATCGTTTCCTCGTGCTTCCGGTGAGCCAGGTGGCGCCGTTCTCCGTCGACGAACCTTATCCGACCGAGATCAACGGCGAGGCGATGACCAGCTATATCGATTGGATGCGATCGTGTTCGTGGATCACCGTGACCGGTCTGCCTGCGATCTCGGTGCCGGCCGGGTTCACGGCCGATGGTCTGCCGGTCGGCATACAGATCGTCGGCAGGCACCAGGACGAGTGGGGCGTGCTGCAACTCGCCCACGCTTTCGAACAAGCTACGCGCTGGGGCCGACTCAGGCCGGCGCTCGCATCGTGACGCGCGACATCGCCGAAAACGACTGAACCGCCGCCTTCGCCCTGCCGTGGTTTGCTATTCCCGAGTTCCTTCGGAGTCTGTTGAACAACCGTCCATCAGCCTGTTCAAAATGGTCCAGATGCAAGGCGCGCGCGAACGTCACCCGCGACACGCTTTGGATCTCGCCCGTCGCCAGCTCCGGGCTCGCGTCGTAGCGAGTGGTTTCGCGCGCAGGAGCCCCGAGCTGGCGAGGGGCGAGCTCGAGTAGACAGGCGTGATCCTCGTGCGTCGCTAGCTCCGCACTCGAGGGCCATTTTCAACAGGCTGGTCGGCGCGGTAGGCGTCGACTATCGGCGCCAGTTCGGCAGGCGTCGCACCGTGCATGATCACGGCGTCGGCGCCGAGTTCCATCTGACGGCGGACGGCCGCGGCGCACTGCTTGGGCGTGCCGGTCGCGGCGGGGGCCAGCCATTCGTCGGGAATGAGCGTGGCGACGTGTTCGAGCTGTTGCGTGTCGGCTTTGGCGTCGATCGCGCTGTGACCGAAAGACGCAACGGTCGGGTCCGCTCTGAAGCGCTCGAGGACTGCAGGATCCCAATCGTTCGTCTTCACCAACAAGTCGCCGTAGGCCTGCAGGTACGTTGCCATGCGTCCCACGGTCTTCTTGAGCCGCAGGTCTTCGGGCAGATGATCGCCGACGGTTGCGAAACACGACCACACCTTCACGTCGGCCGGATTGCGGCCGGCACGTTCCGCGGCCTCCTTCACGATCCGTACGCAGCGAACCAGCGTCTCGTCGGTGAAGAACGTGTGCAGGACCACCGTGTCGAAGACGCGGCCGCCAAGCGCGAGCGTCCTCGGGCCGAAGGCAACCAGGCCGAGCGGGATGTTCTCGTTGAAGGTCGCATCGAGGTGCAGGAAGCGGTAGCGGCCAGCCGGACCGTCGTGGCCGGCGATCATCTCGCCGTGCCACAAGCGGCGCATCAGGCCGGCGAAGTCTTCCATCTGCGCGGTGGTGATCGGCGGGATCCCGAAGGCGTTGAACAACATCGGGATGCCGCGGCCGATGCCGAGCGTGAAACGCCCGCCCGTGAGGCGGTGCATCGTCGTTGCGTAGGAAGCGGTTATCAACGGGTGCCGGGTGTGGTGGTTGGTCGCCGCGGTGGCGATCTTGATCTTCGACGAAACCGCACCGACCGCGCCCGACAACGTGACGGCCTCCTTGACGTTCCAGCGTTCGGAGATGAATGCGGTTCCGAGTCCGAGATTCTCGGCTTGGCGCACTTCTTCGATGAGGGCACGCGGCGACTGCGGCGCTCCGGCTAGCACATAGAAGCCGAGTTCGTCGATGCACGCCGCCGTCTGTTTGCGTGGTGTGTCGATGCCAATTCCCATGAGCGTCCTCCTGAGTTACCGATGATCACCAAGACCCGTAGCCGCGCCGGCAGCATCGAATCGGCGGTTCCTGGTGCTATTTATTCGGAGGTTTTTCTCCGACCAGCGCCGACAGTCTTTTCACCAATTCGAAGCTGCGCCTGCGCGTGGCCTCGAAACGTGCTTCGTTCCAGCCCGCCGACGCTATCGGCTCCAAGGTCTTGGGATCCTCGGACGAGTAGAGGTGCACGTCGGGAGAGATGGAGCCGCCCAGCGACGCGAGGAAGGCCGTCGCCTCCGCCGCTGCGCGGCGTGCGTCGGCGCTGCCGCCCTTGTTCGCGCGTTCGACGAGGTTTGCGAGTGTGACCAGGTAGCGAAAATCGTCGACCCCTTCGCGCGCCAGTTCCCACTGGATCACCGGAATCGGCCTGCCGTCGGATCCGAGGAAGCCGTCGATGACGTTCAAGGGACCTTCCGCCTGACTTCCGAGATTGGCGGGGAAGCGCTTGGGCAGCAGCGGATAGGTCCAGGCCATCATGACTTCGAGGCGCATGGCCCAGGGGTAGTAGCCGAAGAAGAAGCGGCTGAACGAGGTACCGTTGCCCATCAACGTGCTGTTCGCGTAGAGCCCGGCGCGGCCCTTCGCGCGCTTGATCTGCGCAAACACCGTCGGCTCGAACTTCTTGTAGGCCACGATCCAGTAGTCGAGGTTGCCCTCGGCCACGCGTGCGCTGTCGGGCGTACAGGTAAGCGCCGTCTTTCCGCCGGCCGCCTTGACGGTCTTCAGCAGCTGGGTCGCGATGCGCTGGCGCGTCTCGGGGGCGTCGCCGCGCGCGATGCCGTCGCCCAGGTTCGGTTCGTCGATCGGGGCGAAGATGATACCGGCAATGCCGGCTTCGGCCGCACGCTTGACGAGATCCTCGCGGACTTGGCGGGGACGCGCGGGCAACCGGCACATCGCGCTGCAAACGACGATACCAGGCAGCCATGACGCGGGACCGCAAGGTGCCTCCGTGGCTGCGCACCGATTCGAGCCCGACGACCTCCACGCGTCGCAGAAACGCCGCGGTGGCCGCGTACACCAGCGCTCCGGCCATCAGATCGACGGCGTAGTGCTGTTTGACCAGCAGCGTCGAGGCGATGATCGCCGCCGCCAGCGCGCCATGCAGCAGAGGCGCAGGCCGCGTTCGGTTGAACTGCATGAACAGCAGGCAGTTGGCCGCGTGCAGGCTCGGCAGGCAGTTGCCCGGACCGTCGAACCAGCGCCAGAACGCGTCGGCCCACCCTAGAGCCTGCGGGCCGTAGAACAGTTCGCGCGGCATCGACACCGGCACCAGCACGAACAGCGGCAAGCACACAAGCATCTGGAAGTGCGACGCGTAGAAGATTCGGTTGGCTCGCTCGTCGTCCTCCGAGCGCGCCACCGTCCACCAGAAAAGCGGCAGGTAGGCCACGTACAGCGGCAGTAGCACCGGCACGAACGGGATGGCCCGGTCCAGCGCCGTCATCGGCAGTTGGTGCGGCTCCAGCAGCGGGAAGCGGTTGGTGAGTTGGTAGACGGCGATGTGCGGCGCCCACAGCGCCAGGTACCAGAGCCGGCGGCGCGGCCGGCGAAAGAGCAGCGGCAGGCGGATCATGCCCGCGCCCGGCGCCGCAGCGCCGCCATAGCGGCGGCGACTACGACAAGTGCGATCCACTGCGAGGTTGCCAGAGCGGCGTAGATCCCGCGCTCCATGTCGCCGCGAACGAACTCGATCGCGAAGCGGAAGACCGAGTAAGCGGCCACTGCGAGGGTGAACGCCTCACCGTCCCTGCGATCGGTCCGGTCCGCGCGCCGCTGGTCCGCGGCGACCATCGCGATCATGGACACGAACGCGGCCTCGATCGCTTGAGTGGGGACCACGCCGAGAGATGGCGATCCCTCGGCGATCAGACCCGCACGCAGTTGCTCGTAGTAGACCGGGGAGCCGGCGGGAAACGAGATGCCCGCCCAATCCGAGCGCACTCCGTAGCAGCACCCCTGAAGCAGGCAGCCGATGCGCGCTCCGGCGGTGACCACGAACAAGGCCGGGGTCCACACGTCCAAGGCGCGAGCAAGACTCAGACGGCTACCGATCGCGGCTACCGCCACGGCCAGCGGCGCCACCACGATGGCACCTAACAGCGTCTTGGGGCCGGCCAGCGGGCTGAGATAATACGACGCGTAGCCGCTGCCGAAGGGAGGCCGCAGCGACGTGTTGGAGTCGAAGGCATACGCGAAAAGCTGCGCCCCGAGCACCATCAGGTAGAGGCTTGCCAGGTAGCGCAACGCCAAGAAGTTCAGGCGCGGCTCGGCTGTTGCTGCAAAGCGAAGCGCAACGTAGCCGGCCAGTGCTGCGGCGAGAAAGGTCGCGTTCCAGATCGACAGCGAGTGGCCGAGCAGTTCGAAATCGTGATGGTACATGGAAGTGCGATCGGAACCTGCCGACAACCGCCGCCCGAGCGTCGTCGCGTATGCGTACCCAGCCGCCCGGTCGCAGCCGTACCTCACGCGCTGACCGGCGACCGAAGTGTCGCGCTCGTCTCTCAGTCCGACCTCGCCTTCAGGACCGTTGTGTCGTTGCGGCTGGCTGTCGAAAACGTCGCATCCCAGCACACGTTGTTTTCCTGGTTGACGAGCTGGACGCGCACCGACGGAGTTATCGGCAGCGGAAGTCGTGGCGGAATCAACGTGGGGCCGCTGGCACGCAGTCGTATCTTGGCAGATCCCTCGGCGCCTGCACTTACCGACAGAGCCTTGGTCGGTCCCTGCACGCGCTGGGCATCCTTGTAGGTGATCACGCCGTCCGTCTCGCTCCAGCAGGGTACGCCGCTGCACGTCGAGGCGGCTGGTGCCTCCCACTGGGCCAGTAGCCCCGGTGCTCCGCCAACCTCGTCGTAGAGGCACAGTACATAGTCCGAGGTCGTGGTCGGTTGCCCCAGATCGGCATTGGTCGTCGACTCGCCGTAGCGCCAGTTCCAGGCGAGCTTGTCGGCGCCGCCGAAACCGTCCTTCAAGGTGAGACTCGACGCGCGCGGGCGGGTTGCAAGCAGGCAGTCTTCGCGCGGAGCAGCGGCGCAGTCGCGCCGGGCCTGTGCCATCAATATGTCCCAGTCGGCTCCGATCGTGCCCTCCAGCGAGTCGTCCGAGCCCCACAGCACGATCGTCTTGCCGGTCGGACTGGCGGCGATGGCGGGATCGCGGTCGAAGGCATCCTTGTCGTTCGCCGCGCGTGGGACCAAGGCGCCCGGAGACGACCAGGTGGCGCCGCCGTCGCGCGAATACGACGTCAGGATGTCGAAATCGTCGCCGATCGAGCCGAGCGGATGCGTGGACATCCACACCACTTGCCAGTCGTTCGGGCTGCGCGCAACGATGCGCACCGCGCCGTCATCGGTCTTGTCACTCTTGGCGAGGTCGGTATGCAGCACTTGCTCGGCAGACCAAGTCGCACCGTCGTCGGACGAGACGCCGTAGTAAATGTGGCCCGCCGCTTGGCCGAAGCGATTCGTCCAAACGACGCCCCATCGATCCTCACCGTCTGTTGCGATGTCCGGGGCGGTGCCTCCGCCTCTTCCCGCTGAGCTCACCTCCGCAGGCGGCTGCCAGGTCGCACCGTTGTCCGTGCTGCGAGCCACTTCCGTACGGGCGCCGTTAACCTCCCATGCCGCGATCCATGTGCCTGCGCCGTCGGTTGCCAGTCGCGGTTCTAGTTCTGCGTTCCAGTTCAAGGGATCCGGTGCATTGGTGTTCAAGTACGTCGGAGCCGACCAGTTAACGCCGTCGTCGGTCGAGCGCGAGTACAGAATGTCTCCATCGTTGCCGATGGTGCCGCCAAGCGAACTATCCGAATCCCAGGCGATGATCCAGGTACCCGCGCGATCGGTGGCGATTGCCGGAGAAGTTTGCAACGCGGTGCCGGTGACCAGGGTTTCTGGAGCCTGCCACGTAACACCGTTGTCGAACGACTGTGTCGTCTTCAGCGTCACCACATCCGGCATCCAAACCAGGATCCAGTGCCCGTTTCGATCTGTTGCCAACACCGTCTCCTCTCCAATGTCGTTTGCGAATTCGGAACGCACGACCTGCGGCGCAGTCCATGTCGTCCCATCATCGACCGATCGGACAAAAACGGCCGAGTGCGCACCCGAGCTCACACCGGCTACCGCATCATCAGACGACCATACGGCAACCCAGACGCCGCTTCCGTCCGTGGTCAGCGCCGGTGTGTCGTCATCCCAGCCAACGCCGAGCCGCGGAGTGAACTGCTGCGGGTCGGTCGCCGCGTGCGCACTGATCGGCGCCGGGCCAGTGAACTGCGTAGCGGCTCCGGCCGGCACCGAAACGCCCGCCGACAAGGCCGCAGCCGTCAGTGATGCAATCAGTCGTTTCATGTCAGCTCCCCGCTTCAGTTCGTATGCGCTACCCGCAGCACTGGAGGCGACTTTGCGG
>Ga0172370_10008736_pt1 | contig 12053 bp, 11 predicted proteins | sample LakKiv5m_FD_114538 | JGI IMG/M metagenome (GOLD analysis project Ga0172370, IMG submission 114538) | Freshwater microbial communities from Kabuno Bay, South-Kivu, Congo - kab_022012_11.5m | ecosystem: Environmental > Aquatic > Freshwater > Lake | place: Democratic Republic of the Congo...
CGTTTAATAGATATATCCAATTTCTACTTTCGTAGATTCCAGCGGATTAGTGAAGGCTTGATTGGTTTAATAGATATATCCAATTTCTACTTTCGTAGATCAAATGGTGGGCAAGGTTTTCTATTTTGTTTAATAGATATATCCAATTTCTACTTTCGTAGATATTGTAAATAGCAAGCCTCTATTTAATGTTTAATAGATATATCCAATTTCTACTTAGTTTTATTGTGCGACAAATAAGAGTATTATGATAATTACAGCTATTATGACAAACATAACAATTACAACTATTCCAACAATTACAATTATTCCAAATATTTCAAATGTTGACTTTGTTGATTATTAAGAGCACAATTAATATAGATCTTTTTGGGGAATATTTACTATTTACACGGAGGATAGGGTTATGGCCAAGGCATTAGAACAGAACATTGAAATCAAAGTTGGAATGAGGATTTCACCAGAAGAATTGGGGGAGAAAGGTTATGCACGTATGCCTATAAAATCATTTGATGGGCATATTGTTATGATTAGAGGAGTTACAAGTGGAGGAGAATCGAGAATAGAAAAAGTTTATGTTAATGAAAGTGGGGTTATTGTAAGAATATTTTGATATGATTAAGCTGAGCAAATCAAAAAGCTTGCAGGATGCAGGCTTTTTATTATGCGACAAATTTAAAAATCAAATTATTATAAATTATATAGCAGAGCAGGGAATTGGTAAATATTGATAAATATTATTTTAAGGTTTTGGCAAGTTCTTCTGCTGTTTTTTGCCATTTGGATTGGCGTGGTCTTTCTTTGTATTTTAAAGCAGTTTTTTGGATTTCAATTAATTGCAAAAATTCATTTTTCTTCCAAGACATAAATACTTTACCTTTATTATTATAAATAATTTCAACTGCTTTTTGCCACAAATTAAAATCATTTTTCTTTTTCCCAGCCAAAGAATTCTTCTTAAAATATGGAATTATTTTTTCTTTTATATCTTCTATTTTTTGCACAGAAAATCTTGCTTGATTTTGGCTTATACTTACTTTACCACAATCAAGTTCTGCATAAATTAAATTAAGTTCTGCAATTCTATCTTTAGATATTGTTATTATAAACTGGGTTTTCCAACGATAATATATAGGAGAACCTGTTCTTTTGTGGCGTACATCTTGCCTAAATTGTAAATCAAAACATGCATAATTATTTGCAATTTCTACAATATCAATTTTTTTATTTTCTGTGCTCATAATATTTAATTTATTTTTTAATTTATAACTTATTATATCAGTTATTTAATTATGCGACAAGACATTAGTTTTTTAGATCTTTGCCACCGTGGAATTTGCGGTGAATGTCGCGCAAACGTTTATTAGTAACGTGAGTGTAAATTTGAGTAGTTAAAATACTTTTGTGTCCCAAAAATTCTTGTATAGTACGCAAATCAACTCCTTGAGCCAAAAGATCTGTTGCATAAGAATGGCGCAAAGTATGAGGAGTAGTAAATATCGGAGTGCCAGATAAAATAGCATATTTTTTAATTATCCTTTCAATAGATCTTGCAGTAAGACGCAAAGAGTTGATATCTGGATCATCTTTTTGAGTGCGAAAATTTATAAACAAAGCTTTGGCTTTACTTTTCCTAATTTCTAAATATTTTTTAATCCAATCAAGAGCTCTTTGTGAAAAATATACTGTTCTTGGCGTGCCACCTTTACCTATAATTCCAAGCTCCAAATCAAGTTTATCTTTTATATTTGCAAACTGATCCATATTAAGACTAACTAATTCAGCAATTCGCAGGCCTGTAGAAAAAAGAGCTTCCAAAATAGCCCTATCTCTAATACCAGAAGGACTATCTATATTAGCAGAAGTTAAAAGCTTTTCTATTTGCTCTAAACTAAGGAATTTTACAGTTTTTTCACCTTTATCAGCCCTAGGAAGGGTTATTTTGTCTGGGGGTAGGCAAAGTATGTCTTTGGCCACAAAATAGCCCAAAAACGCCCTTAAAGCTATTAAATAGTAGTGTTGAGTGGATTTTTTAAGGGTTTTGCTAGTATTTGGGTCTTGGTAGCGAGAAAGGTATAATCTATAAGCCCAAATATGATCTTGAGTTAATTGATGGGGGAGAATAGCACTTAAATTAGCAGATTTGAGCCAATTTACAAATTTATTTAAATATCTATGATAATTTTTTTGCGTATTACTACGCAAACCTTTTTGTACTTCACAATAATCCAAAAAATCATTTAAATGATTTATAATTGCTTTATTTGATTCTTGCATATAAATAATTTGTACCGCCGATATTGTGCTATGTTTTAATAGAAATGTCGCACAATATCGGCAAGGTAAAACGACAATTTAGCCGTAGGCTTAATTGTCGGTTTACCTACATTTTGCGACATATGTCCTGTGTTAATAATATGAAGTTTTAAAGCTTGAGTCAAGAGCAGTTATTCACTACTTTGTATTTTTATCAAAAAAATATCAAAAATATTTTATTTAAAATATAATATCTATATATATTTTTATAAAAAAAGATGATGTTTATATCGTCTTTTTTATAATCTTATTATCTCTATTCCCTACTATCAATAAATTGAAATTATAATTTGTCGCACAATAAATTTAATTACCCTTACAAGTATCTATACATTTTTGCAATTCTGGAGATATATTAACAATACTTGAATTATTGTTTTGTTTTTGATCAACTTTTCCTGGGAAAAATATTGAACCTACTACATTGGTTAAATAATTTTTAATTTTTTCTGCTAAAGTTTCAGAAATTTTTTCTTTTTGCGTTTCAATTTGCGTATTAATTTCTTGATTTATAATTTCTTTACGTTTATCTACTTCCCCACCTACTACTGGATAAATTTTATCTTCCAAAACATCATTTATTTTAGATGTATATGGATCTGCTTTTTTCTCTACCCATGTATATGCATTTTGCCCCAAAACAGCAAACTTAGGTTGTTGGCTTAAAAATACAATTCCAATAATAGCTATAATAATTATAAGATTTTTAATCATTTTTTATTTGTCATTGCGAGGAGTCCCGCCAAGGCGGGACGACGTGGCAATCTAAAGTTTGTTCACCTATTCTGGATTGCTTCGTTGCTCCCCTTCGCTTCGCTTTGGGTCGCGCCTCGCAATGACGATGACTTTTGTCGCATAATGAAACTATAAAATATTAATTGCGTCTTTTATTCTTTGTAAAGTTTTTTCTTTACCAAGTATAACTGCTATTTCAAATGGACTAGCTGAGGCTTGCTTTGCTGACAAAGCCACGCGTAATGGCCACATTACAAAACCTTTATTATTTTCTGGATAATTTTTTTCTTGATTAAATTTCAATATTTCTGGAAACAAAACTTCTTGCATTTTAGTAATAGTCCACTCACCTACTCCACCATCTATTTGCTCAAATAATTTGTCGCACAATAAAAGTGCTTGTTTAATATCTTCATGTTTCATATCTTTCCATGAAAACATTTTTTTATCATAATCTAATTTATCTTTAAAGAAAAAATCTGCAAGTTCTACTATTTCAAAAATTACTTTTAAGCGATCTTTATAAGCACCAATAATTTCTTGTAATTTTGTTTTAGTAAATTGTGACAAATCAAATCCAGCTTCTTGCAAATAAGGTATACAAAGCTCTGTAAGTTTTTCTATAGATTTAGATCGTATATAATATCCATTAATATTATCTAATTTTTGTATATTAAATATAGCTCCAGCTTTTTGAACTTTTTCTAGTTTAAATTCTTTTTCTAATTCATGCATACTAAAAATCTCTCGTTCACCTCCTGGGTTCCAGCCTAAGAACGCAATAAAATTTATTATAGCTTCTGGCAAATATCCTTTTTTAATATAAGAAGCTAAAGCAACGTCATTTTTACGTTTTGACATTTTACTTCTATCTGAATTAAGTATCATTGGAGAATGTGCATAAATTGGTCTTGGAAACCCCAAAGCTTCTTGAATTAAGATTTGCCTTGCAGTATTTGATAAATGGTCATCACCACGAATTACATGGCTAATTTTCATTTCATAATCATCAACTACAACAGTAAAGTGAAATAAGGCATTTTTTAAATCTTTAGCAATAACAATGTCACCCAATAGTGCCATATCAAATTCAACTTCTCCAGAAATTATATCTTTAAAACCAACTTTTTTCTTTGCAACTTTAAAGCGTATTACAGATTTTTCACCATTTGCCAACTTTTTTTCTACTTCACTTGAAGAAAGCTTAGAACACTTTCCGTCGTACATAGGTGCTAAACCTCTGGCCATTTGATCTTGACGCTTGGCTTCAAGTTCTTCTTCAGAACAAAAACAATAATAAGCTTTATTCTCTACTAAAAGTTGCTTTATATATTTTTCATAAACATCAGATTTTTGTGATTGCTTATATGGTCCAAATTCTCCACCAATATCTGGGCCCTCGTCCCAATTTGTACCGAGCCATTTTAAATCACTTATTATTTCATCAGTCCACTCTTGCTTTGATCTTTCTTTATCTGTGTCTTCTATACGTAAAATAAATTTACCATTATTTTGTTTTGCAAAAAGGTAATTGTATAAAGCCACTCTTGCTGTTGCAATATGCATTGGCCCTGTTGGTGATGGTGCAACTCTAGTTCTTACCCCCCCACTATCATTATTTAAAATATTTGTATTATCTTTTTTCATAATGTATTTTTATTTGTTTATCATAATATATTATTTAAATGTCCTCAACCCCTTGACAAGCTTGCTTGATTATGCTATAATTAATATAGTAGAATAAAGAACTTGTGGATTGGTTCTTACCACAAGTAGAAGTTCTTTCACAGGGCTAGCGATTTGGCAATCGTTCGCCCCCAACCTTCTTAAAGGGAGGTCGCCATGCTAGAGATTCGGTTTTACACCGGTCTTAACGAGGATCGGAATTACTTCCTCGAGCCGAGACTCCAGGAAGTGGCTACTATGGACGACGCCATGGTAGCAATCAGAAAAGAGTGGCCGAACCCGGAGTTCGGCCGATCTGGGGGTGAGCCCGCGACAGGCGAAGCCGTCGCATGGGCTTACGACCTCCCCAAGGGGGAGGAAGATGTTATCTGCGTCGCAGAGATTTTTAAAAAGTGATTCTGCGATCAGATAATTGGCGAGGTGGTACACTTTTGTGTCCACCTCGCCAGAAAGTTTTATCTTTTACATTTTTAGCTTTTTATAAGCTTGTTTTTTTTGCAAAAATAATAAAAAACCACATTTTGATCTGTGATTTTTTTAAAATTGCTTTGAATCATTTTTTAATTATTGCCCTAAACTGAATTCGATTAAAGCTTTTTTTATTTCTTCATCTGAAACTTCAAAACCTTGTTTCCAAATTATTTTGTCTGAATAATCTATTCCATCAAAACATGCAAGTTGCTCTCTAAAATTTCTTTCATTAAATTCTTTTCCAAAAATACTTTCTGCCTTTTTTGCAATTTCTGAAATTTTATAAAAATCACGCATTATAAAATATAAATCAACATAATCTTTCCATTTTTGTCTTCGACCTAGTGCATAGGCTTTCATTGCAGCTAAGGTTAATAAATTGGGTAATCTTATTGAATAGCCAAAATTTTCACTAAATTTAATAATAAACGGATAATGAAAAAAAGTCGTTTTTACCCCATTCATTCTAAAAGTAAATTCTCCGAGTTCATCTATGTAAACCTTATCAATTTTTATTTTTTTTGTTATTTTATTTCGAATTGATATATTGCCAAATTCTTTTGAAGAAAACATGTCAAAATCAATTGACTCTCTATGTCCTATATGAAGAGCAATTGCAGTTCCGCCAACTAATCCAAAATTGTTGCGAAAAAGTGTAATAATTGGCAAAATTTCTGTTTGAGCTTTTGTCAATATTTCTTTATGTAATGTTGGCATATTTATTAAAATATAATTTAAAATAATTTAAAGATTTTGGTCTGTAATTTGTTCTTAATCCGCTGTTTTGTTTTTTAAAAATTTCGGCCATTTTATTTATGCCAATTATTTTTATTAATTTTTGGACATCATCCCAATCACCATAATTTAAAACTGATTCCACAATTAACTCAATTGAAGAATTTTCTGGTTCTTTAACATACCAAATCAAGCTTTTGCGTTTTCTCATGAAATTTTTAAGTTGTTTTTTGATTTTTTCTTCTTGATTCATATATTTATTATAACATATTTTTAAGTATTTATCAAACTTTTAAAAAGTTAAATATTCAATAATTTCTCGAGCTACTGCTTTTGCTGCCAAAGGTTTGGAAAATCTTAAAGCTTGAGTTTTCATATTTTCCAAAACTTCTGGGTGAGAAAATAAATAATTTATTTTATCTAAGAAAAAATTATGTGTAAGATTAGTTTGTTCAAGCACAATCCCAGCCCCAGTACTAGCATAATCATATGCATTTTTAGCTTGATGATTAGCAGAAGCAGTAGGCAAAGGAACCAAAATACTTGGGATACCAGCACTTGCTAATTCAAATATCGAACCAGACCCAGCTCTAGAAATTGCAAAATCTGTGACTGCATATACAGCTTTGAGCTTTTCCTCATCTAAAAAACCTATTGCATGATAATATTTTTCAAGATCTCTATTTATAACTACTTCAGATTCTTTGGTTACAGAATCTAAGTTTTTCTTACCTGTAACATGAATTATTTCAAAGTTTTTTAGCAATTCATTAAATACTGATAATACAAAATCATTTATAAACTCAGCACCAGATGAAGCTCCCCAAAAAAGCATAATTGGCTTGTCATATACAAGCCCAAGAATATCTTTAGCAGAATTTTCATCTCCATCAAATAATTCTTTTCTCACAGGATTACCTGTAACTATTACTTTATTTAAATCAAAAAATTCTGTCTTGGGAAATGAGATAAATATTTTGCGCGCCCATTGAGATACAATTCTATTAGATAATCCAGGTATTACATCTGATTCATGAATAAGCACAGGTATTTTGAAAATTCTTGCACAATAGCACACAGGCAAAGATCCTGTACCTCCTTTGCTTAATATCACAGCTGGTTTTATTTTAGAAAGTAAATAAAAACTTTTTATAAAATCAAAAGGTATTTTTAAAAATATATCAACAAAATTTTCAAAAGAAAAATATCTTCTTATTTTACCACCAGGAATATTTTCTACAATTACATCTTCTTGTCTTAAAAGTATTGCTGATAATTCATCTTTAGGACCAATATAAAACAACTCAAGACTTTCTTTAAGAGTCATTCTTCGCAATTCTCTAATTACAGCAACTAGAGGATAAATATGCCCTCCAGTTCCTCCCCCAGTAAAAAGTATTTTCATAATTAGCTTGCTGTCATGCCCGCGAAAGCGGGCATCCAGAGTACTTGTGCTTAACCATGGATTCCCAATCAAGTTGGGGATGACAAAAAAATTTTTGTAACGAATTATTATTTTATTCTATCATAAAAGAAAATTAGCTAAAACTATTGACATATAATAATAAATATATTATAATTAAAATAACGCTGACTCGAAAATTCTTTTTTTTGGAGGTTCGAAAATGGCTAGCCATAAACATTCTGCATATGTTGATCGGGAGAATGGAGTTTATTGTTATTGTGGAGCTCGCATCTGTATGGTAACTGGGAAACTTTGGAATTTAGAAGTTGCTTGCAACTTATCTCATGGGCACACCGGTCCACACCGAGACACCTTTATTTCAGAAGATGAAGAATTGGAAATAACAGGTGACGATATAGAGCGAGATATGCTCCTCGATCGTCACTAGCTACTTTGTGGCGTTGTTTATAGCCGTTCATTGTTGCTTGTAAAAGCATCTGGATGAACGGCTTATTTTTTTACTGGATTCCCACTTCTCGCTTCGCTTCGCGGTCGAAGCGGGTTGCGGGAATGACATGATGTTTAACTGTTTTTTGAAATGTTTAAAAGTAAGCCAATACTTGCAAGCTCGGAAAGTAAATGTGAACCTCCATAGCTAAAAAACGGCAAAGGAACTCCAGCCAAAGGCCAAATCCCAACAGCAGAAGCCATATTAATAAATGCTTGAAATGTAATAAAAAATGTAATACCAAGTGCAGTAAATTTTGCAAAACGATCATTAGCTTTTCTAGATATTTGTAAGCCAAGGAACAAAAATAAAAGAAACATAATTATTAGCACAATACATCCAATTATACCAAGCTCTTCGCCCATAACTGCAAATAAAGAATCAGTCATTGCCTGTGGCAAAAACCCAAATTTTTGATAAGACATTCCCAAACCTTTGCCAAATATTCCACCAGAACCTATGGCAATCATTGATTGTTTTACTTGAAAACCTATTCCAAGTGGATCAGTCGCAGGATGCAAGAAAACCATTAATCTACCCAATCTGTAAGGCTCAAATTTTATTAAAGCAATTAAACCCAAAATAGCAGTAAAAACCATAATAATTGTATGCCATAGAGGAGTTTTAGATCCAAAATATATTACAAGCAAAGTAAGGCCAATTATACCAAGAGTAGTAAGATCTGGTTGTAGCAAAAGCAAAAATGAAATAATTCCAAGCAAAACTAAAAAAGGCAAAAGCACATACAATATATTATGTATAGAATTTTTAGCAGAATTGATTATATCTTTTTTTGAAGTTTCATTAAATTTACTAGATATCCAAGCTGATAAATATAATACAGAAGTTATTTTCAGAAACTCTGATGGTTGCATAACAAATCCACCTACAATAATCCATCTTTTAGCTCCCCAAAATTCAGAACCCAAAAACGGAACAAAGACCAATAACATAAGAATTAAATTAATAATAAGTAAAACTGGAGATATTTTTTTTAATGTATGCAATGGAATCAAAAAAGCAATAATTCCAAAAATTACAGCAGGTATTAAACTTTTTAATTGATGAAGCAAAAAATAATCTGTATTGCCAAAAGTTCTCAAAGACTCTGGCGCAGAAAGTGTAGCTAAAAACGTAAAACCAAAAACAAGCATAATAGCAAAAAGTCCAAGTAAAAAATAATTTATATGTTTTTTATTTTTCATTTTTTGATAGCAATATCACAAATTTTTTAAATAGATCACCTTTTTCTTCAAAGTTTTTCCACACACTATAACTTGGTGAAGCGCAAGAAAGCAAGCATATCTCATTATTTCCTGTATTTTTGTAAGCAAAATCTACTGCTTGTTTCATTGATTTTGTTTCTAAAATATTAAATCCTTTCCTTGATTTTAAAATCTTATTTCCAGAATCTGGGAACAAAACAATATTTTTAATATTATGTTTTTTTAATATTTTTTCTAGTTTTCTAAAATCATATCCCCTATCTTGGCCACCAAGAAAAATTGTAGTAATTTTCCCTATTTTACATAATGCTTGTATTGCCATTATTGTAGAATCTGGAGTTGTAGATATTGCATCATCATAAAAATTTATATTATTATATTGCCCAATATATTCCAATCTATGAGGTAATGATTTAAAATTTTCTATTGATTTGGCACATAATTCTTCACTAATATTTAAAATTTTAGCTACAGCAACACTAGCTCCAATATTACTTGAATTATGTTCTCCAAGAAGATTTGATTTTAAATTAGAATTTTCAAACTTCACTGCATTGCCATTATAATCTTTTACCCATTTATCTAGTAATTTGTTATTTTTATTATATACAAAATAATTATTTTTGTTTTGAAACTTTATAATATTTTTTTTAGCATTATAATAATTATTTAAATTATTGTGGTAGTCTAAATGCTCTGGAAATAAATTTGTAACAACTGCAATATGTGGTGAAAATTTAATATCATCTAATTGATAACTAGAAAGCTCCAATACAAAAATTTTATTTTGAGGCCTGCCCTGAGCGGAGTCGAAGGGTTTTTCAAGTAAATATTCTAACATTGGTTTTCCAATATTACCTAGTAATTCTACATCTTTATTATTATCTTTAAGAATTTGATAAATTAAGCTTGCAGTGGTGCTTTTGCCCTTTGATCCTGTTACTCCAATTACAATATTATCATCTACAACATTTGATAAGAAGATATTAGTAGCTGTAGTATATGGTATTGATATAAGTTCCTTTTTAATACCTGGAGTTTTAATTGCAATGTCATAATTTAATTGCTTATCTAAATAACCCCTACCCTGCTTTGAATCTGCAATTCCTATTTTTAAATGTGGGAAAAATTTTTGTAAATATTTCTTACTAGCAATACCTTCTTTGCCATAACCTATAATTAAAACTTTTTTAAAAATTGTAAAAATAAGCTTTTCTGGAACTAAGTTTTCTTTTTGTATTTTAAAAATACTAGAATCTATATTAAGTTTTTTTTCTAATTGTCGCATAATAAAATCATTTTTATATTTTACTTGAGCTAATTTAAAAGCAGTTTGAGCTTCATTAAATGTGCCCACACAATCAAATGGCTTTAATTTACCTATTCCCAAAATATCTTTAAATAAATTTAATAAATTTTCTTCTTTATATAAGTTATTCTTAAAAATATTAATTAGCTGTTTTTTAGGTAAAAAAGCAGATAACAAAATAAAAGTAAAAACACATTTTGCACACTTACCACACCACTTTACTTTTGAGCTTTCACTAGATTTAAAATTTTGATTACAACTAGAAAATATATAAAAATATTTTGAATATCTTGTAAACATTTCTGCAATTTTTATTTCATAAAAAGGTCTTAAAATTGAAAAATATTCTAAATTATTAGAAATATTTTCTTTAATGTATTTATTAAATAAATTTTCAAATTCAAAAGTTTTAGACCACTGATGATTTATATCTTGACCTTTATATTTTACATTACCAAAATTGCTACTATATTCATTGCTTACAATAAAACCTTTGTAATTATATATAATTGATGTAAAAATTCCCAAAAACGCATAAATAGCAGATATTGGTATATGGCCATTATACTGGTGATTATCTAAAACTTTTGTATCCAAAACTCTTTGTAATCTAAATTCATTTAAACCAGTTAATTTTATAACTTCATCTACCAAGCCAGATTGCAAATTATTTTTAGATTGTATAGAAGTTTGAACATAAAAAGCTAATAAATTTTCTTTTGACTCTTTCAAGAGCTCTATCCCAACTATAGAATCTTTTCCTCCACCCACACCTACTAAATAGCTTTTTGAAGTCAAAATATTATTCTCGCGAAAAGTAGCCTGCCCGGCAACAGACAGGGAATCTAGAGACTGTATACCTAACTCTGAGTCCCCGATCAAATTATGGATAACATTGTCGTATGGAAACTTAGGTAATTTTTTAAAATCTAATTTATTTCTGTAAATAAATTCACCAAGTCCTTTTTTATAAACTACATTCCAAAATTCTGCTTCATTTTTACTCAGTCCTATGGTCCGAACTGTAGGACCAAATGATATGTTTGCAACTGGATAAAATTTATAATAACTAATACCTAAAATTATATGTAAAGATTGCAAAATTTTATTTATTTGATTATATTTTTCATTAGATTGATTTTTATATGATTCAATTATTTCTGCTGGTATATTTTGCGGTAAAATTAATTCTTCTTTCCAAATTATAGGTTCTTTATCTTTAAATTCAGTTTTGTAATTAAAAATCACTCGCCCATTTTCTGGCTTAAACTCGTAAGAAGTAAATTCAAAATTAATTGCTTTATTTTCCATTTTATTGGATTTTTTCTTCAATATTTTCTAGTTTTAATGTAGATTCTCCGCCCGTGATTTTAACTACATCCTTATCTATTTTGGCAAATTCTAAATTAGCTTTATTGTAACTGCTTACAGCAGAATCTAAGTGCTGGCCAAGTCTACGCGAATATTCTGAATAACTATACAAATGCTTGCCAAGTTTTTCTACTTCTTTAATTATTGTTTGAGCTTGCTCAGAAATTTTTTGATTACGCAAGCCTTGAAGCACAGTTTGCAAATAAGCTAAAAATGAAGTTGGCGAAACAATTACTACCTTTTTCTTGCCAGCATAATGAATTAAATTATTTGTATCTTCTGTTACAGCCC
>Ga0172370_10008739_pt1 | contig 12051 bp, 8 predicted proteins | sample LakKiv5m_FD_114538 | JGI IMG/M metagenome (GOLD analysis project Ga0172370, IMG submission 114538) | Freshwater microbial communities from Kabuno Bay, South-Kivu, Congo - kab_022012_11.5m | ecosystem: Environmental > Aquatic > Freshwater > Lake | place: Democratic Republic of the Congo...
AAAAAACCCATTGTTAACAATCTGTTAAACAATGGGTTAATTTTTGAAGTGTAGCCCCACCAGGACTCGAACCTGGATTTAAAGTTTAGGAAACTTCCGTTCTATCCCTTGAACTATGAGGCCGTGTTTTTCCTTTTTTTGGAATCCCCGAATCAACTATATTTTTCATCCAGAGTGCCATTACTATTTCAAACGTGTTCGTTTTCAAAACAATGCTGCAAAAGTCTTATTTTCCTCAGACATAGCAAAATTTCTGGTAACATTTTTGAAATGATTTGCTGAACACGTTCTGTATTATAGTTTTTTCATTGATTTTAAAGATGTAACATAATGAAAATACTATTTTTGTCAAACATTTTAAATAAATGATGTTGAAATTGTAAAACATTTAATCCATGACCAGATCGTACACACCAAAAATTCTGGTGGTTGATGACATAGAAGAAAACCTGCTAACCCTGAAAGGCAATCTGCGTGGTATTGAAGCAGAAATCATTACTGCATACAGCGGCAAAGAGGCATTGTTGCAGGTGTTGCGTCACGATTTTGCCCTGTTGATTGTTGATGTGCAGATGCCTGAAATGAATGGTTACGAAACCGCTGAACGTATCCGCCTTGGCAAACGAAACAAACATGTTCCTATCATTTTTCTCACGGCGGTTTATTACGATCAAACCAGCGTGTTGAAAGGTTATCATGCCGGGGCAGTCGATTACCTCACCAAGCCCTTCAACCGCGAAATTCTCATCAGTAAGGTAAGGATTTTTCTTGACCTTGATCATATTAAAAATGAACTGATTGAATCAAAAAACCAATTTCAGCTTATTGTTCAGGACCAAACCGACCTGATTTGTCGCACCGACCAAAACCTGAAAATATTATTTGTTAACCGGTCATTCCTGGTTGCATTGGCTAAAACCTTTGAAAGCATTAAAGATCAGAATATTCTGGACTACATTTTCGAGCCTGACCGTGAAAAAATTGAAAAATCTATCAGCGAGCTCACTCCTTCCAATGCTGTCGCCAAATTCCAACACACGTTAATGATATCACCAGTACGCTCACTTACTGTTTCAACTATCATAAGGGCGTTGTACAATCCGGTTTACGAGCTCTCCGGTTATCAACTGGTAATGCGCGATGTAACAGCCGAGTTAAAAACCCGTGAAGCGCTTGTTGAGGCGAAAGAAGCTGCCGAAAAAGCTACCCGTTCAAAATCGCAGTTCCTGGCAAATATGAGCCACGAAATACGCACACCGATGAATTCGATCATCGGGATGATTGATGTACTTTATGAAACAAATATTGACGAAGACCAGCGTGAAGACCTGGATGTGATAAAATTTTCGGCCAATAAACTACTCGATCTTTTAAACGATATTCTCGATTTTTCAAAAATTGAAGCTAACCAGATAAAACTGGAGAAAGTTTGGTTTAACCTCAACGAGGAACTGAACAAAACCCGGCGGCTTTTCGAAATAAAAGCCAATGAAAAAGGGATAGCACTGAACCTGAATATCCATCCTGGTGTGCCAGTCAGTGTAAAAGGTGATCCTCTCCGCACATCTCAAATCATAATCAACCTGCTGAATAATGCACTAAAGTTTACCAATGAAGGAAATGTAAGCCTGGCAGTTGAAATTGAGAAAATGAAACAGGATAACATTGCCAGAATTAAATTTACAATCTCCGATACCGGCATTGGTATGCCCGAAAATGTGAGCAACAGCATTTTTGAACTTTTCAACCAGGGCGATCCCTCCATAACCCGCGAATATGGGGGAACCGGGCTGGGACTGGCTATTTCCAAAAGCCTGAGCGAACTTATGGGTGGTACTATTTCGTTTCAAACTCAAAAAAACAAGGGAACCACATTCTGGTTTTCGCTTGATTATGAAATTGAAAAGCCAGCTATGCCAGAATACAAAAACAAACCCTCTGTGCTGGTTGTTGACGATAATGAGATTAACCGGAAAGTAGCTTGTTCTGTCCTTAAAAAAAATGGTTTTAATCCCGACGAAGCTGAAAACGGAAAGGTTGCCCTTGAAAAGGTCTTGGCTAATCGTTACGAGTTGATAATCATGGATATTCAGATGCCTGTAATGGATGGATTTACTGCTTCGCAGGAAATAAGACACATCGAAAGAAACCTGCCCGATCATCAAAGATCAAGAATAATCGCGCTCACAGCCAACGCCACCCGCGAAGACCAGGAAAAAAGTAAAAAATCCGGAATGGATGGCTTTCTTACCAAACCACTCAAATATCCTGAATTGGAAGTAATTCTGAAACGGTGGTTTGATTAACTCTTTTGTCTCAGGATTTGGTTCGATTTTGTTTTTCTGATAAAATAATTTTTTTCAAAATAAACATTCAATTCCCTAATCTGTTGAATTTTAGAAACATATCCTCAACAATCCCCATTTTTAAACCCAGCCCCAAAATCACGCCTTCAAAATGTCTATTTTTGGCGCCAAAGAAATTGCCGGTTGATCGATAAAGAAACCATACTGCAAATTATTGAATCGTCGCGGATTGACGATGTTGTTAGTGAGTTTGTTACCCTGAAAAGAAGAGGGGCAACCCTGCTTGGCCTGTGTCCGTTTCACAACGAAAAAACCCCATCATTCACCGTTTCGCCAAAGCGGGGCATTTACAAGTGTTTTGGCTGTGGAAAAGGGGGAAATGTTGTTAACTTCCTGATGGAGCATGAACAATTTACCTATCCCGAAGCGCTCCGTTACCTGGCTAAAAAATACAACATCGAAATTGTTGAGAAAGAGAGAACCCCCGACGAAATTAAAGAACTCAACGAAAAAGAGGCATTATATCACCTCAACGATTTTGCAGCGAAATTTTTTACTGAATCCCTTTTAACCACAGAACAAGGAAAAGCCATCGGGCTGACCTATTTTAAAGAACGCGGTTTCAGGGAAGAAACCATCAGGAAGTTCCAGTTGGGTTATTCGGTGGATGTATGGGATCATTTTACCAGCCATGCTTTGAAATCGGGCTACAACATGGACTATCTGGTGAAAACCGGTCTTACCATCGAAAAAGAAGAGAAACACTACGACCGTTTCAGGGGGCGGGTTATGTTTCCGATTCACAATATTTCGGGGCGGGTGTTGGGCTTTGGCGGCAGAACACTTTCGTCAGAAAAAACCATTCCCAAGTATGTAAATTCGCCCGAGTCGGACATTTATCACAAAAGCAATGTCCTTTATGGGATAAACCTGGCTAAAGGCGCCATCATTGCCAACGATAACTGCTATCTGGTTGAAGGTTACACCGATGTGATTTCGCTGCACCAGGCGGGTATCGAAAACGTGGTAGCATCATCGGGAACATCTCTCACTAACGACCAGGTAAGGCTTATCCGGCGTTACACCCCAAACATCACCATCCTCTACGATGGCGATGCTGCAGGTATTAAAGCCTCATTTCGTGGCATCGATATGGTGTTAGAACAGGGAATGGATGTTAAAATCGTCCTTTTCCCCGATGGTGAAGACCCTGACTCTTTCGCACGCAATCACAGATCATCAGAGGTTTATGAATTTATTACCAAAAAGGCGGTTAATTTCATTTTTTTCAAAACAGGCCTTTTGTTGAAAGAAACTGAAGGCGACCCTATCAAAAAATCGGGCCTGATTAAGGAAATTGTTGGATCGATTGCATTAATCCCCGATGCAATCCTGCGGTCAGTGTATGTTAAGGAATGTGCCGCATTGATGGATATTGCGGAGCAAAGCCTGATGAATGAGCTGAATAAAACCAGGCGGGCTGCCCACGAGAAAAAGCAGAAAGAGAAATCTGCTGAAGGAGAGTCGCAGGTTGTTGAACCTTTGCCGCACCAACCGGAAAAACAGACGATTTACGATATGAATTCCAGCGAGGATCAGGAAAGAAAGATCGTCGGGCTGTTGATGAACTACGGTAGCCAGGAGATTGGTTTTGATACTGAAAACGATAATCCAGGCACCAACAGTATTCGCATGGATGTGGCGTCGTTTATCATCAATGATTTGAAAAATGATGGCATTCTATTGCATAATAAATTGTATCAGAAGGTTTTGGATGTAGTTTCGGAGTCGGTGGAAGGCGGAATCATTCCTGATGAAGTTTTTTTTCTGTACCACAACGACGTTGACATTTCGATGCTTGCCGCCACCCTGCTGATACAGAAATATGAGTTGCACGATTGGACAAAAGTCAGGATTACTGTCAAAAAAGAGGAGGACAACATCAAGCAAACCGTCATCCAGTCGCTGTTGTCGTTTAAACTCAGGGAAATAGAAAAAATGTACGACAACAATCAGAAATTGCTCAAAAACGCCAACGATGAAACTGATATCGGCATTTTACTTAATCAACAGCAGAAAATCCTGAAAAAGAAAAAGATAATTTCAGCCGAATTGGGACGGATTGTCCTGCGATAGACTATTTTTAGTAAATATTTTCAGCATCCCGGTAGCCTGGTAAATCCATGTACCAGTCAGTAAAATCAATACCTCCCGAAACAGCCCAATTTTCAAACATCAGATACGCCTGCGTAAGGTCAGTTTTTTCAATAGGATAATCAAAACTGACCGGGATTTCAATAGCCCAGGGTAAGTTGCCTGCTGTTTTGTAAAAAATTCCTGATCCCGGGTTTGAAACATCAGAAAAGGTTCCGAAATAAGTGGGATCAACCAGTTCAGTGGGTTGATTATCAATCAGGTGAACTTCCTTTCCTCTAATTTGGTTGATGAAAATGAATGGATTGAATGGTGCCTGACCAATTGCATTTTGTGGCTGATCAAAATTTATAGTCACGATAGTAGTATCAAATTCTACTGTGTTCCCTTCAGGAATGGTATTTATCATCGACCATTGTGCCATCGAAATTATTGCATCATAAACTATAACAACAGTTTCATTACTATGACCGGTTTCGTAACCTTCGGGGCTAAGATTTATCAATTCCTCAACCATAAGCGGACCTGTAACAGCGGAAACAAACGCTGGCGATACCGGGATTACAAATCCAAATCCATTATCGAAAGTGCCCCCAGCCGCTTTAATCAAAAATGTTCCAATAATATCTACGTACTGGTTTAAGGAATTTGTTACCATTTGATATTGAAATTCAATTACAAGATCGTTAAAATCATAATCGCCACATGATGGCCAAAGGTCTTCATAAACCAGTGTTCCAAAGTCGGTGTTATTGGGATAAAACTCATCAAAGGCTCTTTCCGGATCATAAGGATATTTGTCTTCATCATCAGGAACACCATCACCGTCAGCATCATCAATAGGCGGTGCTCCAAAAGTTTGCTCATTACAATCACTTAAAGGAACATAACATTGGCAAAAAGTTACACTTGGCTCAATAATTCCGTTGTTAATCTCAATTCCGTTTTCATCACAGAAATCAAGGTTGTTTGTTATTGACCCGCCAGATTTTATTTCCGTTTCTCTTGTTATCTCCATCCGCGCACATCCATCGACTGGCCCCGCTAAAATGCCTTCAATTTCTGAATCTTGCGCCACAATCAGCGATTGGACTCCGAAAATAGTATTTGAACCTGCCCATGAATCGAACAACCCACCGACTTCAACCGAAGTGTTTTCATCTAAATACAACGTACCAACCTGATTGACATGAGTTTCAATCACTATGCGACAATTGTTATAAAAATTTCCGGTTGCATTATTCGAAAGATAAGAACCCACCTGAATCAGGTTTTCATTGGTAAAAATGCCAAGATTGTTCAAAAAAGTAATTGTTTGAATTGTTCCGTAATTTGTTACTCCTCCACTGTTGGCGTAATTGGTAAATGTGTTGCATGTCAGGTCACCATGATTTTCGATTATTCCGTCAGAAGAAATGCTTAATACGCTGGTAATGTGAGCTTCACCATAATTTTCAACCTTCAATGCATTGGTAACATACAAATTCTGTATGGTCATCACCCCGCCATCACTTATGTAAATTGTACCTCCAGTCGATGATGGATTGAGGGTAATATTGCTGGCAGTTCCACAAATTACAAGTTCGCCTCCACCATAAAATTTGAATTGTCCGCTCCATGTCTGGCTGGTCTCAACACAAAATCTTTCTCCTGAATGTATTAAAGCAGTTGTTGTACCCGAAAGGACATGGGAGCAACTTATACATCCCGGGTCGGCAACAGTACTTTTTGGTTGTGTCGTATTCTTGGTGAGACCACTAAACGTGTGTTCAACCTGTGTTCCAAAAATTTCAACAATTGCGCTTTTTTTCAGCCCATAAGAAGAAATATCTTCTAAAAAGAGGCTATTATTTTTGGTTGGTATTTTTAATGTGGTACTAAATTTCAAATCCACTCCTGTCATTCCCGATTTCATTAATTTTCCACCCGTCAAAGGATTATCAGTAAATATTTTGATAATGTGTGGTGGTTCCATCTCAAATGATGGTAACACAATAACAGTCAGACTGATATCTGATGATGTTTCAAACCGAAAATCAGGATTTATCATGAGATTTGAAAAACCAGAACCATCCTCATTCGTGGGTTTTTCTATTTCTCTTTTACAGGAATTTAATACTGATAAAGCAACAAATACTGAAACCAATAATGGAAGAACCAAAGCGCCCTTTTTCATTTTATTCTGATTTTTGTTTTTGATTAAACGGGATAAAAATAGTGTAGTTTTAAATAAAAAACAACAGACTGTCAGTTATTTTTAATTTGCGTTTCCTGGCATCATAATTTCTATTTTTGTCATCGGAAAAAAACACTTTAAACCATGAAATTTTTGTTGAGTTTGATTTCTGTTATGATGCTTTTAGCGTGTACACAAAATAGTAATTTCACTGGGAATGAATATTCCTCATACCCTGTTTATTTGGGGAACGATCTGGAAGTAACCTGGACACCACAACAGTGTAAATTCAGAGTATGGTCGCCCGATGCCGATGAGGTAAAGGTGCTGATTTATGACCAGGGACTTGGCGGAACCCCTTTTCGGGAAAAAAAGATGAAAAAGGATGTTTGTGGCACCTGGATCATAGCTTTTGATGAAAATCTGAAGGGAAAATTCTATACTTTCAGGATTAAATATCATGGCGACTGGCTTAACGAAACACCCGGTATTTATGCAAAAGCAGTGGGAGTGAACGGAATGCGCGCCGCCATCATCAATATGGAAGAAACCAATCCCGAGGGTTGGGAATTCGACACAAAACCACCCTTGAAAAGTTTCAACGATATTGTCATTTATGAACTTCATTTGCGTGATATCTCTGTACACCCTTCTTCAGGAATACAGCACAAGGGAAAATTTACCGGGCTGGCAGAAGAAGGAACCCTTAGCACGGAAGGCGAAAAAACCGGACTCGAACACTTTGACGAACTTGGAATTACACACGTTCATCTGTTACCCGCCTTTGATTATCGCTCGGTTGATGAAACCCGCCTTGAAGAAAACAAGTATAACTGGGGTTATGATCCCGAAAACTACAATGTTCCCGATGGTTCATATTCTTCCAACCCAAAAGACCCTGAGACGCGCATACTTGAATTTAAAGAAATGGTGCACACACTCCATCGCAGAGGCATCAGGGTTATCATGGATGTGGTTTACAATCACACCGGAAAAACCGAAAATTCCAATTTTAACCTGTTGGTTCCTGGCTATTATTACCGTCAAAATGAAGATGGCAGCTATTCGAATGCCTCTGGTTGTGGCAATGAAACAGCCTCCGAACGTCCGATGGTTCGCCGTTACATCATCGAATCACTCAAACATTGGGTAAACGAATACCATGTTGATGGTTTCCGTTTCGACCTGATGGGCATCCACGACATCGAAACCATGAACCAGATAAGCCGTGAATTACACGCTATTGATCCCACCATTTTTATTTACGGTGAAGGCTGGACAGCCGGAGGTAGCCCACTTCCCGAAAATCAGCAGGCCTTGAAAAAATACACTTATCGTTTTGACAGCATTGCTGCCTTCAGCGACGACATCCGTGATGGAATCAAAGGTTCGTGGAGCGACCACGCATCGAAAGGCTTTGTAAGTGGTGCTCCCAACCTCGAAGAATCCATCAAATTTGGCGTTGTTGCTTCAACAAAACATCCTCAGGTTGACTATTCAAAAGTGAATTATTCGAAAGAACCTTGGGCAGCCGAGCCTTACCAGACCATCAACTACGTTTCATGCCATGACAATCACACCCTGCTTGACAAACTTAAGATTTCAAATCCGGACGATTCACTTGCAGAACTCATTAAAAAGGACAAACTTGCAAATGCAATCGTACTCACTTCGCAGGGAGTTCCTTTTTTACATGCAGGAGTTGATTTTCTTAGAACCAAACAAGGCATTGAAAACTCTTATCAATCGCCCGATTCTATTAATCAGATCGACTGGTCGCGCAAGCATTTTTACAAGGATGTCTTTAATTATTATGTCGATTTGGTTCATCTCAGAAAAGAACATCCGGCCTTCAGGATGACAAGCACCGACGCAATTTCTAAACATCTTGAATTTTTAAACCCTGGAATACCCGGGGTTGTGGCTTTTGTTTTAAAAAATTCAGCCAATGGCGATTCCTGGAAAAACATCGTGGTGATTTACAACTCAACAAAAGAAGAGCAAACCATTAAAATCCCGGCAGGAAATTTTCAGGAAGTTTTTAATGAAACCGGAAAGGCTTGGAGAAATTACAGGCTGTTCAGGTATGGCCGGGCTACAGTAAATCCTGTGTCAGCGCTGGTGATTGCGGAGTTTTAAAGAAACGGCGTTTTTGCATTAAGAAAACTTGTTCAACAAATTTATCAATGATGAAAAGCACCCAACTAATCCGGAGGTTTTCTGAAATCCAAACCAGGATTATTCAGGCACAAAATCAAGCATATTCGTCAATAAACCGCGAATTGATAGAACTGTATTGGGATGTTGGGAAATATGTTTTCGAAAAACTGGAGTCGGCTGAGTGGGGCGAAAAAACGGTTTCTCAACTTGCTGATCATTTGCAGATAAGCATTCCCGGAATAAAGGGTTTCAGTAAACGGGGTTTATACAGGATGCGACAGTTTTTTGACACCTACCGGAACTTCCCAATTGTGACACCATTGGTGACACAAATTACATGGACACACAACCTGATTATTTTTTCCCGTTGCAAAGAGCCCGCTGAGCGTGAATTTTACATACGCCTTTGCAATCAAAAAGACTCATCGGTTGTTGAATATGCCATGAGTAGGCATATTTCGCCAACTTTGATTGCCGATTATTCAACAAAACTGCCTGACAGAAAGTTATTACAGGAAAAATGGAAGTCATTGTTAAACAATAAAGCGTAGGTTATGAAAAAAACAAATAAAAAACGTCTTGCCCTTGTGGCCAGCGATCCGTGGCTTGAGCCGGTGGAACAGGAAATCGAAAACCGCCTGAACAGGTACAAAAACCGCCTGAAACAAATCGAAACCGGGTATGGCAGCCTTCTCAAATTTGCCGATGCCTACAACTATTTCGGAATTCATTACGATAAAACCGCCGGTGGCTGGTACTATCGCGAATGGGCGCCCGCCGCCTTCGATCTGTTCCTCTTCGGCGATTTTAACGGATGGAACCGAACATCCCACCCTTTGACAAAAAAAGAAAATGGCATCTGGGAAATTTTCCTTGACGAAAAAACCTACAAGAACAGTTTTGTACACAACAGCAAACTGAAAGTGTTGGTACATGCCGCCAATGGATGGAAAGAACGCATCCCCGCCTGGATTACCCGCGTGGTGCAGGATGACAATACCAAGGACTTTTCTGCCCAGCTTTGGATGCCCGAAAAGCCTTTCTCGTGGGCAGGTGATGATTTTCAGGTCGGCAACATCGAAAACCTGCTTATTTACGAGTGCCACGTTGGGATGGCTCAGGAAAAATACAGTGTCGGAACCTATTGGGAATTTGCAGAATATGTGCTTCCACGAATAAAAGACGGCGGCTACAACGCCATCCAGGTTATGGCCATCGCCGAGCACCCGTATTACGGATCTTTTGGTTACCATGTTTCCAACTTTTTTGCCCCATCCAGCCGCTTTGGAACACCCGAAGAGTTGAAATATCTCATCAAAAAAGCCCATAGCATGGGCATTGCCGTAATTATGGACATCGTTCATTCGCACACGGTTAAAAACCTGCACGAAGGTTTGAACGAATTCGACGGCACCGACCACCAATTTACCCATCCCGGCGACCGTGGCAACCACTCAGCATGGGATTCAAAACTGTTTGACTATGGAAAAACTGAAGTCCTGCAATTCCTGCTTTCCAACGTAAAATACTGGTTGAAAGAATTTCATTTCGACGGCTACCGTTTCGATGGCGTAACTTCGATGATGTATCACCATCACGGCTTTACTGCGTTCGACAGTCGCGACAAATATTTTACCGATGGTGTGGAATGGGACGCCATCACGTACCTTCAATTGGCCAACACGCTTATTCACAAAGTGAAAAAAGATGCTGTTTCCATTGCCGAAGATGTAAGCGGAATGCCCGGCCTTTGCCGCCCGACCGAAGAAGGCGGAATGGGTTTCGACTATCGCCTGGCCATGGGCCTGCCCGATTATTGGATCAGGACACTGAAAGAAAAAAAGGACGAAGACTGGAACATGGACGAAATCTGGTTTACGCTCACCGACCGGATTTTTAATGTGGGAACTGTGGCTTACGCCGAATCGCACGACCAGGCGCTGGTGGGCGACAAAACCATTGCTTTCTGGCTCATGGACAAAGAAATGTATTTCCACATGCACAAGGACGACCCCGATTTGGTGATTGACCGCGGGATTGCCCTGCACAAAATGATCCGGCTCATCACGATTGCACTGGGAGGGCAGGCGTACCTCAACTTCATCGGCAACGAATTTGGTCATCCCGAGTGGATTGATTTCCCGCGCGAAGGAAACGGCTGGAGCTACCATTATGCCCGCCGCCAGTGGTCGTTGCGCGACAATCCCGACCTGAAATACCAGTTCCTGGCTGAGTTCGACAAAGCCATGATAAACCTCATTAAAGAAAACAACGTATTGGGCGGTGGTTACGGCGACCTCGTAAAATCCGATGACTGGAACAAAACAATCGTTTTTGAAAAAGCGAACCTGGTGTTTGTATTCAATTTCCATATCAACCAGTCCTTGCCCGACTACGAGTTTTTTGTTCCTGAATTTGGCGAATACAAACTCATCCTCAACTCCGATTCCCAAGCTTTTGGCGGCCACCACCGGATTGACGAAAATGTGAAATATTTCACCCAATACAACGAAACCGAAGGGCGGCATTTTCTGAAAGTGTATGTTCCAAATCGCACGGCGCTAGTGTTTAAGAAACTATAAAACGTGTTTTTGAAACTACCATCAACTTGATAAACCCTTTTAAATAAAAGAAATTTATTAACAGTGAAAAACAAAAATCCATCAAAAAACTCCTCATTTTTATACCTTTGTGATTATTAATTAAAATTTTATGCAGATGAAAACACTACAGATAAATGTTCCTGAAGACGTTGATTTGAAAGATTACGATTTTTCGATGATCATTGCGTCAAAACTTTATGAAGACGGAAAGTTATCAGCAGGGCAAGCAGCTATTATGGCGGGATTATCAAAGAGAGCCTTTATCGAATTATTGGGCAGATATGGAGTTTCTGTCTTTAGCACATCATTGTCCGACTTAGAATCAGATATTTCAAATGCATAAGGTTGTAATTTCTGACACAAGCTGCTTAATTATTCTTCACGAAATTCTTGATGATTTGAAAGCAAGGAAATTAGCCGCCAAATTGAACCTGCGGTTTACTGGTACACTTGGTGTTATTCACAGAGCAAAGCAAATTGGTGCCATCGAAAAGGTGAGACCAATCATAGAAAAGTTGCTTGCAACAGATTTTAGGATTTCCGGAAACATTGTAGCCGAATTGCTTCGAAAAAACAATGAAATCTTGTGAAAAATTGGGTGGCAAAATTATTTTGAATTTGGCAAGTACAAACTCATCCTCAACTCCGATTC
>Ga0172370_10008742_pt1 | contig 12050 bp, 5 predicted proteins | sample LakKiv5m_FD_114538 | JGI IMG/M metagenome (GOLD analysis project Ga0172370, IMG submission 114538) | Freshwater microbial communities from Kabuno Bay, South-Kivu, Congo - kab_022012_11.5m | ecosystem: Environmental > Aquatic > Freshwater > Lake | place: Democratic Republic of the Congo...
CCGAGCTCATGGCTGAGACAGTGCCCAGATCGTTACACCATTCGTGCAGGTCGGAACTTACCCGACAAGGAATTTCGCTACCTTAGGACCGTTATAGTTACGGCCGCCGTTTACTGGGGCTTCGATTCAAAGCTTTGCCTTACGACTAACCTCTCCTCTTAACCTTCCAGCACCGGGCAGGTGTCAGACCCTATACATCATCTTACGATTTAGCAGAGTCCTGTGTTTTTGCTAAACAGTCGCCTGGGCCAATTCACTGCGGCCTTCCCTGATTGCTCAGGATTAGGCGCCTCTTTTCCCGAAGTTACGAGGCTAATTTGCCGAGTTCCTTAGCCATGAATCACTCGAGCACCTTAGGATATTCTCCTCGACTACCTGTGTCGGTTTACGGTACGGGTAATATTCAATATAGTTTAGAGGTTTTTCTTGGAAGCATGATTAGGGTCATTGTCCACTCGCCCGAAGGTTTGTGGTACTATCAAGTTTCAGCATCAATGACGGATTTACCAATCAAAGATATACCTAAGCTTTTCAACGTACTATTCCGTCAGTACGCAGACCTTTCACTTCTTCGTCCCCCCATCACAGAGAATATTAGTACAGGAATATTAACCTGTTATCCATCGACTACCCCTTTCGGGTTGATCTTAGGACCCGACTAACCCTGATCCGATTAGCGTTGATCAGGAAACCTTAGTCTTACGGTGTGCAGATTTCTCGTCTGCATTGTCGTTACTTATGCCTACATTTTCTTTTCCTGATTCTCCAAAGTATTTCACAATACTTCTTCACTGAAACAGGAATGCTCTCCTACCTTCCGATAAATCGGAATCATAGTTTCGGTAATATGCTTAATGCCCGTTTATTATTTGCGCCCGATCGCTCGACCAGTGAGCTGTTACGCACTCTTTAAATGAATGGCTGCTTCCAAGCCAACATCCTGGCTGTTATAGCAATTGGACCTCATTTAACCAACTTAGCATATATTTAGGGACCTTAACTGATGATCTGGGTTGTTCCCCTTTTGGCACCGGACCTTAGCACCCAATGCCTCACTCCTGAATAAATGTCATAGCATTCGGAGTTTGCCTTGGTTTGGTAGGCGATGAAGCCCCCTAGCCAAAACAGTGGCTCTACCTCTATGACAATAAGTTCAAGGCTGCTCCTAAAAGCATTTCGGAGAGAACGAGCTATTTCCCAGTTTGATTGGCCTTTCACCCCTACCCACAGGTCATCCTGTAGCTTTTCAACGCTAATAAGTTCGGACCTCCATGTCGTGTTACCGACACTTCATCCTGCCCATGGGTAGATCACTAGGTTTCGCGTCTACCCCCACTGACTATGTGCTCTGTTAGAACTCGCTTTCGCTGCGGCTTCTCAGTTAAAAAATTAACCTTGCCAGTGAGGAGTAACTCGTAGGCTCATTATGCAAAAGGCACGCAGTCATCCCGACAAGTCGGGACTCCTACCGCTTGTAGGCGTACGATTTCAGGTTCTATTTCACTCCCCTGTTCGGGGTTCTTTTCACCTTTCCTTTACAGTACTTGTTCGCTATCGGTCTTTCAGGAGTATTTAGCCTTGCCAGATGGTGCTGGCAGATTCCCACAGGATTTCTCCGGTCCCGTGGTACTCAGGATACTATCTAATTTATAACACTTTACGTGTACGGGACTGTCACCCGCTATGGTGAAGTTTTCCAAAATACTTCTACTTTAGTTTTATAAATATTATGATAGTCCTACAACCCCAATTTTGCCGAGACAAAACTGGTTTGGGCTGTTCCCTTTTCGCTCGCCACTACTAAGAGAATCACTAATTGTTTTCTTTTCCACTGCCTACTTAGATGTTTCAGTTCAGCAGGTTAGCTTCCCGATAAATCGGGATATCCGCAAGCGGATGGGTTTCCCCATTCGGATATCTCCGGATCAAAGGTTATTCGGCACCTACCCGGAGCTTAACGCAGCCTATCACGTCCTTCATCGCCTCTGAAAGCCAAGGCATTCTTCGTACGCCCTTAATTACTTTCTAAAAATTTTGATTAAGATCAGTAAGTAAAAGAACTTATTTTAAGGCCAAATGCCTATATAGTGGAGAATATCGGGCTCGAACCGATGACCTTCTGCGTGCAAGGCAGACGCTCTAGCCAACTGAGCTAATTCCCCTTTATTTCTCGTAGTCCCGCGCAGATTTGAACTGCGGACCCCTACATTATCAGTGTAGTGCTCTAACCAACTGAGCTACGGGACTATAGAAAGATAGGGGTAAAAATAAAAAAGGTTGTGAAGCATAAGGTAAGAGCGAAATAACTCTAAAAAGGAGGTGTTCCAGCCGCACCTTCCGGTACGGCTACCTTGTTACGACTTAGCCCCAGTCATCGAGTTTACCTTGGGCGACTCCTTACGGTTATCGACTTCAGGTACCTCCGACTCCCATGGCTTGACGGGCGGTGTGTACAAGGCCCGGGAACGTATTCACCGCACCATTGCTGATATGCGATTACTAGCGAATCCAACTTCATGGAGTCGAGTTGCAGACTCCAATCCGAACTGAGGCTACTTTTAGGGATTAGCTTCCTGTCGCCAGGTGGCAACCCTCTGTAGTAGCCATTGTAGTATGTGTGTAGCCCTGGGCGTAAGGGCCATGCGGACTTGACATCATCCCCTCCTTCCTCACTGCTTACGCAGGCAGTTTTCTTAGAGTGCTCAGCTTTAACTGTTAGCAACTAAGAATAGGGGTTGCGCTCGTTGAGGGACTTAACCCGACACCTCACGGCACGAGCTGACGACAGCCATGCAGCACCTTGCTTTGTGCCCCGAAGGGAATCCCGGTTTCCCGGGAGGTCACGCGCATTCTAGCCCAGGTAAGGTTCCTCGCGTATCATCGAATTAAACCACATACTCCTCCGCTTGTGCGGGCCCCCGTCAATTCCTTTGAGTTTTAACCTTGCGGCCGTACTCCCCAGGTGGAACACTTAACGCTTTTGCTTGGACACGTATAGCTAGGCTACACACGTCTAGTGTTCATCGTTTAGGGCGTGGACTACCAGGGTATCTAATCCTGTTTGCTCCCCACGCTTTCGTGCCTCAGTGTCAATAATAGTCTAGCGAGCTGCCTTCACAATTGGTGTTCTGTATCATATCTAAGCATTTCACCGCTACATGATACATTCCACCCGCCTCGACTATATTCAAGTAAGACAGTTTTAATGGCAGTTTCCCAGTTAAGCTGGAAGATTTCACCACTAACTTATCAAACCACCTACGCACCCTTTAAACCCAGTAAATCCGGATAACGCTTGGACCCTACGTATTACCGCGGCTGCTGGCACGTAGTTAGCCGGTCCTTATTCTTCTGGTACCGTCAGTTCACCTAAAAAGGTTATTTTCGTCCCAGATAAAAGCAGTTTACAACTCATAGAGCTTTCAATCCTGCACGCGGCATGGCTGGGTCAGACTTTCGTCCATTGCCCAATATTCCCTACTGCTGCCTCCCGTAGGAGTCTGGCCCGTGTCTCAGTGCCAGTGTGGCTGATCATCCTCTCAGACCAGCTACCCATCGAAGCCTTGGTGAGCCGTTACCATCACCAACTAGCTAATGGGCCGCATGCCCATCCCTAACTGCCGGAACTTTAATCAAAAAACCATGCGATTTTAAGATATTATGGGGTATTAATTTCGATTTCTCGGAGCTATTCCCCGGTTAGGGGTAGGTTACATACGTGTTACTCACCCGTACGCCACTCTCATATCGATTGCTCGATATTTACCGTTCGACTTGCATGTATTAAGCCTGCCGCTAGCGTTCATCCTGAGCCAGGATCAAACTCTTCATAGTAAATTTGATTTTTCGTATTTTACTCAGTACCTTACGCTTTTTTCACAACCTTTTAAAGAACTTTATTGTTAACCCTTGTGGTTACGTTCAAATTTTGAAATTTAAAAAGGACTGCAAAGATGAAATGCTTATTTCGATTATGCAAATTTTTTTTAAATTTTTTTTGATTCCCTCTTTTGGTTATCATTCCCCATATTTTTGGGGATGCAAAGGTATGGATAAATTTAATATTGCAAAATTTTTTTTATTTCTTTATTAATTAATCAAATTTTATCCTAACTTATTGATATAGTCCTATTTACAATTCATTTTAATTTAAGGTTGTAAAACTTAAGTTGAATGCATAGTTTGTAAAAGCTTAAAAAGTGGTAAAAACAATGTTAAAATGAACAGAAATTCATATTACTTATTAAATATTAAAGCAATCCATTGTATTAAGATTAACTATAGAATTACTAAAGTCGTAAAGAGAAATAAAATAACAAATGCATAAAAATTGTATCTACTGGATGGTATTGTTTTATAAATTTGCGACCTTAAAAATTATCAAATCTAAAAGTAATAAACATGAATGATTATAAAATAGCCAATCTTGCTCTTGCTGAGTTTGGAAAAACTGAGATAGAATTAGCTGAAAAAGAGATGCCAGGTTTGATGGCAATACGAGAAAAATATTCAAAAGAAAAGCCCTTGTCAGGTGTAAGAATTAGTGGTTCTTTACACATGACCATTCAAACAGCAGTGTTAATTGATACATTAAAGGCACTGGGTGCAAATGTAAGGTGGGCAAGTTGTAATATTTTCAGTACACAAGACCATGCAGCCGCAGCTATTGTTAAATATTCGGAAGTTCCAGTATTTGCATGGAAGGGAGAGAGTCTTGAAGACTACTGGTGGTGTACATCCAAAGCTCTTGATTTTGGAAATGGAAAAGGACCACAGTTAATTGTAGATGATGGAGGAGATGCTACATTGTTGATACATTGGGGATTTAAAAGCGAACAAGACCCATCATTTTTGGAACAAATCCCAAATAATAAAGAAGAAGAAATTATTTTAAATACACTGAAAAAGATAAAAGAAACTGACCCTACAAGGTGGACACGTGTTGTAAATGAAATCAGAGGTGTGTCAGAAGAAACAACAACTGGAGTTCACAGACTGTATCAAATGCATGAAAAAGGTGAGTTATTGTTTCCTGCAATTAATGTTAATGATTCAGTAACAAAATCGAAATTTGATAATAAATATGGTTGCCGTGAATCGTTAGTTGATGCTATAAAAAGGGCAACTGATGTAATGATATCAGGAAAGGTTGCAGTTGTTTGCGGCTATGGTGATGTTGGAAAAGGCTCAGCACAATCGTTAAGTGCAAATGGTGCAAGAGTGATTGTTACAGAAATTGATCCGATATGTGCATTGCAGGCATCAATGGAAGGTTATGAGGTAAAAACTGTTGAAGATTGCCTTTCAGAAGCAGATATTTTTGTTACAGCAACCGGAAATAAAGATATCATTACTGCTGAGCACATGTCGAAGATGAAAGATCTGGCAATCGTATGTAACATCGGGCATTTTGACAATGAAATTCAGGTCAATGAATTGGAAAACTGGCCTGGTATAAATAAGTTTAATATAAAGCCTCAGGTTGACAGATATATTTTCCCTGACGGCCATTCCATTATTCTTTTAGCAGAAGGCCGTTTAGTAAATTTAGGCTGTGCAATGGGTCATCCCTCGTTTGTTATGAGTAATTCATTTGCAAACCAAACATTAGCACAGATAGATCTTTGGAAAAATAATTACAAAACAGGTGTTTACAGGCTATCAAAAAAACTGGACGAAGAAGTAGCACGTTTACATCTCGAAAAAATTGGTGTTAAGTTGACAAAACTCACAAAAGAACAAGCCGCTTATATTGGAGTAAATGTAAATGGACCTTACAAAAGCGACCATTACAGATATTAAAAAGAATATGACCCGATTAAGTGTTAATATCAATAAAATTGCCTTATTGCGAAACAGCAGAGGTGGACAGTTGCCAGATGTTATAAAAACAGCTCTTGATTGCGAAAGATATGGAGCAGAGGGCATAACTGTACACCCCAGACCTGATGAAAGACATATTCGCTATCAGGATGTCCTGGATCTTAAAGAGGTAATAAAGACAGAATTAAATGTAGAGGGAAATCCAGTTGATAAGTTTGTAGAATTAATCCATACAGTACATCCTGCACAGGTTACATTAGTACCAGACGCACCAAATGCATTGACAAGTAATCAGGGTTGGAACACCATCAGACATTACAAATTCTTATCAGAAATAATAAGTGAATTTAAAAGAATTGGAGTCAGGGTATCTATTTTTATTGACCCTGAAGAAAAATTTGTTGAAGGAGCAAAAGAATGTAATGCCGACAGAATTGAACTTTACACTGAATCTTATGCAAAAGATTATTTAATCAATCCAGAAAAGTCAATTGAGAAGTATATTAATTCAGCCAAAAAAGCAATTGAATTAGGCATAGGGATAAATGCAGGACATGATTTGAATTTACATAATCTTAAATATTTTAGGGTGAATATTCCAAATTTGCTGGAGGTTTCAATTGGTCATGCATTAATTTCTGACTCAATTTATTTTGGACTTGAAAATACTATTCAATTATATTTGCGGGAGTTAAAATAGATTTGCATTCAAATTTAAAAGACGAATAATTAAAGTAAAATATGTTAGACAATCAATTAATTTTTTTAAAGAGTAAAAAAGGTAGAAAGGCATATTCATTACCAGAAAATAATGTACCTGATTATACACATTTGCTTTCTGCCAAATTAAAAAGAACAAGTAAAATCGATCTTCCAGAGGTTAGTGAAAATGAATTGCAGCGGCACATGGTAAATTTATCATCAAAAAATTACCATATCGATAAGAATATGTATCCTTTGGGTTCCTGCACAATGAAATATAATCCTAAGGTAAATGAACACACTGTTCGATTCGAGGGATTTTCTCAAATTCATCCAATGCAAACAGATGAAAGTGTACAGGGAGCACTGGAATTAATGTATAATTTACAAAAATATTTAGCAGAGATTTCAGGAATGAAGGCCATTTCACTACAACCAGCAGCAGGAGCACATGGTGAATTTGCCGGCATTCTGACAATCAGAAAATATCATGAAAATACAGGAGAACTTGAAAAAAGAAAAATAATATTAGTACCCAATTCTGCTCATGGAACAAATCCTGCAAGTGCTGCAATGTGTGGTTTTAAAATTGTTTCAGTAAATTCATTAGAAAACGGACAGGTTGACATTTCAGACTTAAAAACCAAACTCAATGATGAGGTAGCAGGAATGATGCTTACAAATCCGAATACTGTCGGAATATTTGAATCAAACATTTCAAAAATTTGTGAGCTGGTGCATAATGCAGGTGGTTTAATGTATATGGATGGTGCAAATCTTAATGCTATACTTGGTATTTGCCGACCCGGAGATATGGGCTTTGATGTCATGCATTTTAACCTACATAAAACATTTTCGACCCCTCATGGAGGCGGAGGGCCAGGTTCCGGTCCAATTGGTGTTGGGGAAAAACTAATCAACTTTTTACCTAAACCAATTGTTGAAGAAAAAGATGGAAAATTTGCATTAAATTGCGAATGCAAAAATTCTATTGGCCGATTACATGCTTTTTGGGGCAATTTTGGCATGATGGTAAGAGCATACACATATATTTGTTTCCATGGAAGCAGAGGGTTAAGGGAGGTATCTGAAAATGCTATTATTAATGCAAACTATATACTTCATACCTTAAAAGACTATTATGACGCACCTTATGCTCAGGAAAAGATTATGCATGAAGCAATTTTATCAAGCCATACTTTAAAGAAAAAATTTGATGTCAGCACATTAGATGTTGCAAAACGCCTGATGGATTATAATTTTCATCCACCAACCGTATATTTTCCACTTATTGTACATGAATGCCTGATGATAGAACCAACCGAAACAGAGAGTCTTGAAAGAATTGATATGTTTTGTGAGGCAATGATAAATATTGCAAAAGAAGCAGAAACCAATCCTGATCTTGTGAAATCCGCTCCAAATAATCTACCAACAGGCAGATTGGATGATGCTTATGCAGCAAAATATATTAATGTTTGTTGCCTGATTGACAACAACTAACATTCTTTTTCAAGCGGAATGATTGTTGCAGAAAAGGCAATTTTCATTTTTTTATCTTCAAAAATTATTGATATATGAAAGCCAAAGTCGATGCATTATTGGATAATTGGATCGAAAGAGAGAAAGCTGCAAGCAAACTTTCAGCAATTGTTAGTGATCTATGGTTTAACAAATCCATCGAATTAGTACTCTTCAGAAAAAAACTTTTTGATAAGGGTATAGATATGATTCTTCAACATCATAAACTTGCAAGAACCATTACTAAAAAAGAACTTTATGTTTTTGACACACTCCAAATTGCAGAAGCTATTCAAAATATGGATATTGTTCCTTCAAAGATAGATATAGGGATTTTAACATCTGCATGGTTTGATGAAAAATCAACAAAAGGTAACACTGCAATTCAATTTGTTGAAAACAAATTAAAACCTTTAACTGAAAAAGATAAATTTCATTTAAAACCAAGAGATATTGTATTATTTGGTTTTGGCAGGATTGGAAGGATTGCAGCCAGAATTATAATAAACCAGACTGGTAAGGGAGAGCAATTGCGATTGAAAGCAATTGTTGTACGTGGTAAAATGGATAATGCTCAAATTCAGAAACGTGCTGAATTACTAAGAAATGATTCGATAATTGGCACTTTCAGTGGAACAATTGATGAAGATTATGAAAATGAGGGCATTATTATTAATGGACAATTTGTAAAAATAATTTGTAGTGATAGCCAGACAGATATTGATTATACCAAATATGGTATAAGTAACGCTCTGTTAATTGATAATACAGGTGCATGGCGCGACAGAGAAGGCCTGAACCGACATTTGGAAGCTAAAGGTATTTCCAAAGTACTTTTAACGGCACCAGGGAAAGGCAATATCCCAAATGTTGTATTTGGAGTAAACCACGATAATTATCCTATTGAAAGTGAAAATATTTTTTCAGCAGCATCGTGTACAACAAACGCTATAGTCCCTCCATTAAAAGTAATTGATGAAGAAATAGGAATTGAATTTGGACATATTGAAACCATACACAGCTACACAAATGATCAAAATTTACTCGATAATTACCATAAAAAATACCGCAGAGGACGAGCAGCAGCATTAAATCTGGTTATTACCGAAACGGGAGCTGGCTCAGCTGTTTCAAAAGCATTACCGCAATTAAAAGGAAAATTAACTGGAAATGCAGTCAGAATACCAACACCAAATGGTTCATTAGCAATTTTAAATCTTAATCTTAAACAAGAAACAACAAAAGAAGAAATAAACAGCCTATTAAAATATCACTCATTACATGGCAATCTGGTTGAGCAACTTGACTTTTCAGAAAGTGAAGAGTTGGTTTCCAGTGATATTTTAGGCGACAGTCATACTTCCATTGTAGATGGGGCTGCAACCATTGTGAGTGAAAATAAACGGAATGTTATACTTTATGTATGGTATGACAACGAATGGGGATATACCGAACAGGTAATCCGATATGCAAAACACATTGCAGAAGTAAGAAGACCTACTATTTTGTAATTATTCTTTGCATATTTTAGGATTCTGTAAATTATTTAAATTTGCAGAAAAACAAAAATGACAAGAAATATTAGTTTTTTAACAGCAATAGCCTTGATAATTTCAGTGCTGTTGTTGTATTGCGAACCAGTTCTAAAACCAGAACATCCTAACGTTGATAGGTTAGTAAAAATTCCTAAAGATATTGTGAAAGGAACACCTGCGAATGATGCTCATCCTCCGGTTTTACATTCTTCTGAGTTTGAAAATCCAATACCATTAGATTCAATAATAAATACAGCAGGTGCAGAAGATTCACCATTTATTCTTCCAGATGGAAACACTTTATATTTTTTCTTTACACCAGATGTCAGGATTGACCCAAGCAAACAGCTATTGGATAGTGTTACAGGAATATGGGTTTCAAAAAAAGAAAATGATAAATGGCAAAAAGCAAAAAGATTGTGGCTTACTGAGCCTGGTAAACTTGCATTAGATGGTGCAGTATGTATCCAAAATAATGAAATGTGGTTTGCCTCAGCTCGTGAAGGTTATTCAGGGATAAATATGTTCACTGCAGAATTGGTGGGCAATGAATGGAAAAACTGGCAATATACAGGTGACAGGCTTATGAAAGAAATTCAAATCGGAGAAGTACATATCATCGGAAATAATCTTTATTTTCACTCTGGCAGAGACGGTGGAAAAGGCAACTATGATATATGGATGACCACCCGTTCTAACAATTTGTGGAGCGACCCTGTCAACTTAGAAATATTAAATACAACAGAAATGGATGGTTTTCCATATTTATCTGAAGATGAAAATGAAATTTGGTTTACAAGAACCTATTTGGGGACACCTGCCGTTTTCCGATCTAAAAAAATTAATAACACATGGCAAACACCTGAACTAATTATCTCTCAATTTGCTGGCGAACCTACACTTGACCACAGAGGTAATCTTTATTTTGTACATCATTACTATAAAAATAATGTAATGATAGAAGCAGATATTTATATTGCTAAAAAAAAATAATAGACCTCATTAAAAATTGTTAATAAATTAAATTAAACATTGATTTAAACTTGAAATAAACCAATATTTTTGCAAAAAAATAAATATTTTTCTGATGAAAAAAATTTCTGTTTTAAGTATTTCCTTAATAATTGGATTAACTCAAAATGTCTTTTCACAAGGTATTTATAACAATGGAAATTACCTGATAGTACCTTCAGGAAGTGAAGTTAGAACTTCGAACTACACAAATGGAAGCTCAGGTAGTTTAACCTTAGGTGGCAACATTTATATATCAGGAAACTGGACAAACAATAAAGGTTCAGTTCTTACACTAAGTTCAGGAACAGTAACGCTAAACGGTGATGGCAGCAGCAATCAACAAATCAGTGGAAGTGATTTAACAGAATTTTATAATTTTACTATTGCATCAGGGGCAAAAGTTGAAATTCCAGTTTTAAAGGTATTAAAAGTTACCAATACCTTAACCAATAGCAATGCTACATATAACAATCTGGTATTGAAATCAAATTCATCTGGAACTGCTTATTTAATCAATTCTACATCAGGTGTTAAAGGCACTCAGGAATTGTTTATAACTTACGATAAATACCATCTTTATTCATCTTCTATTAATAATGCCGCATTTCCATTCAGCAATGCAAGTGATTATGCAAATACCAATTCATGGAGTGAAAGCACTCAGCAATGGGTACGTCAGTTGTCGAATCTTACTAATGCAAAGGGTTATGCCATTTATGCCAATAGTTCAGACAAAACACTTAGCACAACAGGCGAATTTAATGCAGGAACCATTAACTTTGCTGTTGCACATACCGACCTCAATTCAAATACAATGCTTGATGATGAAGAGGGCTGGAATTTAACAGGTAATCCTTACCCATGCCCTGTTTCAATAATTTCCTTCACCGGAGCAAACAACACTCTGATAAGCGGTACCATTTATATTTTTGACCATTACAATTCATCGAGCTATGGTTCAGGCTATAATTCTCAGGATTATATAGCAACTAATGGTTCGGGAAGTGTTACAACCAGAGCTCATTCAGGAGGAGTAACTGTTACAGATATAGCACCAGGTCAAGGGTTTTTTGTCAGATCATTGAATGGTACAAGCGGGAACATTTCTTTTACACATTCACAAAAAAATACAAATTCATCCACTTTTTACACACCAGACCCATTTCCTCCAAAACGTCTATATCTGGGTTTATGGGATGAAAAAAACAATTATAACAAGCTTTTGATTGCTATGAAAGAAGATGCAACAATGGGTATTGACAATATGTATGACGGATATAAACTACAGGGAAATCCGAATCTTTCCTTTTACAGCTTGATATCAGGAGAAAAACAAGGTTTCGTAATTCAAACTATACCTGTTTTCACCGAAAGTGTTTGCATTCCCTTAGGCTTGTATGCAGGCAATGGTGGTAAATATCTGTTTGAGCTTGATACAATGGAAAACTTTGAGCC
>Ga0172370_10008747_pt1 | contig 12047 bp, 10 predicted proteins | sample LakKiv5m_FD_114538 | JGI IMG/M metagenome (GOLD analysis project Ga0172370, IMG submission 114538) | Freshwater microbial communities from Kabuno Bay, South-Kivu, Congo - kab_022012_11.5m | ecosystem: Environmental > Aquatic > Freshwater > Lake | place: Democratic Republic of the Congo...
GAAACTGTGAAGGTACTTCCTTTGCCAACCACACTAGTAACCGATAATTCTCCATTGCTTCGGGTAATAAGGTCTTTGCACAAAATTAATCCCAATCCTGTACCGGCTTCACCACTTGTTCCGGTCCTGGTATACTTGATGTTTATATTAAACAATTTAGGAAGGTCTTCCGGAGGGATTCCGATACCTGAATCGACGATATGTATCAGACCTTTTTCGCCGGAAGTCTCAAGCTTAATTAAGATCATTCCGCTGTGATGCGAGAATTTTATGGCATTGGCCAACAAATTGCGGATTACAATGCTCAGAATATTGCGATTTGCGATAAGCCGAAGATTTTTATGACCTTCAACCACAATGTGTAAATTTTTGTCGCGGGCAGCCATGTCAAAAACCGGAAGAATTTCTGCAATGATGCTATCAGGATGCACTTCTTCGGGTTTCACTTCTGTTGAATTGCGTTGCGACCTTGCCCAGGCCAATAAATCTTCCAGAATACCAGCGCCCATATCACCAGCCTGCAGAATACTGGTGGCCATCAATTTAACTTCTTCTGGAGTGAAAATATCAATATCCTCCGACAGTAAACGGGCAAAACTCAAAATCTGGTGAAAAGGTGTTCTTAAATCATGTGCAATAATCGACATTAATTTATCCTTCTGACTATTAAGCTCTACCAGTTCCTTTTGAGAATTATGTAGCTCCGCAATAAGATTTTGCGACTCATTTTCTAGTATTTTCCGCGAAGTAATATCATGCAATACAATCAGAAATCCTTTTTTTTGACTATTGCTATCCTGTATAACTGCCAATGAAATTCTGAACCATACTTCTGTTTCGCCGGCCTTTAATTCAGATTCGCTCTGGTTATTTGCCAACTGACCGGCACAAAAGTCGTAAAGCCATTGGATATCCCTCAGGTCACTGAAATGCGATCTATCATCGAGATTGAGTAATCTCATGGCAGAACTATTGCTATATAATATTTTATAATCCTGATCTGTGATCAGAACGCCATCCTGCATTATTTCAGCAATTTTATGCCTGGCAAGTGGTAAAATATGGAAAATTTGATATCTATAAATTCCGAACAATAGAATTAGCCCGGTAAGTACAAAACTAATCACGGTAATGTCGAGTCCCTCGAGGGGTGAAATGCCGATAGCGTATAAAAATGTGGCAATAAATGGGAATACACCAGCTAGAATTACAAACCTGGCCTGCCCCCGGTATACAACCGGCATATTTGGTAAAGCACGAACAATCAACACTATGCTGAGCAGCACAAGTAAGAGCGAATATACGATCATGCCGAAGAAACCAATACCATGATGGTAAACCAGAATATTATTGCCGGCTTCGCTCCATTCAAACCCTTTCCAAATCAGGTGGTGATATTTATTGGTAAAAGCGAGGATGATAATCAATGCCGGGAAAATCCAAAAAATATACATATTGCGATTGAACCACCGGCTGGTCTTTGCTGAAAATCCGAGTGAATATCTGAAAAAGAATACTGCACAGGTGCAGGCTCCGATATATTCAATGGAAGACCAAACTACTTTAGATGACAAAGAGGTAACTGCCGATTCGATTGATGCAGAAAAGGCCCATTCAGCAATCATTATCATCATAAATGTGAAATAAACATGACCTTTTGTATATCCTTTCAGATAACTATATACACTAACCCCACCTACAATCAGGAAGTTAAAAAGCAAAATCCAGAAAATGGTATTAAACACGAAATCCATATTTCAAACTGTTCAGAAATCAGATTATTATTCACTTAATCGCATTTCGGCCAACAGGTCATTGCTGCAATACAAATATAGACTGATTCTGTTTAATCGTAGAATTCAATTTTACAAAGCAAACTGATGTTTTGTTTTTTTAAGAATTGCCATATAATTTTAATGATGATAAGTATAACAAACCCCAGGGTTTGTCTGTTTATATTGAATTAAATTCACAAGCTGAGCAACAAATTAATTGAAATTGTTCTAACTTTGTCAACAACAAGTTTGCAATTTCCACACAACCACATTACAAACGACACATTTTTATGGATACAAAGATGAACGACATTATTTTGGTTCCAACCGATTTCTCGGAAGTATGCGCCAATGCAGCTAATCAGGCCGCAGAAGCAGCCAAGTTACTGAATATGAAGGTTATGCTATTGCATATCATTAACAGCGACACCAAAGCTTTCCTGAAAAATGAAAACCTTACCCAGGGATCGATTGACGAAAAATTACAGGAAATTGCATCGCAGTTAACTTCGAAGTTTGGCATTGAAGCCGGATTCATGACCCGCGAAGGAAGTATTTTTACCGAAATAGGTGAAGTAGTTAAAGATTTGGGGGCCAGCATGGTTTACCTTGGAACGCACGGGAAAGTGGGATTGCAGCACCTTACCGGCAGCTACGCGCTTAAAGTAGTTACATCGTCGGCAGCTCCTACTATTGTTGTTCAAAAGCGACCATTCTCTGAAGGGTACAAACAAATTGTGCTTCCGATTACCAGTGAAGCAGGTCCGCTCGAAAAAACGCGCTGGGCAGTATATATTGCCAGGCAGTTTAATGCAACCATTCACATATACCTAGTGAGTGATGCCAGCAGCGAAGTTTATAATGCTTCAAAACAAATTGCCGATTACCTTGCCAAAAACAATGTAAAATATACTGAAAGAAGTGCTGAGAAGAGTGGAAATTTTGCCAAGCAGGTTATTGATTATTCAACCGGGCTCAATGCCGACCTTATTATGATTATGACCAATCCTGATAAAGGCTTAGGAACTTTTCTGCTAGGGAGTTATGACGAAGATATTATTTTTAATACCAGTCAGATTCCGGTTATGTGTATCAATCCCCGTAAATTTAACTACGAAGTATTGGGCCTGTAAACCGAATCACATACAAAAAAGGCTCCGGAATGCCGGAGCCTTTTTTGTACAACATAATTCTGATTTTAAATTTTCAGTGAATCAAATGGTATGAGCCTAAGCAATCTGACTGAATTTATTGTTGAGAAAATGCGGCGGGAGCTGCCTCAATACATTGTTTATCACAGTGTTGAACACACTATTGATGTACATGATGCCGCTGTTAGGCTAGCATTACTTGAAGGGCTTGATGAACAGAAAATCAGACTATTAAGAGCGGCAGCTCTGTTTCACGATTCCGGAATTACACGTAGTTTTAACGATCACGAATCAATTTCAGCTGAAATTGCTTCAGAATATTTGCCCTCATTCGGTTTTAATGAATCTGAAATCGGTGAAATCCGGGAAATGATTATCGCCACCAAACTACCGCAGGTTGCGCATACCAAAGCTCAGGAGATACTTTGTGATGCAGACCTTGATTACCTTGGCAGGAACGACTTTTTCATCATAGGTCAGAAACTTCGTCTTGAATGGGAGCTTACCGGTCGAAAAATAAACCTCTGCGATTGGTATATCATTCAGATGGAATTCCTGAGAAATCATCGCTATTTTACTGAATCGGCCAAAAATCTCAGAACTGAACAAAAAAACAGGAATCTTTACGAAATTGAGCATTTGTGCACCTTTCGCTGTAATGACAAACCTGATCATTAACACATCGAGCTTACAAATATGACCAGAGATGAAGCGGGCAGAGAAATTGCCGGATTAATTTCTGTAATCAACGAACATAATTACAGATATTATCAACTGGCTGAACCAGTAATCAGTGATTACGAGTTTGATCAGTTACTTAAACGGCTTGAATTTCTTGAGCAACAATTTCCTGATCTTATTACACCCAACAGCCCTACGCAGCGAGTTGGCGGAGAAATAACCCGTCAGTTTGAAACGGTATATCACACCTATCCTATGCTTTCACTTGATAATACTTATTCGGAAGGTGAATTGCGTGATTTTGACTCCCGAACACTTCGATTACTGCAGGAACCCTGTGAATATGTATGTGAACTCAAAATTGATGGAGTATCGATCAGTCTTATTTATGAGAACGGGACACTCCGCAAAGCCATAACCAGAGGTGATGGAGTGCGAGGTGATGATGTAACTACCAATGCAAGAACAATTCGTGGGATTCCACTTAAACTTTCAGGGGATGATTTTCCGGATTTTTTTGAAGTCAGAGGTGAAATATTTATGCCCCGTGCCGGTTTTGATAAAATGAACCGCGATCGGGAAGAGATAGGAGAACCGGCGTTTGCTAACCCAAGAAACGCCACCGCAGGAACGCTTAAAATGCAAGACTCAGCCTTAGTAGCAAAACGTCCGCTCGATATTTATGTATATTATCTTCTGGGTGAATCACTGAGTGGGAAAACTCACTTTGAACGGTTGTCGCAACTAAAGTCATGGGGATTTAAAGTAAGTGATGTAAAAGCCCGCTGTAAAAACATCGATGAAGTAATTAGTTTTATCCATGAAATAGGGTTACGCCGTTCAGAGCTTCCTTTTGATATAGATGGGGTTGTAATTAAAGTAAATAGTATATACCAGCAGGAAAAGCTGGGCCTCACCTCTAAATCTCCAAGGTGGGCAATTGCATATAAATTCAAGGCAGAAGAAGCTGTTACGAAACTTGTTTCAATCGACTTTCAGGTTGGCCGTACCGGAGCGGTTACCCCTGTAGCTAATCTTGAACCCGTATTTTTAGCAGGTACAACTGTAAAAAGAGCTACCCTGCATAACGAAGACATCATTAAGTCGCTTGATTTGCGCATGGGTGATTATGTTTTTGTAGAAAAAGGCGGCGAAATTATCCCTAAAATAACTGCCGTTGATATTTCCAAAAGGAATACTGACTCTTTGGAAGTCAAATTTATTACCCATTGTCCTGAGTGTGGCAGTGAACTTGTACGTAATAGTGGTGAAGCAGCATGGTATTGTCCGAACGAAAACGGATGCCCACCACAGATCAAAGGCCGGCTCGTTCATTTTATTGGCCGGAAAGCAATGAATATTGATAGTTTGGGTGAAGGAAAAATCGAAATGCTTTTCGACAATGGCCTTGTTAAAGATATTGCTGATTTGTACGATTTAAGTTACGAACAACTTATTGGGCTCGAAAAAGTTATAACTGACAATCAGGAGAAAGAGAAAAAAATTAGCTTCCGTGAAAAGACTGTGTCCAATATTCTTGCGGGCATCGAAAAATCGAAAGAAACCAGTTTCGAAAAGGTACTTTTTGCCCTCGGAATACGATTTGTGGGCGAAACTGTGGCACGTAAACTTGCATCACATTTTGGCAATATCGATAATTTAATGAAAGCAACTGCAACTGATCTGGTTGCAGTTGACGAAATAGGCGAAAAAATTGCGGCCAGCCTGTTAAATCATTTCAAAATCAATTCGAATCTGACAATTATTGAACGCTTGCGCAAAGCTGGTCTTCATTTCGAAATAAGCAGCAATCAGCGCAATAAGGTTTCGTCGTCACTTGAAGGCCTGACATTGGTTGTTAGCGGTGTATTTAGTAAATTTACCCGTGATGGCATCAAGAAAACAATCGAAGAACATGGCGGAAAAGTTGGAAGCTCTGTTTCAGCAAAAACTTCATTTTTGGTTGCAGGTGAAAATATGGGACCGGAAAAGCGCCGTAAAGCCGAATCACTTAAGGTAAAAATTATCACCGAAGATGATTTTATTCAGCTGCTTCAACAATAAAAAGCCGTCGGCTTAAAACCAGTCGACGGCTTTTTATTATAATGAAGAAACTTCAGAGCGCTCTTATTTGACTGGCCCCGCTGGATTTCTTGTCTGCAACCGATGGCGAGCCCTTATAGGACACCATGCTGGCACCACTCGCATCAATGGTTAATTTTTCTGCTACATTTACATCTATATGGCACGCACCGCTGCATTCCAAATCGGCTTGTTTTACCATCAAATCGAGAGCGTCTAATTTGCACGCCCCGCTGGCTTCAAGTTGCATTACATCAGTATTACCAGATAATTTAACATCTGTTGCCCCACTAAAATCGAGATTGAGCGTAACAACACTGGTTTCTATTTCAGCCTTGCTAGCTCCACTAAAATCCAACTCAAGCATATTTGATTTCAGAACATTTGAAGAACTTATTCTGACAGCTCCTGATGCTTCAATAGCATTTAGCTGATTGTATGTAAGTTTAATGTTAATTGGTTTTTCATGGTTTTTTGAATTACCAAACGGCTTAATCATTAAAACTTCACCTTTTACTTCAGCTTTAACATCATCAGCAAGCAAAGCTTCAACTGAAGGTTCAATATAATTGTGTGAATCCTGAACCAGGGTTATACTTACAGCTCCGCTTACGTCGAGACGGTTAAAAGATGTAAGCGAACTATTACTTTGTGCCCATGTAGTGAGCGAGAATGAAATTGCAAGAGATACGGCAATGAGCCATCTCATAATCAGATTCTTGATTTTTGTGTTTGTTTTCATAGTTTTGGAGTTTTAAGAGATTGAGGTTAATAAAGCTTTACGTCACTGTTTTTGCCTTTAATGTTTACCCTGGCAGTGGAACTTCGGTTACTGCCAACTATTCCGCTGTACAATTTGTTTGTAAACGACTTTTCGGTAACTGAAACAGAAGCATTGGCCGGATATCGGCATTCCCCAAAGCTCATATCAGCATTGAGTTTATACGAGGCTGATGATGGAATCCTTATTCGAATGTTATTGAAAGACGAAATAAGGTTTACGAGTATAAAATTATCAGCAACAGATTTGATTTCCAGATCGCCGTAATCAATTGCCAGATCAGCTTTACGTAACAATTCTTCAACTTTAAAACTGGAGAACTTTCCCGAACCGCTGAATTCTGTCACCCTGTCAACCATAAATGTATCATATTCCGAATCGGTATCCAGAATAGTTACCTCGCCAGATTCGTATGTAGAAAAGCGTGAATTAACCTTTAAATTCGCCGATCTTCGGGTCTTTAGGGTGCTGTATTCCAACTTTAATTTACAATCGCCAAGCTGATTTATAGTCCCTTTACTGAATTTGAGTGTAATATCAGAAGCGGGATCGGTTAAACTTCCAAGGGTAAGGTTTCCATACTCAACATTGATTTTTACTTTACCAGTGCAATCATCAAGAAATAAATCACCAAAACGCTGCGAAATATCAAGATTAGCCGTGCGTGGAAGGTTAATAGTATAGTCAACATTAAATGACTTATTGCGGCTATTCCCGGTATTCCCTATAGCTGTCCGTATAATTATTTCGCTACTGTTACCCGAAATCTGGGTCGAAATGGCATCGAGGATTTTTTGAGCATCGCGGTCTGTTGATGCGGATGCATTCACCCGCACATCAACAGTTACCTGATTTTTATCCCAGGTAACACATTGTACTTTGCCGAAGCTTGTTTCGATTGAAACTTTAACATTTCCTGCCGTGGCAAATTCTTTATGGTCGGATCGTGAGCGTTGAGATTGTTGTGCAAAAGCATTCGCATGAGGCAATGCTATCAACAGTGCAGCAAAAATTGATTTAAACCAGAGATTTTTCATATGCTTTATTTTTTGATGGTTTTACTGTATTTACTGATTCATTGGGGTCGGGCGACGAAAGTTGCTCAACTACTTTATTTAAAAGCTCCGAAATAATGCGGTAATTATTCCGAATAGCGTCAAAAACACGGTCGTCGGTATTTCCATTACGATAATCTTCTTTCAATTTCGATGAACTTTCCGATATCCGGTCTATTTCGGTCTGAAGCATCCTGCTCACATCCTCCGAACCCGGATTTTGTTTTGACAACGCCGCAATCTTTTGCAATTTCCCCGAATTTTGCACCTGATAGTACTGCTCCATTTCTGCAATATCAGGAGGAAGTGAAATTGACTCAGCAGTTGGCTTATTCTCATGCTGGTTTACATAAAAGTAAATGCCTGCTGCAAACCCGCTCAACACCAGAATTGAAGCTGCAATTGCAAACCATCGGTACACTGATGATACGTTCCCGACTTCAGCAATGGTGCTTTGTCTGTTCAATTTTTCGAGAAATCTCGTCTCATTGTTTTGCGACGGCCGCTCGGTTTCGAAATCAGCTTTATGTTGTTGTATAAAATCCTGTAAATTTTTCATTACTCCTCCTCTTTCTCAAAACGAATTAAATCCAGTATTAACCTTTTGATATTGAGTCAATTGTTTTGCAAGTGCATGTTTAGCACGCAGTAACCTTGTGCGCACATTTGTATCGCTCAACTTTAGTATATAGCTGATTTCCTGCTGATCATATCCTTCAAAAAAGTAAAGCGATAGAATGATTCTGTAATCCTCAGTTATCTCAGCCATTGCCTTTTTAATTTGGGCAACTTTTAATTCTATTTCAATAAAAGCATCTTGCTCATCCTCCGTTACCAGATCATCAGTTTCAGATAAATCAATGGTATGTATTCTTCGGCGTTTGATAAAATCGATGCAATTATTCACAGCAATGCGTTTAAGCCATCCTCCGAAAGCTGAAGGCCCTTTGTAGTCTGCTATTCGCGTAAAAGCGTCAATGAACGAATTTTGCATGAGATCTTCGGCATCTGCGGGCACATTGGTAAGCCGCAAACATGTTGCATACACCTGCCTGTAATACTGGCGGTAAATTTCCAAAAGTACTTTTTGGTTGCCTGTGCGGCATTGCTGTATCAGAAAATCTTCGTTTTCCATGCAATAATTTCTGTCAGAAAGACCCAAACTCAACAAAAATGTTACTCATTTTAGCAATCAATTTTATAGAATATTTTATAATATATTGATATTAAATAATTTATAAACTAGAAAAATATCCTGAAATTCAACAGAATCAGAATAAATTTGCGATCATCAAAAAAATTGGCCCTAATGAATAAAGCTATTCGGTATTATACCTATGCAGCACTTTCGATGCTATTCTGGGGCTTAACATTTATTTGGTTTAAACAGGCCAATACCATTTATAATCCAATTACAATTATTTTTCTGCGCCTGGTTATTTCTTCTGTTTTATTGTTTGGATTTGGTTTCTTATTCAAAAAGATCGAGAAAATAAAGAAGAAAGATTACAAGTGGTTTCTGCTGTTGGCACTAACACAGCCGTTCTTCTACTTTTTGGGAGAAAGTTTTGGGCTGCATCTTGTTTCTTCAACGGTTGCATCAGCCATTATTGCCACGATACCTCTTTTCAGCCCATTGGCTGCGATATGGTTCACACGCGAGAAAGTATCTGTGTTTATCTGGTTGGGCATAATTTGTTCTTTCTCAGGAATACTTATAATGCTTGTAAACCCTGATCTTAGTCTGAATGCAGCACCTACAGGAATCGCTCTCCTGTTTTTTGCAGTATTTTCAGCTGTAGCTTATTCGATAATCATTAAAAAGCTATCTGGAAATTATTCAGCGCTTACAATAATAACAGGCCAAAACATGATTGGTGCCTTATATTTTTTGCCCCTGTTTGGCATTTTTGGATTTGGCGAACTAATTTCAGTAATTCCGGATAATCGAACCATAGTTGCAATGATTCAACTATCAGTTTTTGGTTCCTGCCTTGCTTATTTGTTCTTTATAATCGCTGTAGCAAATCTTGGCATGGTCAAGGCCAATATTTTTACCAATCTCATTCCGGTTTTTACAGCTGTATTTGCTTATTTGATATTGCGCGAGGAGTTCTCGGTACAAAAAGTAACCGGGATTATAATGGTAGTATCAGGTATTGTAATTTCTCAGATTAAAGAAATTTACACGCTCTTCCGCAGAACGGTACAATCTTAAATCAATCCTTGTAAATTTTTGAAATAAGACAGCATTCAACGAATTTAACTAAATTCGCTGCCATTCAATCAATAAAGACTATATAAAATGAAAATACTGGTGTTGGGAGCCGGTCTGGTTGGCGGCCCCATGGCAATAGACCTTGCAAAGGATGGTGAATTTGAAGTAACATCAGCAGATAAAAACCCTGAAGCGCTCGCCAGGCTTGCTTCCTGCGACAATATCAACACGGTGGTTGCTGACCTTGATAATGAACATACGATAAAGCTGCTTTGTGAAGGAAAAGATATTGTGGTAAGTGCAGTACCAGGTTTTATGGGATTCCGCACACTTTCAAGGCTTATTGATTGCCGGAAAAATGTTATTGATATCGCATTTTTCCCTGAAGATATGCTCGATCTGAACGAAAAAGCGCTTGCCAATGGGGTGACTGTAATATGTGATATTGGCGTTGCTCCCGGAATGAGCAATATACTAATCGGTTACGGTGCTTCACTACTTGATACACTTGACAAAGGCATCACCTATGTAGGTGGGTTGCCTGTTGTCAGAACCTGGCCATATGAATACAAGGCAGTGTTTTCACCGATCGATGTTATTGAAGAATATACACGTCCGGCCCGCTATATTGAAAACGGTCAAATGGTAATTCGGGAAGCATTAAGTGACCCTGAACTGATTAATTTCCCCGGAATTGGCACGCTCGAAGCGTTTAATAGTGATGGGCTGCGTACACTTGCTTCTACAATAAAAGGCAACTACCTGATTGAAAAAACCTTACGATACAAAGGCCATATCGAAAAAATGGCAGTTTTGCGCGATACAGGATTCTTCGGCAAAAAGCCAATTGAAATCAACGGAACATTGATTTCACCCCTTGAATTTACTGCCAAACTTTTATTTCCAAAATGGAAACTTGAGGATGGCGAGGAAGATATTACAATTATGCGTGTAATTACTGAAGGACTCAAGAATGGCAAAAGGATCAGGTATCAATGGGATTTGTTTGATAAATATGATGCAGAAACCGGCATTCATTCCATGGCACGAACAACCGGTTACACTGCTACGATGGCTGTTAGGTTGCTGGCTAAAGGCTTGTTTCATAAGCCGGGAGTAAGTGCCCCTGAATATTTGGGAAGTAGTGCAGAAATTGTAAGCTTTCTGCTTGAAGGACTCAGGCGCAGAGGAGTAATTTACAAAGAAACACTGCTAGAATTATCCTGACAATTCTCCTCCAACGCAAACACAAAAATCTTTAATTACCTGAATGAACTTATTCTCTTTGCCACAAATCACGAGGTACATTCAAAATAATGAATAAATAAATGAGCAGAGCTTTTGTAAACGAAGACGATCAGCGTGAAGCGCCCTTTGTACCGCCAAGGGCTGATTTACCTGAAAGCGTGCCCAATTATGTTACCCCTGAAGGTTTAGATGAACTACTCCAGGAAAAGGAACAGCTTTTGCAGGAACTCAGAACAACGGTCAGCAATGAAAACATAGACAAAAACAATGTAATTAACAGTTTGAATATCAAACTACAACTTCTTGAAAACAGAATTTTAACTGCACAGACTATTCGCAGAGATGATGTTGATTCCGATGAAATAACATTTGGTGCGGATATAATCCTTCAAATCGGGAACTCAGGAAAAACCCAGAAGTTCAGAATAGTAGGAGTTGATGAAGCTGACATCAGAAAAGGGAAAATATCTTTTCTTTCGCCATTGTCAAGGCTATTGATGCATAAAAAGGCCGGTGATACAGTGATTCTGAAACTGGAAAGAGGAGAACAGAGATTTACAATTTTAGCAGTAGAGTAAAGCAATAGGAAAATTTTGAAGATTTTTTTTGAATCTATAACTACCTTTTGCAAATATTAAATAATTACCTATTTTTGCACTCCCAAAACAATGGCGGGGTAGCTCAATTGGTTAGAGCGTCGGATTCATATCCGCCTGAGGCGGACACGAGTTCAATCAAAAAAAGATGATTTTGTTCTTTCTTTAATTGTTTACAAGTGTTTTAAAAAACATTACATGGCGGGGTAGCTCAGTTGGTTAGAGCGTCGGATTCATAACCCGGAGGTCACGAGTTCAATTCTCGTCCCCGCTACTAAAATAAAGCTGCTTTATGCGGCTTTTTTTGTATCTGATTAAATGGAATTTGCTGTGTATGTGTAAGCTTCCCCAAAAATAGTACGGTTTAAAATTAGACAAGAACCTTTAAACTTGTATTATGAAAAAGAGTAGAACAAGCCCAACAAAGATTGCTTTGATCCTCAAGGAGTTTGATCAAGGA
>Ga0172370_10008754_pt1 | contig 12042 bp, 6 predicted proteins | sample LakKiv5m_FD_114538 | JGI IMG/M metagenome (GOLD analysis project Ga0172370, IMG submission 114538) | Freshwater microbial communities from Kabuno Bay, South-Kivu, Congo - kab_022012_11.5m | ecosystem: Environmental > Aquatic > Freshwater > Lake | place: Democratic Republic of the Congo...
CGGCGTGGCGATGCAGTGGGTGACCGAGCCTGGATGCTTCGACCTCGCCGCCGTGCGCGTCAGCCTGAAGGATGCGCTGACCAGACACCTGGCGGCCGGCGGCGGCGCGTCGGCGATCGCGGCGAGGACCCGCGCGTGAGCGAGCGGCAATCGCAGCAAGTCACGCTGCGTCTGGTGCGCGGCGTGCGCGGTCTGCGCTACCAGGACATTCCCGCGCCCGCACTGGAGACGGCGCGTCAGTGTCTGCTCGACTTTCTCGGCTGCGCGCTGGCGGGAGCCGCCGATCCGCTGGTCGACATCCTGATCGACGAAGCCGCTGCGCGCGAAGGTGCGAGCGAAGCCTCGCTGATCGGCCGCGGCGAGCGCTGTACTTGCACCACCGCAGCGCTGATCAACGGTAGCGCGGCTCACGCGCTCGATTTCGACGACACCCACACGACGATGGTCGGACATCCATCGGTGCCGGTGCTGCCGGCGGTGCTCGCGCTGGCCGAGATCGAGTGTGCCGGCGGCCAACGGGTCGTCGAGGCTTTCGTCGCCGGCTTCGAACTCGAGTGCCGGCTCGGCGCGTTGCTCGGAGGCGCGCAGTATGGCGCGGGCTTTCACGTTACCGGTACCCTCGGCACCATCGGTGCCGCCGCTGCGTCGGCGCGACTGCTCGACCTCGACGAGATGCAGTGGCTCGACGCGATCGGGCTTGCCGCAACGCAAGCCGCCGGTCTCAAGGCGAGTTTCGGCACGATGGCCAAACCGTTGCACGCCGGACGCGCCGCGGCCGTCGGCCTGCAGTCGGCGCTGCTCGCGCGCCGCGGCTTCAGCGCGCAACGGGCGATCGTCGAGATCGCGCAAGGCTTCGCCGCGGCGCACGCTTCGCACGCTGTATCGGCAGACCTCCTCGACGCACTGGAGGGTCGCTTTCTGGTGCGCGACACGCTCTTCAAGTACCACGCGGCGTGCTACCTGACCCACGCGGCCATCGAAGCCGCGGCCGATCTGCGCCACACGCACGCGATCGATGAAGCTGCGATCCGCGCGGTGGAGGTGCACGTTTCACCGATTCCTCTGGGCGTCTGCAACATCGAGCAGCCGAGCACCGGACTCGAAGGCAAGTTCAGCTTGAAGGCTACCGTCGCGCTGGCACTGCTGGGCGACGACACCAGCGCGCTCTCCACCTACAGTGACGGTAAGATGCGCGAGCCCGCACTCGTGGCTATGCGCGATCGCGTTCGTGTGGTGGCCGACCCGATGCTGCTGCCGACGCAGGCGCGAGTCGTGGTGGAAACCGTGACCGGTCGCTTCGAAGCGGCGGCTGATACCGGCGTGCCGGCCGACGACCTGGCGTTGCAGCGCAGCCGTCTGGAAGCGAAGTTTCGCACGCTGGCCGCGCCGGTGCTCGGTGAGAGTCGCGCCGAAGAGTTGCGCGCGATGGTCGCCGATGTCGGCGAACTGGAGACGATCGCGCCACTGATCGAGCTCACGCGGCCGGCGTGACCGGCAGCGGCGCGGTACACGACGGGACGACGAGCGCTGTTCGATGTCCGCGGCGCGAGTGACAGCGACGCAACGCTACACGAACGGAGTAAACGCGATGCTCAGATGGAAGATCGGCGACGTGACGGTGACCTGTGTGGTCGAGAGCACCAATTCCGACCTCGACCCCATGCTGTTTCCCGAACTCGACCGCAGTGCGCTCGAGGCGATTTCGTGGCTGAAGCCGCACTTTGTCGATGCCGACGGCAAGCTGGTGCTGAGCTTCCAGGCCTTCCTGGTCGAGTCGTGCGGGCGCCGCATCCTGGTCGACACCTGCGTCGGCAATGACAAGGAGAGGCCGCTGCCGGATTGGAACCACCGCAGCGGTCCGTTCTTGCAAGACCTGGCGCGAGCCGGCGCTACGCGCGAATCGATCGACCTGGTGCTGTGCACACATCTGCACATCGATCACGTCGGGTGGAACACGATGCTGGTCGATGGACGCTGGGTGCCGACATTTCCGAACGCGCGCTACCTGTTCGGGCGCGTCGAGTGGGATTTCTGGAAAGACCAACCCGAGGATCTCGGTCCCGTGATCAGCGACTCGGTGCGGCCGATCATCGACGCCGGTCTCGCGGATCTGGTGGAGACCGACTACCGCCTGACCGACGAAATCCGTCTCGAAGCCACTCCCGGGCACACGCCGGGACACGTCAGCGTTCGCATCCGTTCGCGCGGTGAGGAGGCCGTGATCAGCGGCGACATCATGCACCACCCGTGTCAGATCGCGCATCCGGAGTGGTCGCCGACGTTCGACCACGACGCGGCGCGGGCGCGCCTCACGCGCCGCGCGTTTCTCGAAGGTTGCGCCGGCGCGCCGGTACTGTTTATCGGCACACACTTCGCCGCGCCGACCGCCGGCCGCGTCGTGCGCGACGGCGACAGCTACCGTTTCGTCGTTTGAACGGCCCGACAAGAACAGTCACCAAGAGGATCCCGTCATGAGTGAGATCGACAAGGACCGCGACCACGACCTCGAGAAGGTCGCGCAAGCCGAGCAGGAGTGGCGCCGCAAGGTGGTAGAGCCGCGCGTGCGCCGCTTCGGCCTCGAAGACTGTCCGACCCAGTTCTACACGCCGGCCGCCGAGCCCGATTTCGATTTTCTACAGAAAGTAGGCTTTCCAGGCCAGTTTCCGTTCACCGCCGGCAACTCGCCGTTCGAACGCTGGCGCGCGTTTGCAGAGATGGGCGCCAAGATGGGCGTGCGTCCCGAGCCCGGCGGCGGAGGAGGCGCGGGACGCTACAGCGGCTACGGCACCGCCGAAGACTACCGCGATTACCACCTGCGCATGCAGAGTCTGGGAAGCAGCGGGGGACCCAACGTCGCGTTCGATCTCGTCACCCAGTGCGGTTACGACTCCGACAGTCCGTTCGCGCAAGGAGAGGTCGGCCGCACCGGAGTCGCGATCGACTCGATGCGCGACTTCGCGGTGATCTACCAGGCCTTCACCGGGCCGCGCGACATCGACAAGGTCGCGTCGAACTTCACGATCAACGCGCCGTGCGCCGTCATTCTGGCGATGTACGTGGCGCTGGCCGACCAGCGCGGCATCGCGCGCGAAGTGCTGCGCGGAACTCCGCAGAACGACATCCTCAAGGAATTCATCGCACGCGGCACCTACATCTTCCCGCCGGGGCCGTCGATGCGGCTGTTCCGCGACACGCTGGTGTTCTGCCGCCGCGAACTTCCCAAGCTCAACGTCAACAGCATCGGCGGCTACCACATCCGTGAGGCCGGGGCCACGCGCGAGCAAGACCTGGCATTTTCGCTCGCCAACGGCGCCGCCTACGTGCAGGCCGGCGTCGATGCCGGGCTCGACGTCGACGATTTCGCGCCGATGTTCACCTTCAACGCGTTCGGCGGATCGATGGAGTTCTACGAGGAAATCGCCTTCCAGCGCGCCGCGCGCCGCATGTGGGCGCACCTGCTGCGTGAGCGCTTCGGTGCCAAGAATCCGCGCAGCATGATGATCCGCCAGCCGATCACCGCGCACATCGGCTGTACCACCACTACCGCCCAGCGGCCGATCAACAACCTGGTGCGTTCGGTGGTCGGAGGCATGGCGGGCGGAATGTCGGGAGGCCTGCCGGCCGCGTATCCGCCTTTCGACGAACCGCTCGGACTAGGCCACAGCCTCGAAGCCATTCAGCTGCAGATGGACGCCACGCGTATCCTGATCTTCGAGGCCGGAGTTGCCGACGTCTGTGACCCGTGGGCCGGCTCCTACTTCATGGAGTCGCTGACCGATCGCATCGAGGCGGCAGCGCGCGAAGAGTTCGACAAGATCGCCGCGATGGGCGGCGCGGTCGCCGCGATCGACAACGGCTACATGCCGCGTGCGATCGCGCAGAGCGCCTACGAACGCCAGCAGCGCATCGAAAGTCAGCAAGACCTGGTGGTCGGCGTCAACTGCTTCAACGGCGCCAATGAAATCAACGTACCGGTCAGCCGCGTAGTCGAGAAGATCTACGACCCGGCGCAGATGGCCAGTGCCGAGGGCCGCCAACTCGCCAAGTTGGCCGAGCTCAAACGCACTCGCGACGCTGGTGCGGTGGCACGTACGCTGGGCCTGCTCGGCCGCCAAGCTGCAGACGAACGTGAAAACCTGATGCCGGTGCTGATCGAGTGCGTCAAAGCCGAGGCCACCGTACAGGAGATGTGCGACGTACTGCGCGGCGTATTCGGGCAGGCCGAGAAGCTCGGGTTCTGAAGGAGAACAATGGAAGACGACAAAGTCCTGACCTCGGAAGTGCGCGACTGCGTCGGCACGATCACGCTGTGCCGCCCGGCGCAGCGCAATGCGCTGACGCCGCAGATGTTGATCGACCTGCACCAGACGCTGGCGGCGTGGGCGGACAGCGGCGAGGTGCGCGCGGTGGTGATACGCGGGGCCGGCGACAAGGCGTTTTCGGCGGGCTACGACATCCGCTCGATCCCGACCAATCCGACTCCCGAGATGGAAAGGTTGATGCGCCAGAGCAACCCGCTCGAGCTCGGACTGCGCGCCGTCAAGAGTTTCCCATATCCGGTGATCGCGATGGTGAACGGCGCGTGCTTCGGCGGCGCGCTGAATCTGGCGATGTGCTGCGACCTGCGCGTGGGCGCCGACGACATCGCCATCGGCATGCCGCCCGCCAAGCTCGGCCTGGTCTATCCCGCCGAGGGAGTCGCGCAGTTCGTCGCAGTGCTCGGCATTGCCAGGGCAAGGGAAGTGTTCCTGACCGGCAGGACCTATCGCGGCGCTGAAGTCGCCGCGATGGGACTCGTCGACCGTCTGGTCCCGCGCGCGGAACTCGAGCCCGCCGTCACCGCGATGGCGACCGAGATCGCCGGCAACGCGCCGCTGGCGCTTCGCGGTCTGAAACGCGTGCTGAATCTGCTCGAAGTCGCGGCGCCATTGGGAGCCGAGGCGGCCGCCGAAGTGCAGGCGCTGGTAGCGGCGTCGTTCGCGAGCGCCGACGCGCTCGAAGGACAGATGGCCTTCATCGAAAAGCGAACGCCGCGCTTCGCAGGCCGCTGAGGCAGGTGTGTTTGCCGGGTGAAGGGGTGACGACGGTGATGAACCTGACCCCGCACCACGCGAAGTACTACGCACATGATCTCACTCGGCGTGCTGCTTCCGGCATGGATCGACTCTCCACTGCGTTATTCGACGCTGCGGTGGATCTGAACCCCCACCAGATCGAGGCCGCGCTGTTCGCGCTGCAATCGCCATTGTCCAACGGTGTGATCCTCGCCGATGAAGTCGGCCTCGGGAAGACGATCGAGGCGGGGATTGTCCTCTGCCAGTATTGGGCGGAGCGTCGGCGGCGCCTGCTCGTGATTTGCCCGGCGTCCATACGCAAGCAATGGGCCCTGGAGATCGAGGAGAAGTTCAGCTTGCCGGCTGTTGTCCTGGATGCCAAAGCGTACCGCGACGCGCGGCGCGAAGCCCGGGATCCGCTGCACCCAGGCGCCATCCTGATTGTCTCGCTCCATTACGCGAACGCTCTTCGTGAGGAGCTGAGATCGGTCCCATGGGATCTCGTCGTCATCGACGAGGCCCACAAGCTCCGCAACGCCTACCGGCCGAGCAACAAGGTTGGCCAAGGCATCCGCTGGGCCACAGAAGACTGCCGCAAGCTCCTGCTTACGGCGACTCCCCTGCAGAACTCGCTTCTGGAACTGTATGGACTTTCGACGCTTATCGACGAGCGCATCTTCGGGGATGTCACTGCCTTTCGGGCCCAATACGCAGGCGCTGGAAGCGACCTTGCGGCGCTGCGTGCGCGGCTCGCTCCGTTCTGCAAGCGCACGCTGCGGAATCAGGTGACGGAGTACATCCGCTACACCGAGCGCCGGCCGATCACCAGGCCGTTTTGCCCGACGGACGACGAGCACGCGCTTTACGAGCAGGTCTCCGCGTTCCTGCAGCGCGAGGACAGCTACGCTCTGCCTCGACGTCAACGCCACCTGACGGCGCTCATTCTGCGCAAGCTGCTCGCGTCGTCGTCCGCGGCCATCGCCGCGACCCTGGACATCCTGCGCCAGCGCCTCGAGACGCTCCGCGACGAACGGATCCAGAACGACCCGGAGTTTGCCGAGCTGCTCGTAGAGAGCGAGGAGATCGAAGGAGATCTTCTCGACGAGATCCTCGCCGAGGCCGATGGCGATGATGGCGACGCGAAGGCACCGGAGGCGATCGACCGCAAGAAGCTCCTCGAGGAAATCGAGGCGCTCCAGCGCTTGGCGGATGAGGCGCGCCGCATCGGTGTCGACACCAAGTCGCGCACGCTGCTCAAGGCGCTGGAGATCGGCTTCGAGCAGATGGCAACGACCGGGGCTGCGCGCAAGGCGCTGATCTTCACGGAGTCGCGCCGAACGCAGGACTATCTGAAGAGTTTCCTCGAGTCGCACGGGCACGCCGGACAGGTCGTTCTCTTCAACGGCACCAACGGCGGTGCCGAGGCCGCGGCCATCTACGAACAGTGGGCCGAGCGCAACCGCGACACCGGCCGCGTCTCCGGTTCGCGCGCTGTGGACGGCCGCACGGCGCTGATCGAGCACTTTCGCGACCATGCGACGATCCTGCTCGCTACCGAGGCCGCGGCCGAAGGCGTGAACCTCCAGTTCTGCTCGCTCGTCGTCAACTACGATCTGCCGTGGAACCCACAGCGCATCGAGCAGCGCATCGGCCGCTGCCATCGCTACGGCCAGAAGCACGATGTCGTCGTCATCAACTTCCTAAACGAACGTAACGAAGCGGACCGGCGTGTCCTCGAACTTCTGACCGAGAAGTTCAGCCTCTTCAGCGGCGTGTTCGGCGCATCCGACGATGTGCTCGGCAGCATCGAGTCCGGCGTGGACTTCGAGAAGCGCATCCTTGCCATCTACCAGGAGTGCCGGACGCCGGAGGCCATCGACGCCGCCTTCCGCGCTCTGCAGGCCGAGATGGACGAGCAGATCCGGACGCGCCTCGATGACACCCGGCGCGCGTTGTTCGAGCACTTCGACGAGGACGTGCACCAGCGGCTGCGCCTGCGCCTCGCCGATGCCCGGGCACAGCTCGACCGCGTGGGCCATCGCTTCTGGTCGCTCACACGCCACGTCCTCGCCGACCGCGCGCGGTTCGACGATGTCGCGCTCGCCTTTCACCTCGACCGGCCGCCGCAGAAAGAGATTCCCCGCGGCCGCTACCACCTCATCTCCAAGTCGCAGCCGCACACCGGCGACGGAAGCGTCGAGGAACCGAGCCGCTTCCTGTACCGGCTCTCCCACCCGCTGGGCGAGCACGTTCTCGACGAGGCCAAGGCGACAGAGACGCCTGCCGGCGAGATCCACTTCGATGTGACGAACCATCCCGCAAGGCTTGCCGTCGTCGAAGCTCTGCGCGGCAAGCGCGGTTACCTGACGCTCACCCGCCTAACCGTGGATTCCTACGACAGGGAAGAGTACCTCCTCTTCTCCGGCTTTGCGGACGACGGCGCGGCGCTCGACCAAGAGACGATGGAAAAGTTCTTCCTGTGCAGCGGTCGCGTGGCCGGCGCAGCCAGCGCCCCGGAGTCTGAGGCGCGACGCTTGGCCGCTGAATCCGATCGGCACGCGCAGGCCACCGTGAGCCGATCGCTCGAACAGAACAGCAAGCATTTCCACGAGGCGCGAGAGAAGCTGGAGAAGTGGGCCGATGACATGGTGCTCGCGGCCGAGAAGGCGCTCGCGGACACCAAGGAACAGATCAAGGCGCTCCGGCGCCAGGCGCGGCAGACGGTGACCCTCGAGGAGCAGCACCAGATCCAGGAGAAGATCCAGAGACACGAACGCCAGCAGCGCCGCCAGCGCCAGGAGATCTTCAAGGTCGAGGACGAGATCATGGAGAAGCGCGACCAGCTCGTCGACCGGCTCGAGAAGCGCCTGGCGCAGCGCACCGCCACCGAGACTCTGTTCACCGTCCGCTGGGCCGTTGCATGACGTGGCGAGGGAGCCCGCCAGGACGGGCCCGTACTGAGTTTCATTCAGCCGGCCCAAAAGATTGCAATTAGTCGGCCCCATGGCTTACGATCGGACGCCGTGCCCGCCGACAACCTCCACCCGCGCTTCGCCTCTAGCGCCCTGGATCAGGCGCTGGCCGACAGTCCTGTCGTGCTGATTCACGGCCCGCGGCAGTGCGGGAAAACCACGCTGGCACAGGGCTTTGGCGCTAAGAACGGGTACACGTACTTCAGCTTCGACGATAACGTCACGCTGGCGGCCGCGACCGCCGACCCTGTCGGGTTCGTAGCGGACCTGCCCGAGCGCAGCATCCTGGACGAGGTGCAGCGCGCACCGGCGCTGTTCACCGCCATCAAGGCCGCCGTCGATCGCGATCGGCGGCCCGGTCGCCTTCTGCTCACCGGATCGGCCAACGTGTTGCTGTTGCCAAAGCTCGCGGATTCGCTGGCCGGGCGCATGGAGATTCTGCGGCTGCACCCGCTGGCGCAGTGCGAGCTTGCCGGTGAGCGCCCGGCGTTTCTCGACGCGCTCTTCGCCGGGCGCTTCGAGGCGCGCGGGTACGGTCGCCTCGGCCCCGAGCTCGGCGCGCGGATCGTCGCCGGCGGCTATCCCGCAGCGCTGGCCCGCGCCAGCCAGCGCCGTCGGGCCGCATGGTATCGCGACTACATAGAGTCGCTGGTCCAGAGGGACGTTCGCGATCTCGCACGCATCGCCTCGCTGGACGCGCTGCCACGGCTGCTCGCGCTTGCCGCCGGCCAGACGGCACGACTGTTCAACGTCAGCGAGTTGGCCGCGCCGTTCCAGCAGAGCCGCCCCACGATCAAGGACTACCTGACGCTGCTGGAACGGGTCTTTCTGCTCGAACTTCTGCCGCCCTGGCACAGCAACCGGCTGAGCCGGCTGGTCAAGACCCCGAAGCTCCATCTCGGCGACAGCGGTGTGACCTGCGCGCTGCTGGGCCTGGATGCCGACGCCTTGCGCGCCGATCGAGGCATGCTTGGTCAGCTCGTGGAGACCTTCGTGTTTCAGGAGCTACGCCGTCAGGCCGGCTGGCGTGACGACGACATTCGCTTCCATCACTTCCGCGACAAGGACGGCTACGAAGTGGACTTGGTGCTGGAACGCGGCGGCCGTGAGTTGGCCGGAATCGAGGTGAAGGCCGCGGCGACCGTCATCGCGGCCGACTTCCGCGGTCTGCGCAAGCTGCGCGAAGCGGCTGCCGCGCGCTTCGTTGCCGGCGTCGTGCTCTACGACGGAGAAACAGCGGTCGGCTTCGGCGACGGCCTTTACGCCGTGCCGATCCGCGCCCTCTGGGAGCTGACATGAACGCATTGGCAATCGAACACAGGCGGAGCGCGCCATGAGCCGACAGTACGAGAAGCTTAAGACGTTGCTGAAGGAGCTGTTTCAGCTCGACCAGCCCGACCTCGACTTCGGGTTCTACCGCGTGATGCACGCGCGTAGCGCCGAGGTCACGCAGTTCCTGGAGAAGGATCTGCTGCCACAGGTGAAAGCTGCCTTCGCGCAGCACCAGCCAGCGGACAAGGCAGCGCTGGAGAAGGAACTGGCGAAGGTGATCGCAGGGATCGAAGCCGCCGGCATGAATCCCTCGGACTCGCCCAAGGTCAAGGAGTTGCGCGCGAAGCTGGCCGACGAAGCAGTGGACTTGGATGCGCTCGAAGCTGAGGTCTACGACCATCTCTACAGCTTCTTTCGCCGCTATTACTCCGACGGCGACTTCATCAGCAAGCGCGTCTACAAGGCCGGCGTCTACGCGATTCCCTACGAGGGCGAGGAGGTCAAGCTCCACTGGGCCAACGCAGATCAGTACTACATCAAGACCAGCGAGTACCTGCGCGACTACGCCTTCCGTCTGCGGCCGGACGACGACAAGAAACCGATGCGCGTGCACTTTCGGCTGGTGGACGCCGTCGAGGATGAGCACGGCAACGTCAAGGAGCAGGCTGGCAAGGAGCGGCGCTTCAAGCTGGCAACAGAGAACTGCGCGGCGATCGAGGACGGCGAGCTGGTTATCCGCTTCACCTACGAGCCCGACGCGGCCAAGCAGAAGGAGCTGAATGGCGCGGCGGAGGCTGCCATCCTCGGTCTGACCGGAGTGGCGCTTGCAGATTGGCTCAAGACGCTCGGCGCCCGGCACGTGCGCGCGGACGGCAGCGCGTCAGACGCCACGCGCCTGCGTGTGCATCTCGACCGCTACACCGCGCGCAACACCTTCGACTACTTCATCCACAAGGACTTGGGCGGGTTCCTGCGGCGTGAGCTCGACTTCTACATCAAGAACGAGGTGATGCACCTCGACGACGTGGAGAGCGAGACGGCGCTGCGCGTCGAGCAGTACCTTTCGAAGATCAAGGTCATCCGTCGCATTGCCGGCAAGATCATCGACTTCTTGGCGCAGCTCGAGGACTTTCAGAAGAAGCTGTGGCTGAAGAAGAAGTTCGTGGTGGAGACTTCGTACTGTATCCGACTCGGCGTGATTCCGGAGGAGTTCTATCCCGAGATCGCGGCGAACGATGCGCAGCGCGAGGAGTGGGTGCGACTGTGCGCGATCGACGAGATCAAAGGCGACCTGGTGACGCCGAGGTACAGCGTGCCACTCACGGTGGAGTTTCTGAAGGCGCAGCCGACGTTGATGGTGGATACGCGCCTCCTTTGGGGGGGGGGCGTTCAATTGCTTGCGGCTATTGGCGACGCGTCGTCGCAGATCGACGCGATCCTGTGTGCAAGCGAGAATCTCCAAGCGCTCTCCGCTATGGAGCGCATGCTGGCGGACTCGGTCCAGTGCGTTTGTGTCGATCCCCCCTACAACACGGGGGACGACGGCTTCCCTTACAAGGATCACTATTGCCACTCGACTTGGATCACGTTCTTGAGTGAGCGGTTCCTTGCGACGCGTCGTCTCCTTCGCGACGACGGGGTGGCTTTCGTGAATATTGACGATCGCGAGTACAAGCACCTCTGGTATGTGCTCAGCGACACCCTCGGAAACGAGAACTATCTCGGAAGTATGGTGTGGAAACGGCGCAGTGCTTCGGCGATGAGTAATCAGCCGCTGTCGCTAGATCATGAATATGTGATGGTGTTCGCGAAATGCGCGGCGCTTGCGTCACTACATGGCCTCACGAAGTCAGAAGAGGACTATCCACTTGTAGAGTCCGGTACAGGGCGGAGGTATGCTAGCACCGATCTCACTGTGGGGATGACCAGGGAGCAACGTCCCAACCAGTTCTACCCAATTACGAACCCACGGACGGGAAGGGCCTTCCCCGCCAACCCGAATCGAGTCTGGAGATTCTTTCCCGACACGATGGCGGAGGTCATAGCGAAGGACCTGATCATCTGGCCTGACGAGGTCAAGGGTAATCTCGAACGGCCGCGCTTCAAGACGTACTTCGAGCCAGACGCGATGCGCGCGACGCCTTGCTCGAGCTGGATCGAGACGGCGAACGCGAACGACCGAGAAGTCGAGACAGAAGAGACGGAATACGAAGTCGCTATCTTGAAGTCTGGTATGAACGCGGAAGGTGGAAGGGTTGTCGATCGCATGTTTCGCGACCGCGTTTTTGCATATCCGAAACCACTGTCGCTTGTCCGGTCGCTTGCCCGCGCCTCAACGCGCGGTCGAGATACGGTGCTGGATTTCTTCGCCGGGTCCGGCACTACCGGCCACGCCGTTATCAGTCTCAACCGCGAGGACGGCGGCCAGCGCAAGTTCATTCTCGTCGAGCAAGCGGACTACTTTGACACCGTCCTTGTGCCCCGACTGAAGAAGGCCACCTACACCCCCGAGTGGAAGGACGGCAAGCCCAAGCGTTTCGCCACGGCCGAGGAAGCCGAGCGCAGCCCGCGCATCATGAAGGTGGTGCGACTCGAATCCTACGAGGACGCGCTCAACAACCTGGAGCTGAGCCGCACGAAGGAGCAACAGAGCCTGCTCGATCTCGCGCAGGCCCAAGGCGCGGACAAGCTGAAGGAGCAGTACGTGCTCCGCTACATGCTCGACGTCGAGACGCGCGGCAGCC